>Ga0233330_1000067_pt1 | contig 12216 bp, 7 predicted proteins | sample GEONDECOMP201_FD_180703 | JGI IMG/M metagenome (GOLD analysis project Ga0233330, IMG submission 180703) | Leaf litter microbial communities from Shasta-Trinity National Forest, California, United States - GEON-DECOMP-201 | ecosystem: Environmental > Terrestrial > Plant litter > Unclassified... | reverse complement strand
ATTCATCCGCGGGATCGCCTATTTAACAATATGTGGGCTATTCTATTTAATCAATCAATAAATCACTATCAAGCCCAGCCTTGTCTAAAGCCCAGAAGATCCCAGTCACATTGTAACAACTATTGGTCTAATGAATGGGTAAATAAAATAGATTCTTATTAAGTTATAATTTTCAATAAAATTGAAAGCTGTTAAAAATACGGGGATTCTTAAAAGAGAACACCTTTGTCCCAATCGAGGCTAAGTTCCATCATATTGAGAAGCTGCTCAACCTCTTATAATGCTAGAGTTTCGTGGAACAGTATGATACGTGCGAGACGTCCTTTAATTTCCATACGACGTAAGTGTGGTTGGGCTTCCAACTTTGCCTAATATGTAATAAACCTTATTTGAACAGTTTCATTGCTAGCCAGTCAATAGGCCCCGCCCGTATTTCACCAGGTAGTAATTCCCTGTGGTTTACATTGAAGATAGATAATTGAATACCCCATATAATCCTACCAGGCAATAAGTTTTTTTGTAAGCGGGTAGATTTCACAAATTTAACTTAATGGAACTAAGTGCATAGACTAGTTGGAACAGAATCACTTACAATATATATGTTATATGCTATCTATGACCCTTCGGTGCATTCCCTCCTCGTACTACCTCGGGGTAATACTAGAGCTGAATCTCTTCTAGTTTCAATAACCTAGGAACCTAATCCAATCCAACCAATAGTACCAGTTTATGTGGTGCCTAGTCGTATTATCATAGCCAGTCATAGTTGGAGCTATTTTTAATGTCGCTAGTTGATGCAGTCAACCCAGGTTCCATGCATTTTAATTATAGCTAAAGCTAATAGTTCTGAGTGCATGTGGGCTGCAGCTACTCTAAAGACTAAGGCTTGTAGTATAGAGCTTGTAGTAAGGAAAGTTTAGTCTATTAAGGCTTCTTATTGCCATGGGACTTATTACTATTACTCTAAGGCTAGTAGTTGGACCTAAACATCGATAATATATGATATCGCATATCTACGTTTACCTTTTCCATAGAGCTTTAGCTTAGTCAGTTCCATGGACACTAGAGTGAAAGCTGTTTTGAGTGTCTTAAGCCATAGAGAGTGCCCTGCCATATAGTGAAAGCCTTTATTTAGAAGTCCCATTCAGTAAGTACTATTGTAGTCTGTAGTGTAAGTACTACTAGACTTTAGTGGACTATAGTAATGATCTCTATAACTCCTATTTAGCTTGCCACTAAGCCTGACTCTATCTATAGAGATAGAAATATATCTTCTCTTTAGTACCAGAATAAATAGAAAAAATAGCATAAGTAGTTCAATATTTCTAGTTCTAATAGTGATTCTCTCTCTCTCTATAACTCCTATTGCTTTAGCTAAGCTTAGATCTCTAGTTGCATTATAACTGGTTGCTGTTCCAAATGTAGTTGTTCTCTGTAGTCCAGTTGCAATGGAACTAAAAACTATTTAGCTTTCTTTAGCTAAGCTTAGTTCCTCAGTTCTTTGCTTTAGCTCAGCAGTGCTTATACCCACCTCAATAATGAAAGTTTGCTGCTGAAGATGCTGGTTCTTCACCCCTCCATGCTACTACTTATGCTTGTGCCGGTTGGGGGAATACCCGGGAATAAATGTACTTGCGGAGGTGGTCAACGAAAGAGAGGACAAGATCGAGATGCCCCTAACGGAATAGGGAATTAGACTGGGCGTATAGAGACGAACAAGAGTACGAACAGAGGTCCCGCACGATATCGAACGAGGTGTTGCTAGCTCACTCGTATTAGGCGGGGCATGCCTTTCGGAGTGGACCGGGTAAATAAATGGACCCAGCAGCGTTACGGACACATAATTCATCGCACGCATGTTGGATTTGACCAACGATCCCTCCCTCCATTACTGATTCATTCACTATCACCAAGCCCATACCCTACCTATCAACGAATCCTCATACCAGAAGGTAAGGTATCATCATTATCTTTATTAGAGGCCTGCTGCCTAGCCTATTCACTAGTGGAGTGACCTTACTCACTTGTCTGGCTATGTGAAATGATCATCATTAACAAAAAGATTCGACATTTGGGAAAAGCCTCAACCAAACTGTACATATGGATGGGTTTTAGTGAATCGAAACTAATCCGTGTTCTTATTTGACCCGCGATCCAGGAGCAGAGCAGGTTGAGGGAGGGAAAAGAAAGACTATTGAAGCCCGGCCAGTTATTATTAAGCCGGATCGAGCCTGGATCTGGAAGATACCTACCTCATACACTCACGAAGTGTAGGGGACAGCGCCAATCTTAATCTGTAAAAAAAGAGATTTATGTTCCATTTTTGATCCAGAAAAAGTGGGGTCCTTGCCCTCCTACCTAAAGCAAGCAAAAAACCTTGTAAAGTACGAATGACAAATGAAAGATAAATAAATATTCCTCCATGTATGCAGACATGGAAGCCAATCTACTACCTCACCATAATCCATCCCTTTATATAGAAGCTACTCCGAAGTGGGCAGTTGGGATCTGCATTTTTGCGTATCATCGTCTCCCGAGTCAACAAGCACGAGGTAGTCATCTTACAAATTTTAACATAACATATTCCCACCCCATGATTTATTCTCTCAAGAACCTCCTTCTTCCTTTCCCTTCTTTGTGCGAGTCATTTCAGTAAATTGGATGATGAAATAACCCCAAGACGTATATAATGGAGTGGGCCGGTGCTTGGCCCTTTTAGGCAGCTAGGTGGGCAGGCTTATTTCTCTCTATCTATTGGATTGGGGGGAATGGTGGTGCTGATAAGGATCTCACCTCAAACGGTGTCTAAGGAGGACGTATCAATGCAATATGGAGGGAGACAATGGAGCCGGCCTTACTGCATGGAAGAACTGACTCTACAGACTACTCACTTATTCACAGAAGGTGGTTGTTTGTTACTGCTTTTATTTAGAGCAAGTACTAGTTTTTAAAGAATGGAGACTTTACATATGATAACCAGCATCTCTACGTTTCACTTTCATAAGGTAGTCTTATAGTGAGTGCATGTGGACTACAGCTACTCTATACAGACTACAGCTACTCTATACAGACTACAGCTAAATAGTATTGAGTGCGAGTAGTATGGCTACTCTAATAAAAGCAAGTATAGTCTAGCTTGTACTTACTGCTTTTTAAGCAGGCTATTAAAGGCTAAGGAAAGGGGCCTTACTCTTCTACAGAGCTACTACTCAAAGGCTGCTATATAGCAGTCTCCATGCAGCTAATGCAAAGACTAAGGCTATTCTATTAAGTTCAATAGGCATAGAGCTTAGCGTAAGTGAAAGTAGCTATAAGCTGTATACATTATTTGAAATAAAGAGGCACTTCTGAGCGAAAGCGAAGCTATGCATTATATGTAGAATAATATATGCCTTATTCTTCTTTATTATTAGCAATAAATAGGCACCAGAGCGTAAGCGAAAAGCTATGCAAAGCTAAGCCTTGTGAGAAAGGAGAGAAGGAAGGTGAGGCGGGCGCGGTCCAACGGACGGAAACAGCAGATCCTCAGAGATGGTTTTGGCCAACGGGCGCACTACAGCACACATAAACACCACTGGCCGAAAGGAAGGATAACGTCCCCCATAGATAGACACATTTACCGGAGCGGAGTCACCTTCACCACATGACGACACACCCTACACGGGACGGGGACGAGTGGTAAGTGAGGCGAAGCCATAGAGGCTACGATAGCCGGTAGTCAATCAGTAAGAGTTCCCCTATGACTCGACGAAACCATAGCTATTTAACTCTTCATAGAACTAGACCCTCGACAGAGGAACCATAGCAATTGAAACTCTACTCTTGAACCTCGACCTCCACCACACATCAAACCTCTAACGCTGCAGCGGGAATTCGTTATTACCTGGGATAGATCGAAGGAAGGAAGAATAACGATCGTTACATACGTTGTTTTCATCTTACTCTCATTCAGAGCCCAGAAGCACCAGTCGACAGAAGGTCCGCTGATAAGTGGTCGACGAACGATTGACGAGGCTAGCTTAATTGCTTCTATGGGCGCTTGCCTTAGGCAAACTCCGAAAGTTAGATCCCGGGAGATCCAGCGTATTAGAATGAAGTCTGGTAAAGATATAACCTATTGTAGGCGCTTGCCTAGGGTGCGTAAGCACGCTCGACTTATTACCCTTGGGGTCTCCCTGTTTCGGAGTTTCCTTTAACAAGCGCCTAAGAAGGGGTCAAATGATCATCAAATGTACGTAGATTGCCTTCGGAGTTTCCCTAGTCAAGTCCAAGGAAGGGGTTGTGCCGGGTTCAAGTTGAAGTCACAAGGTTAGGGTTATGGCCAAATGACACAAGGAAGCTTGAGGGGATTGATTTAATTGGTTTTAGTGTCATTTCATCGGTGTCTAAAATTCTCATTGAGTCACGTTCGTAAAAATTGATTAATTCAATCCTTCACACGCGTCAAGGGATACCCGCCCCACCGACCATTAGTAAATGCAGTTGGGAGTTTTTATTCTAGGACTTCACCATTTTTAATCGATTTTGATTATGTTGGTTGTGGTGAACAACTCTTCTTCACATTGGAGCTCTAGACCCACACCACTACGATAGAAGCTTACTCAATTGTTCAGCAGGGCCCTCAATCACTCAAGTTTATGAGATAAGAGAACAGCTCAAGCCTTCAGCAAGCAATGGGAAAATTAATTAGGCATGGGGAAGGTAGTAAGTAGGCTACTGGTGCTAAGTCCTACTACCCAAGGAGATATGAAAATTCCCTATGGTTGGACCGTGCCTATATGATTAATGCTAAGAATATGAAATTAATTACGGGTTTTTTTATGGAGGGGAAAGATGTCATAGAAGCATTCCAGGGAGCAGACAAATATAGAATGAGGGCCGAAGAGTTGAGTCTATATGAGAAGCATGGTACCAAGTGCAGGCGTTGGGGGCGATCATCTGTTTGATCCAATATGAGTGGATTCAAGTAACCATTGTATCATGACTTGCCAGGAAGGCTTCCAAAGGTGAATGTTCTCTTGATACCCTATCTATTGTTGAGTGATGTATCCAGGGTACATGTTTTAATTGGTGAACCTTTCTGTTGAATGAGTTGATGGCTGTGTGCATGGATGTTTATGCTACAAGGGGTTCCTTTTCTCTTTGGCTACCTACTTCTAGCCTTCACCATGTTCAAATGGCAACCACCATAGGGTCGGCAGTTTCAATATGCCCAAGGTAGAACCACTCTTGCAGTACAGAATAAGCCCTAGTAGATCCGTAAGGATACCCAAGACATTGCTTTTAATGATGCCACTTTGCAAAGTGTATGATATGATGATTTTGGCTATCAACGTTGCCATTCGAGCGCCTAAGTACCTAATATGTGTGCATAGGGGAAAAGATCTGGTTCAACATTGACAAAGATAACACATATGTGTGCCCCAGAGCAGTAGACGGGGATAAATTAAAGGTTTAACCATTGCCCTTTTACCTCAGTGAGAAAGCGTTAGATAAGGAAGTTTTCTCATGGCTATAGGTTTAAGTCTTGCTTGGATGTAGGTACAGTTTACGTTCTGCCAGAAGTTTTGCATCATCCTTGGAGACAAGCCAAAGAAAAGAAAATGGTCCCTATGGAGGAGGTGCAGAAAAAAAAGAAAGGGGGTATAGTGCATTATTTCCACTATTAGGGAGCGAGATCCTAGATGATGCTACTTTTTTGGGATGAGATTTGAAGCAATCCTTGGGGGCTGTTCAAAGCTTCCTACAGGCCAACAGCCCCTAGAATAAACCTGGGGTTTAGAAAACCCCACCTCAGTTGCGAGGTTCCTTATATGCCACCGAGACCACCAGCTCCCCCGAGGCTGAGCACTAATCTTACACTTACCACTGCTCTTGTCAGTTCCACCATTCAATATTCTAGTTTGTTGCATGCAGTTGCGGTTGAGGCCTTGTAAATAGAGTTGACAAATGTTACACTCAAGAAGGCACTGTCTTATGTAAAGGAGACCTCGAAAACCTTACATTATTATGAGGAGAAGGAGGCCTCTGCTATTATAGCGGTCCAGATTCAAGATGATGCTTTAGATTCTCTTGTTGGAACTCTAGGCATCCTCATTGAACATTAAGTCTAGGACATTTATTGTGGTCCTGTTCCCCGCTCAGGAGCAAGCACAACCATACGCTTACGTGGCAGATACAAGACAGAGATAATTTTTTGAGAATGCACTCGAGAGTACCGGGGGTTTTCTGGATAGTGGAGGGATGGCTGGTTCTGGTAATGGGGAGACCTTGACTGCCATTCCCTAGGTTGAAGTGATTGTCTTTTAGATTAGATGCCTCGTAGCTAAAGGATGACATAGCGTCAGTTGCAAAGCTAGCATAAAGGTAGTAGACCCAGCAGCAACTACTTCTGCTTTGGCTGTTGTCCATACCTTGGGAGTTCCCCTGCTATTGCTTTATTTGGCTCTGGAATTGGATATGAAACAGTCTATGGTCCCGGAACCAAAGGGGATACTGCCTTTATTTCCACTCCCTCCGCCCTTGCCTATGCATTTGTCCCCGCATCTGGATATGCACCCGGATATGGGTCTTGCTCTCGAATGGAAACTGGTTCTTCAACAGGATAAATTGCTTATGATGATTTTGACTCTACTACTGGATATGGGGCTAGAACAGGAGGATAAAATACTCTCATACAGACTGGTAAAACAACTACCTACTAGTTCAAGGTAAACGGGGTATGAACCAAGCAAAGAAGGTATGCTGCGGGCCGGTGTCTGTGGGCACTCTTCTATTAATTTGGATAAGCAACTGGCACTGGAGGAAGTTCAACCGTATAAACTGGCCAGGAGATCAATTCGTCATCTCTAAATCGTTTTAGGGGCAGGGGCTATAGTTGGAGGAAGTATTCCAAACAGTTTGGAGAGGTCCTATACCCGAACAAATCATTTTAACTAAAAAACAACTATTGGGGGATGAAAGCTTCACGGACGATATGTTGTGAGTGAACTTCCCGGTCATTATTGATTCAGAGGTCGTCACTTACGGGGGAAAGGCCCCCCTAAGGAGGAATCCAAATATTCCCCGATGCACTCTTTGCAGCACTTTTTTGCATTCATCGGTGGAGATCGAATTGACACTTAAACTCCCCTGAGAGCCTGCAACATGTTGGACGTAGGGGTCACTAATGAAGAATAGTAATTGATTCAATTTATTTCCTAGTTTTTGGTGGGGCGGAAGGACGGATACAGCACACATAGTTTGAGGTGGGTGGGTAATGCTTAGCTTATTGTGTTTGTGTGTATTCACATATATAATGCAATAACGAAGTTGTTGGAGTGAAGTGCAACAATTTACTGAACCAACACAAGAAATGCATCACGTGTTACCCATTACTGGACCAATCACGGCTTGCCACTGACCGGAACTGCACAGAAACATTGAACTCGAGACCTAACCTCAGAATTAAACTCAGTCTTAATTGGGACCTTCTTCCTGGGGACCTTAACCCTAGAACCTACTGCCTATCATCTCACCCTTGGGAACTTAAACTCTGCCTTGGGAAACTCTGCCTCATATCTAAAGCCTTGGTGGGAATAGCCTTGGGAACCTCCTGAAACTAACCCCTATGAGACCTCCGAATGAACCTTGCCTTACTAACTTTCATGCCTTGCTCTACTACCCCTTTCAGTTTGACATCCGCAGTCTCGAAGTTTTGGCCGAATCAAAGAGAGAGAGATTGAAGCTGAGCGAACCAGAATAGTGGTGTTTAATAAATAATCCAATTGGATTATTACGCTGATGCTGCTTGCTGGCCGGGAAGGAGCGGACACATTGGACCAAAAAGTAAAGTCGTTTTAGGTAGGTCACCGAGAAAACACCAACCTTACCCTCCTCTCCCTCGTCCGTAAGACAGAGATGGCTGGGGGATCCAGGCGGCGATCTACAGTTATAATATCCGATGGAACTCATACAAACTCGATACCTGCAGATATGCGCATATATTGAGTTTCAACAGATGCTCTTTATAGACTATAATCATACCCCATACCGAGTGTTTGAGTGAAGTGCAACAACACTCCATGCATTACCTAGTGCAACTACACACTGGAAAGATTTGAACCGATGGATGGAAAGACAGGAAGGAGTTCATGCATACCCGTTATGTTCAAGCCTTGCCTATTTATAGACTCTCATCCCTCCAGCCTTTAACCTATTACTAGAACCTAGGAATTAACCTCCTCCAGCCATACCGCCTTGGGAATTGACTTTGAAACCTCATACCTCATAAGACCTCAGCCTTGGGAACTTACACTCTTCCATACTGACTTGGGAACAACTCCTTGGGAGCCTCCTGAAGCTCAGTCTATGCCTTTGCTCTGCCCCAGGTGCTGATGTACGAAGTATGTTTTTCCGATTGGGACCCGGGCAGATACAATTGATTTCTGAATACAGCCAGCCTGCATTGCCAGGATAGGAATGGATGAATCCCAGTCAGCATTGATTGAATATCCCCCTCACCCCCATCACAGTATACCCGTTCAAACATACCCCGAACACCTTACGCCATGAGCCTTGAGCCAGGAGTCTTTTAACAGTCACCATGAGCCATAAGCCTTTTTACCTTTAGCCAAGCCCACCAAGGACACCAAGTGAAGTACAACAATTGAAGTGAGTACACCGAGGGAGTCCACCCGACATACGCTAGAGAGTGTGCCTAGCACGTGAGGCAAGGGGCAACGAGTGCAGTGACGTGTATGTGCAGTAAACGAAGAGGTGCTACAAATGAATATGTGCAACTACTAGGTGAGTGATACCATCACACTTCACCCATTGATTGATCCACCAGATGAAAGACATTGAGCCATGTTGTTTCCATACGAGCATATCATTTTAGCCATTGCCATACGAGAAATAGGTCACCATCAAAAGACCCGAGTAAACATCACAACATATTCGAGAGAAGTTACTCATCACAGGATACCCGCCGAGATTTAGTTTCCCACGCTATCACCAGAATAGATTGAGCCAACCCCAACCAAGCGGCACATCGAATCAACACGGGGGCAATATGGTACGCTACGGGGCGGAATCATCGACAGACACCGCGAATAAAACCTACTTGCTTTTCTATCAACTTGCTGCTTGCCGAAGGGGAAGTCTCTTGCATTCTCTTTATTGCTATCCCTGGAGATGAAGATGAACTTGCCACGGGTTTGCTTGTTGGCGTGGGCCAACGTAAGGAGGTTGGCTGGCTTGAAAAAAAACCACCCGTGATATGAAAATGTGAACTGTAGGTAGTATTTGTCCATCCGTCCGTAGTCCCGCCCATTCCGGTATTTGTTGGCAATATCATCAATCAATCAATCAATCAATCAATAAAATCAATCCCTTAGCGTTAAGTGTCTGCCACTCGGCAGATGTTGTCCGTAGTCCTCCCCCTTAAACTATGTTTTTCATCAATCGAATCAAGGAATCAAATCACCATTACCATCAACATCGCCAAGCCAATCAAAATCTACATCGAACTCTACATCCATGCCTTATCCAAATGAATCCATCGAACCCTGCGCCCATCCCCATCCCAAGGGGTATCATTTTATTTTAGCGGAAGTAAGAAAGAACTCCTTCCTATTCGTTGTCAATAAGTGTTTTATCGGGTATGCAATCGGGCTAACCAAGTGAATGGGTTTCATAAAGTAATTGGGCTAACCAAGGTAAGCAGGCTCAACAAGGACTCGGTAGGAATCGGGACTAATTGGGATAGAATAACCGATGGCCCCTCTGTCTATTCTCATGTATGAATAAGCGTATGAACCTCGCTTTAGTGAATTCCCATATGTAACCTCTAATCATTCCATCCAGCCCACCCAGGTAGTACAAATTCTGTGTTCGATAGCTAAAAGTGCAGGTAGTTACCATGTGTTCCGTATTGGTAAGCTCTAGTATCGTGTAGGGTCCTTCTATAGGGTATCATGTAATGGGGTCTTTCTCTTTTGGGTCTGCGGTGTTGTTTACTCTCTCGTCTGTAATCCCGCCTCACCTCCAACTAACTATGGGTTCCATCAATATAATAGATCAATCAATAAGTGTCCGGGCCCATCCGCAACAATGGGTGTTATCCGCCGTACTGCCTCGCCCCCAACTATGTGTGCCGTCAATTTAATCAATCAATATCATATCAATCACTCCTCATCGGTGACCTCACACAAACACTCGGGATAGGGTTTCAACGTGTATAGACTTTTCATATTTGATATAGGTTTGAGTATATCTGTTCGGTTATTTCACATTTGGAAGACGTGTACTGTGTGGCACTTTGCTTTGGTATACTTGGCCTGGGCGGTATCCATTATATTCCTTGCGCGTACTGGGCGCCTTGGGTGACGTGGACTGGGCAGGCGGATTGAACGGAATGCGGGAATGCAGGAAAGCGGCCAGCAACACACCTTTGCATACAAAATTATCTGGGCGCTCTGTTTACATATACGGGCAAATATATACCGGGAAGCAGCATCATATTTCACTTTATATTAGTCCACCTCAAACGGCTACATCATTAGCCCTTACCTATATCTCTCGTCTTACCCCGCTTAACTAGTCCGCTAAGGGTGTAAGTATAAGCAATTAACTGGAACATCCATTTGTCTTCACACTCGTCGACAACTAGTGACCGGCTTGCAATGATTGGTTCTCTAAACAATTACTAGCATCACATACTATCACACAGAGTCTAGCTTAATGCACTGACGACTAGAGCTTCGTGACTATAACTTCCATGTGACTATAGGTTCATGCTTTCCTTCTTGCTAATACTGCCAACTGTACTCTCCTATTGGATCGACTACCTCTCGGCATCCTGTCAATGCCCCAACCAACTGGGACTGACCGGTGGTTAATGAGGAGCGTTAAGCGCTTCTATCCCTGAAGGGGGATAGGGGCGAGGATACGAGCCGCAAAGAACCAAAGGGAGAGGGTCAATAGGGTATCGGCACCAAGGTAAAGCAAAAATTGAATCGGAAGCAAAGAACCCCATGCCTATTATGAGTGGAAATGACCCACATTCAATGACTCCTGGCAACTAGTGACAAAGACTCCCGCCCGGCATCAAGTAATACTCCTTCCTTCAACTATTGTCTATTATCAATAATAACTTACTATGAGTGTAACTAACCTTCAAACGATCCCGGCAAGCATCAATGATAACTGGCTATTGGCAAAAATCTTATGGCTCTGCCCGCATATGTTTATGACCGTCTATCATAAATTCCTAGCGTCGTCTATTGTCTATGACTGGTAGTATTTCTTACTCGTGGTAATTTAAACATTAGTGTCCATGCGAAAGAGGTGTAGTGCTGTATCTAGGTTCGAGGGTATAGTTTCCAAGTAGGAGGTAAATATGCGGAGGTTAAAAAGGCGGATTTCCGGGTCTGTAGTATATTCCAAAGGAGGAAAGTTGATTAGTTTCCCAAGGAGTAGTTTGATGAGGCATAGTTTCCAAAGTATATGTCCACCCCACCAAAAGGCAGTAGGTATGATGCATAGTTTCCAAAGGCTAATCCCAGCCAAGGTGTAGGGAAAATATGAGGATCCCAAGGAAGTAAGGATGCTCCTATAAGGAGTTTAAGGACTAAAGGAGTGTATATATCTGTCCAGGTCCGGTCAGTGGTAACAGTAATGGGAAGTTTGTAAGTTGAATCACTGCACCTCCTTCTTTTATTGTATACTCCACTCTGAATATGTTGGCAATCCAATCTAATCCAATTCAATATCTCTTTATCTCTATCCAGCAGCTTACACCCAACTAAGTCTGTTGGTGACAACCTGACTGTGTCTGTTCCTTTTGATTTAATTACACCCCTTCTGCCCGCCCCCTTGTACTTTCCCCGTACCGTGTGCCGTCCCATGCCAGGTGTGAAGCCACTCAAAGGATCCCATTTTCGCACTGCAAAAAGTCGTTCACGCCATTAACTAGTCGTTGTTAAGCCACTCAAAGCATGAAGCAAAGATTACATTATATATGTGCATATCCACAAACAAAATAAGCAGGGCATAACCCCTTCCCTTTACTGACAGGCACTCCCTTCCTAGGTTTCAATATATGTAATGTATATGGGGATTAATCTCAAACAGGTGAATACTAAGTAACGCTTCATATTGTTTCGCACCGTTAATCCCCCCCCCCATCTATGACTGGCATTGTCTCCCTCCTGTGATCAACTACCAGCCAGCATA
>Ga0233330_1000060_pt1 | contig 12761 bp, 7 predicted proteins | sample GEONDECOMP201_FD_180703 | JGI IMG/M metagenome (GOLD analysis project Ga0233330, IMG submission 180703) | Leaf litter microbial communities from Shasta-Trinity National Forest, California, United States - GEON-DECOMP-201 | ecosystem: Environmental > Terrestrial > Plant litter > Unclassified... | reverse complement strand
TACCTAAACTTTGACTGTTGGCTATCGGCAATGCCTTCAAGCAATGACCTACTGGCACTGATGGGCTAATGATAATGATCACCTCCTCCTGGGGATGACCTACTATTGGCTATGGACCCTCTGACAATGGCTGTGTCTAGCCTAGCCTGGTAAGTCGTGCCCATGAGCCCACCAGTCCCCATAAGCCCGACCGAGCGTCCCAAGCCATCCCAGACCATAAGCCCAATGAAAATCCGTGCGGCCCAACTGTAAGTCCTTATTTTTATTTTCTCGGGCGTGAAGGAAAGCCAGGTGTCAATCAGTCGATGCCAAGAGTCGATGCACTAGGAGTCTTTGCTAATAGTCAAGGCCAGGTTTCGATGCACTCAGTTACAGGTGTCGATCAAGAGTAGATCCAAGAAAGAAGACTCGTCAGGATACCTCGTAAAGAGACCTTACCAGGATACCTTAGACCATAGCACCCATGCCTAAACCCTCGAACGAACCCTCCAAACTATATACCCTATACCTCTCTCGAACTCTACGAAAACAACAAGAAATAACTAGGGATATGATAACCGATAGGCCGCAGTACACCTTTCTGCTGCTATCGATTGCTGCTTGCTGGGAAAAGAAATTTGGGTTAGTCGGAGCCTTATCGCGAAGGATCTTTCGTTACTCACCAAAGAGGTCAGCTACTCACAAAGGAAGGAGACCCTTTTCTTTAAAAGAGAACCTTCGTCCCTCGCCCTTTTGGGGGCGAGCTACTAATAAACGTCCCTCACAAAATGTGTCAGAGCCTCATACTCGCAAAGGATGAACCTTTCTTTTTAACCTAATCTTTTGGAACTTATACTAACAACTTGAACTTTCCCACTAACAAATGCTGTCGGAACCAGACCCCATTGTAGACACAAAAATGACATCGCTGAAGAGTGAAGGATAATTTTTTATTACTTAAAAAGGTGCGAAGCCGCTTGTCCTTCCGAGGGCAAGGACTCATCGCCGAAACTTTTTACTGGGGATGAGTCGTCGTTACAAACAGCACTGGATGCAATGATAATGCTTACTTACGTTGATTCACAATGAGAGATCAGACGCAAAGGAAAGGAAGGGTCTTCTTGGAAGAGCTAGAGTCTTCAGGGAGGGAAGGTTGGTTCAGACCATTAGGGTTAGGGGAGAGGAAGCTAGGGTAGACCCAGGGAGAGGGGGCTATGTGCAGTGAACAAACAGGTGCTACCAAGAGGTGCTACCAAGGGACGGGGGATATTTTCAACACTGTGAGTGAGTCATAGCAATATCATCACACCAAAAACTTACTATATATATAATTATTATACCCTTTTTAGGATCATACGCAAATAGCTTCTCTCATCATATTTCAATCGACGCCACCCGTTCTATCCCGGCGGAATAAGGGTGGTGGGCCTAAAATGAAATATGTTCCCTTGGGTCAGTTGATTGTCACAGTCTATTCGCACATAATAAACTCAATACAAATGATTCGTAAGGGTAGCACCACGTTTAGTTCGTAACGCTGGGTAATCGTCAGTTTGTGCTTTCAGGTTCAATGGGTGGTTCAAATCGCCGATGGTTTTTGTTAGTTCGGTCCTCAAGCTTGTCACAGGTTTTTGCAGTGTTGTTTCTTTTTGTGCGGTTATCCAGGGGTAGTGGTGTTTGGAGTGGCTGGTCAGAGTGTGCATCTTTATGCACGTTCAAGGTTTTGGGATGGCCTAAGCGTGGATGGCCCGGTCGGTCGTGTAGTACCCCTATTTAAAGCAGCGAGTTGGGTTGGGGTTGTTCCGGTCGATTTGAAAAACCTTCGCCGATCACAGAAGCATTTAAGAAATAATAATAATGGGAAATAACCAGAACGACCAGGAACATTAGGGAAAAGGGGCCACGAAGCGGAGTAGCGAGAAGGAAAGCAGGCTTATGAGGCCAGCTAGGAGGGAAGGGAGAGATATAAGAGAGATGCCGAGGCCGAAGGTAGCAAGGGCTGGCACACACCGTATTTAACCCTTCATAATGCCATGCCACCACTTATTGGTGGTTCAACGCCTTTCCCCGGAAGAAATAAAAAGTATCCTTTTATTTGTTAGTCTACGTTCTGATGAAAAAAAACATATAATTGGATCAAGAATACACCCATAAAGTCCAGCACTGGGATTGAAACGGGGGATCAATAATTCGACGGAGCGGAACGAATGCAGTTAGGCGCATTCGGTTGGTCTCGTTACCTAGACTATCAAACGTATTTTGCTCCACCTTCCCTTCCTTCCACACGATAAAACGAAGACAGACACATGCAAGCTTCCTTCTTTTCGTCACGCTTCATTCCAGTCATCCCTCGACCCACTTCCCGAGCTGAAAGCCATAATATCCATCTGCATTCAACCAGCCATCATAGTCCATCTATTGAAAAACGAACATGGATTATTCAATTGTTTAAAAGCATAGTAATTTAGGAGGGGAAAAGCCTGTTGCTCCGGTTTATGCGTCGGAGGGTAAATCAGTAATAATCAAACTGGGTTTACACTCTCTTTCGTAGTGTAGAGCGTGCGTAGGATACAAACAAAGCATCTATTACTCGGATTCTACCTGGAAAAAAAGTATCAGCCGGCAAGCCGATTGGCTCAGCCATGAAGCAAATGATTCAATCCTGCCTCTCATAGAGATTAAGCCGAGGCTGCCGCCCCGTTAGCTAGAGGGAGAGCTGGAGCAGCAAGGGACACCTAATACGAACGAAGATCGAAACAATACCATACAGCCCACCTACCCCGTAGTCACTACTCGAATCACCGAAGTAAAAAAGTATCCCCCCTGTCCTGCTGCTATGTTGGTACCTCAGTATATTCAAGCAAGTGTTCTGTAAGTGGTATAACTAATGTAAGGCGGGGGTACTATGTGATGGAATAATAAGGGTAAGTTTATTGATGCGGTAGCCCTTCCTTATAAGAGAAGATAATAGTGGTCTCTCTTGCTGATTCATGGAATAAATGGTATAGAGAGAGATCAGGAATAGTAATTCAGTTGGTCAAAGGTGGGGTAGCAGCAGGCATAAACTGAAAGTGAGTTAGTGAGGTTTTCTATTTCTAGAATGAGCGTTCTCTGCTCTGGGTGTTATAATTGATTAAGAGTATCGTATCAGCTGCTCTTAAATTAAAGTAATAGTGAGTGGTCCCCACCGCACCCTGATTAATAAAGTTCGTAGTATAGCGAAGAAGGCAGATCTCTTTTTTTTTATTCAGGTGGGTAGTTTGTAAACCAAGGGAAGGTAGGCTAAGAGTGCCTACCCAACAGGGTATTACTGACTTCATCCATTGGTGGAGGCATCACTACTCCCTCCCTCGACTCGACTAGGTCTCCGCGGATTGAAAGCAAGGAATCGATGAAGTCCCCTTATTAAATCTAGACCATACCGGTTGGTTCATTCCCCAGTGTTTTCCACTAAAAAGTGCTACCAATAGTGAGTCCCGGCCCAATCATTCCCATAGCCGTCCCAGGCCATTTCCTATAGCTTCGATACCCCGTTGAATTAGATTCAAATTATACGGAATAACGATCTTTTTGTTGCTTGCTTCAGAGGAACCATCCGGAAATATGATAGAACAACTGCCTTTAGTGAGAAGAGATGGGGTGCTTGGGTTATGAAGCGTATTCATAATACAAAGCTAGGTCAATGCTGTACAAGTAAGATTAGTTAATCAAGTGTTTTCAAACGCTGGTGCAATGCTGTACCGAATAATTCCCACCTGTCCAACAGCTCTCTCCATTTGAATGAAGTCCGTACAACGTTGTAAGTAAGTTTTGGACATTAAAAACAAAAAGGTATAAAGTAAAGAACAAGTAAAGTTGGTGGAACAGGTAGATTGCAGCATAGTCAGCCTTAGTGCTGTACCCCCGATTCCTTCCTGGCTATGATAAACTTTTATTTATTGGCACAGCTATTACTACTAGTAGTTGGCTGGTGCTGTAGGAACTTAGGTTCCGTAGGGTTAAGCCCCGTCTGGAGGGATATGGGTAACTTATCTTCTCAGCAAATGATGTGGAACTTTTCCTCTCCATGGATGGGTAACATCTACATTGTCTGTAGGCAACTTGGCTAAACCTCCATCTCCATTGTCCAACCCCAGCTGCCTTACTCCCGGGAAGTAAAAAAAGCAAGCAATAAATTATCCTCATCTTTAGAGAAGACCAGTAAATCCTCATCAGGGGACTTCAATTCTATTTTCTTATTACTTAACTATGCCTTGTCATGTCATTTCCCTAGGGGCAGGATGTCGTCGATTGCTTTTAGGCTCAGTCTTTGGCTTGCCAGCTATATTTGGATATTTATTTAGACCCTTCCTTTGCGTATGATCCTCAAAAATTATATTTCAATATGTAAGCTAAAGAAGAAGGAGGAGGAAGAGCCTTCACCGGTAAAGGTAAAAAAGAGGGAGTCACTATGAACCAGGGGCTCTATATGAACCGGGGTAGTTGGCAGGTGCGTATTGAACAGAAAGCGGGAATGGGTGAACATAAATAACATAACTAACATTAAAGAACAGCATGGGTGAACGGAAAGGGGTAAAGCGTTAGAGCTTCTTCCTGGGTAGGATAATTGTTGGGACCGTGCTCTGTTCCTATATTGTGTGTCCTGCAGGCCTATCTCTTGTGTAAAGGCCTCTTCTTTCTTGCGAGTGTCCAGGCCTTAAGTTCGTTGACGACACCCCGTAACTTACTAACTACCAGCCTAACTCCACCTCATTGTGCCAACCCATATTTCGTAGTGGAACCATACTTGTAAAGCTCGATTGTGTAACATAATGTGTAACAGTAAATGCGTATCTGTAACACGTACTTAATTGCAGGTCCCTAATTGTACCTAATATGGGAGTAAACCTCATTCATCATCGAACAAGCATAATGTAAAAAGTTTTCCTAGTTCGTGTAAGTGTAAAAGCCTATCTCCCGCCTTGATGAGGGCCTTCTCTGTAAGATTGGTGATCCATAGTAATAGATCTAAATAAACTCTCATTCATATAGAACAGGCAGAAGGACTCCTATCGGTCGGAGTGAGTCAATCCATTTTCAATTAATTCATCTCTCGGATCGTAATCCCTGCGGACTCCATATGACTCCGAATCTTCATGAACCCATGGCGGCCTACATCAACCGGGGATACCCGTTATGAGACCGCTGCATGCATGATAGGGAGTTGGCTGAATAAGGATGGAAAAACAATAGCATCATCTCAATTCCGGAGAAGGGGAGGGTATTTTCAGTTAGCGTGCGTCCCGTTTGTTGCCCGGATTAGTTGAACAAAGCAGAAAAGGTAGAAGTTGGAAGGAAGGTTAAACGAAGCAGCAGTCCAGGTATTCGTCAGAAGGTCGAAGAAAAGTATCAGTCGTTCAGTAAAGGGGAGGTGGTGAAGACAAGAAGATAAAGACAAAAGTTGAAGATCGTATAGAATAAGAAACAATGAGGAGCTCTAAGCATCGGGGAAGGAGAGCAATCTCATTCATTAATTGTATCTGGCTGGCTGGGTTGTTAATCCCGTCCCGACAAGAGAAGGATAGTTTTGTCGTCCGTATCTACAATTGCCTAGCTGAATCAAGTGATTAGGGCGGGCAGCACTCTCTAAACAAAGGTAGGGTTAAAGCAGTAATAAAGGGAAAGAGTAAGGTGATCCATTTGGTCCTTATAATCTAAGTCTGTAGCAGCAGTACCTACTCGGATTAATTCATCAAGTGAAGGCTACAGGTCTAAGTCTATAGTGCGAAGGTAGTTATAAAAAAAAAGAAGTAAGGAGTAATCAGGTAAGTTATATATAATATATATATATGCCATCCCATCCCGTATAAGTTTTATTAATAGCCGTACCTTCTAAGGATTTCAATTATCAAGTGGTCAAGCTAGTACTGGCTAACAAATCTAGGTCTTCTGATGGGCCCCCCCGGTTGGGTGGGAATAGAGAAATAAAGAGTAAATACTTAATAGTTTTGTATGAAACAAGGAGGCTAAGGGGTTAAAAGTTTCATAGCATGCCATATCTACTTTAGTATTACTGGCTGCTGACTGAATCAATGGGTGAGGGACTCCTCCATCTCTAGGGTAAGTGAAAGGTCTGGTAGAACAGGTGGCCATGCATTTAAGTAAAGGCACGGAGTGGAGTAAGAGAGCAGCTGCTACAACATTTAATTACTCAAGCAAGTGTGTTCTGTCTGGAAGCCTGTGAAAGCTGTATGGAAGGCAGTAAAAGCTATATGGGATGCCCCCCGTTCCATCCCGTGTAAGCTTCTAGTTGTAGCTCCTAAGCATTCATGAAGCACTTCGTAGAATGCAGTGGGTACCCGCTAATTGATGAATCCTATATTGTTGTCAAAGCTCGGCCGAAACAGAATATAATATGTTACCCTATACGTACGTTGTTCATACGTGATACTAAGAAAAGCAAGGCAGGGTAAGGTAAAAGGTTCATAGCAGTCCCGACTCAAGATGATAAAAAGTGCGAACGCACCCTTGTCCTCGGAAGGACGAGCAATAAAATACCTATCGAGATGGTAAATTCAGTACAGAAAGGTGGCATATGATAAGTATTGGGTAATTTCAATTTACTGACCCTGGTATTTTAAAAGTGGTAAATTCATTAAGGAAAGGGGGAGGGGCTTGGGCTTGGATCACTTAGACCTTACCCTTTCTTTCCCGCTTGGAATAAATTTTCTGTTGGATGGATGGAATGGCAAAGCCTATATGTGGATTCGCAATTTGAGGAGCGAGGGTACGAGCCCTCTTCCCCGTAGGGGGAAGAGTAGCATAGTAGTTAAATTGATGGTTCAACTTGGGGCATAGTGCTAAATAGGGTGCTATAGTACAGGCACGCTGCGCGTTTTAAATAAATAATAATAATAAAAATAATAAGGTGCGAAGCCGCTTGTCCTTCCGAGGGCAAGGAAATAAAAAGCATCTTTCCCCGAACAAAGAAAGTGGAGTCAACGACCCCGGTCAGTTAGTTCTATTCTGTTATGCTTGGAGTATAATTGAAATGGGAGAGTTGCATTACAGCTAATAGTTCTGAGTGCATGTGGACTACAGCAAGTGTATTTTAAGGCTTGGCTACTCGACTGGACTAATTGAAGGGGCTATAAAAGGGGCCTATTCACAGGGAAAGGGCCTACTCCACAGGGAAGGGGCCGGACTACTCCTAAAGATACACATAGAGGTGGTATACGTAGAGGTAGGTTTGTAGAGGTTACACAATTAGGTTAGATTAGGTTACATGTTGAGTACTCATTCATATCCATTGAGTTAAACGGATTGGATATGAACAGGTCACGTAAGACACCCACAAAGGACACACGTAAGGCACCTGCCCAGTAAGGAAGCCAATTCCACTGCTCCACTGCTTGCCCTGAGTGGATAGATTGATATTGATTGGATTGCCCACATCTACAGATACAAGAAAATAAATAAGTGCAGTGCCCTTACAACCTGGCATTACGTGTTCCTACTTACCGGGCCTAGACAGATAGATACACTGCCCTCGAGACTTAAATTCATACTTATCCCGACAGACAACTTACCTTTGAGCTTTTAAACCTTGAGCCTTGCGAACCTCAGACTTACCCTCTTACTAAATAGAACCTATGAATTAACCTTCAGCCATATCGCCTTGGGAATATACTTTTGACTCTCCTCCTCCCTATGCCTTGGGACTACCCCAGGTAACCTATGGCATCAGACCTTCGCTTTGGGACCTTACACTCACCCTTGGTAAACTAATAGAATTATTTATTTTAAACATACTAAGTTATTTACTCTTTATTTCTCTATTCCCACCCAACCGGGGGGGCTTTCCTTGGTAACCTAAGATTCATACCTCTTGGGACTATCCTTTAACAATGCCTCATCAACCTCCTACTTGGTAAACTCATCCCTATACCTTACAGCCTATGCACTCATCCTTGGGAACTAAAACTCCATGCAGCCTACGACCGAACCTTGCCAGCCTACACTTTACCTACCCTGGCCTGCACCTCAAGCCCCAGTTACTAACAGCGAGCGATAACCTAAATGGGATAAATTTAGTTACTCGTGTTGTTGCCACGATCTTATATTCTTTCACAGGCTTTAACTCAATAGACGGTATGAAATCAAGTAGTGCAGTTGATTATACACCCTCATTCAGGTTGGTTGTTTCTACTTTCCTACCGTTTGGAGCACGACACTCGATTATAACTTTTGACTAGGCAGGAAGCACGTAAGTAAGCGCGCCTGTTCTGTTTATCATACTTTACTCCTTAAACCTACTTAGTATATATGATGGAGGGAGAGAGCATTGGTCACGTTCGGATAGATGCACATTACCAGCCTTACATAACACTTACTTTTAAATATTGAGTAATTAATATTGTCCTGGCCGAGCCTTGCTCGGGATACTCGTTATGAATTTGAAACTACTGCCCTAGTATGAGACCTAATCGAATTAGGACCTTCTACCCTTATCACCGGTGAATTGCTATAGCTCTTTGCTCTATCAGGTAGGTGTACAAGCAAGTTATCTAGTCTCTTCTCTGAGGTAATCGTCAAAAATCAATTGTTCCTCGGCATCTAGTGGATCTCCAGTGATAAAAGTTTGCAAGTTCGCAGGGCAAATAATGGTAAGGCAATCTCAAGTATCTAGGCTTTTTCAGGGCATTCTCTATAGTGGGCCTTGGGCTGTTCTTGCTGTCTTCGGCAGTGTGGTTCGGCAGCCTCGTGCCTGCTCCTTGTTCTTTTCTTTTTTTCCTGTTCGCTTTTTCTTGAACCTCGCTAAGGGTAAGTTATTTTGATGCCCCCACACTCTGGCAGAGGAGCAAGCAACGGCAGGCCTATAGGTAGGAGGATCGCTTTAGGAAAGGGGATATCATCAAGGGTGGATGCTCTCCTTAATAATGAATAGATACCGTAATTATGAGTAAGTCTTAGTGAGGCAGAAGCACTCCTGATTTCATTATAATAGCTACGAAGATGGTGAAGCCCTATGATGTGCTTACCGGGGATAACTCATAAATATGATGTTATTCCCCCCATAGTTTGTTCCGATATAGCGCGAAAGTGAAAACTGTCAATTTTATGGTTATAACTAAAGTATCTCTGGTTATGTTCCCTTACCTACTATTGGCAGTATGTCAAGTCTAAGTATAATAGGTAATTGCCTGGAGGTTAGTTAAAAGGTCCGCCTTAAATTGTATATTGAAGGTAGTTATCTGTATCTGTAACTCGACCTTCGCTTCATGAATTGCTGGGCAAATTGACTTAAAGATTTGTAAAGTCCGAGATAGGCTGTGATCGAAGGAGGTTGCAAGGAGGAAGGTATAAGGTCCGATAGTAAGGGGATAACCCTGCGGGTCCAATAGTTGAGGGATAACTGTAAATACATATAAATAATTAATTCCTTTTATAGGTCCCAGTGCATCATATTGCGTTGAATCCATTAGGTTATTATATTCCATTGATCAACCTGCTTTTTAAAAACATTTAACATCTGTTCTTCCAACGAACTAGACCCTATGAAGCAATTTAGCTCCTTCGCGTACCCAATGAACGAGTCGTACGAGGGTCTATCAAAGCCACTGTATAATTTATAAAAATAACTTTACTTTATACCCTTTTTTACCATGTCCTACCGACCCAGCCATGTAACAAGTAAGTATTAAAGGTTAGTAGGGCGCATGCCGTATAAATTAATATTTAAGATGAATATTTATTACTGGGCACCAAATGCTCTACATCTCACAGCTACAACATCTCTATAGGCGGCGCATATCATGGCTAACCATCTATAGGCGGAGGCAACATATATCCTACTCCTATTTTACTAGTTACAAATAATTTGGCAAGGGAACGAAGAGATAGATAACACTAAGGCGGGGAATGTTGCAAGGTAAAAATCATACGGATGATAAAAGGAGGGCATCATTGAAGGCAGCTGATCCAATAAACAATGATTGCAATGGCGGCCCGGGAGTCAGTCGAGGAACCAACTAGCAGCAGCAAGCAAGGTGAATATCAAGGTTAATTTCACCCAATATGGCAGCGATAACTCGTTAAAGAACGGGGTCTCTGTCTGGAAACAAAATTTGTTAAGGAACGGAAGAGGTGACTCGGACCAATCTGGTAGCGATAACTTGTAACGGGACGAGAAATAATTAAACGATATAATGTGAACCAATGAGCCTTGCGAGCCCCCGTTTTAACCATTAACTTGTATAGGGGCATTCCCAATGGCCAATACCCGATTGCCAATATATTTATAGCCAGTATATGAGACGGTAGCCAATACCTGGTAAATCATACCTGGGAGACCTTCATTGCCAATGTCTGAAAGAAGGAGTAGGTCATTGCCAGATCATAGACAATCATAGCTACCCGAAGGTTATTGCTGCTGATAGTTGATAGTCATTGATTTATGTCAGTGCCGAGAAACAGTGGTTAGAGCCAGTCATTTCCAATCATTGTCTTTTCGTACTTTTAAATAGCCAATAGTCAATAGTCAATACTTCCCTTTCAAAAGGCCGCCGCCCTTTAAAAGACACACTGCCAGAACCAATATAGCTGTACCCTACGGGGTTGTACGTACGGAATTCTGGTTTACATCTAACTTACGATACGGACACTGAGGTACTACTATACATAGAGCACCATGCCTACACACACGGATTGCCAGGAGGTACGTGCCACTCATAAACCGTAGTAGTTGTTGGTTTGGCAGTATGCGCAAAGGTCAGCATGAACTAGTCACTTGGAAGCTATACTTCTCTCGGAAATGACCTGAAGGCAAGGACTAACTAGAGCAGCAATGACCTTCCTTCTAGCAGCGATGGCTTTTTACAGTGCGGGCTATATAGTTGCAGAGTCCCAGGTAAAGGCAGCGCCCCATAGCAAGTTGAAAGAGGTAGGTTGAAAGGCTGCTTTTATCAATGGGTCTACACTAGACAGCACAGTCATTCTCAGAACTACACCTAATTAGAACTAGAACTAAGGAGGGGGACTTAGGCAAGGACGTATAGGTGCGATCTCGTATATCGATGTATATTGATTTCTTGTTACAATGGATTAGTGCATAGAAACCACCTGGCACTTACTGGCATATTTACAACGGACATGGAGTAAGAGTAGTAGTACCGGAAGTGTCTAACCACCTAACCTACCTACCTGGGTCTCCTACCAGCCCCATATTAGTGGAGTATATTTTTTTGATTGGAATAATCACATACATATGAGATCATACCTATATTTTACCTTTTAGTAGCAGCAGAGTAGTAGCCTGGGAATCTTTATAACGGATTAGATCTAGCTCCCGATATTATTACTAATAGTATATTAGTATATACCTAGGAGGAGGCATATGAAGCGGTCTCACACACCCTTAACTATCGGAACCTAGCTTAACTATCGCAGCAGTAGTAGTTCCCAATGGCCCATGTTCGGTTCCACCACACCCAACACAGCAGAAGACCTATGGATCACATGGATCACAGGAGTAGTAAATCCCATACATACATATTCCATATACATATGGTGGATTGGATTAGTCCCATTGGCTTCCTATCCTTCTTCCTTGTGGCAAAAACCCCCTGACACCGTGTAATGAGAACAGACAGGTACACATCCAACTCCTTCCTGTAAATCAAATAGTTAATACGCTTGCTTAGAAGCACTACCTCATTCCTGGGCATGGGGAATAAGAATAGAGAACAGGTTACGAAAGTGTAATCACCTATTGTTCGCTTGGTCCCGTACCTCCCCGTACTTATTATTATGGCGCATAGTAAGCATGGCTTTAAAAACTCTATGAAACTTAGTGCATGGGGACAAAGCTAGCGGCTTTTGGATGACCGGCTAGCAATGGGACCTCCTGGGAACTCACCGACTACTATTGGTAAACTAGATTTATGTAAACCACTGGGACTGGGAATGACCTTATAAATATTGTATGGCTCAAACATAGCCTCTCATGTATATGCTCGTGATGAAGAAGTAACAAGCATGGCAGGTCTAGAACGTATATGCAAGTGTAGTAAACCCCACATTGAATTGGATTTAATTATTACCAACAGAGTGCATTTAAACCTGTCATTTCAACTTGGCATGTAGTACCGGACTTTGTTGGATCACCTCCTGGCATCAACTTTGGATTGGATAAGTTCCACTACTTATTCTTTATCCTGTAATATATAGAAACTTCTGGAAATAGCATTCTGACTAAGTAAGAAAATTCATATATGCAACATGTAGATATGTGAGTATCATCGAGTATCATATGTATATTGGTATATTGACAATGAAACTGGCCATGACTAGTGACTATGACTAGCAATGTGTGTCTATTGGCTGCTATATAAATGACAACCTTTAGTAAAAGTGAATTGACTATGGAATCACTTAGGGGTAAGAAACCCCATTTATTTTAGTAGGTCCCAGCCAGGAGAGGAGTCCTCGATCTAAGTGTATGTCATGCAGGGAAATGGGGTGGTGGGATACTACGCCTAATAACCTCTATGGTTATGTTGGCTTGAAAGGGGACCTTCTATTCCCCCTTAGATCTGGTATATACATGTATGGATGTGAATATGGCTCCAATGAATGTATTATTCAGGTTGATGTAGATATGCGAGTATCATATGGATTATAGCTACCATGGATACCTGGAATATTATATTATTTTATGATATTTCTTATATCAGAGTAGTAGGTCCCAGCCAGGAGATATAAGTCCTCCAGCGAAGGCATCGAAACCTGTATCGATTGCATCA
>Ga0233330_1000056_pt1 | contig 13045 bp, 8 predicted proteins | sample GEONDECOMP201_FD_180703 | JGI IMG/M metagenome (GOLD analysis project Ga0233330, IMG submission 180703) | Leaf litter microbial communities from Shasta-Trinity National Forest, California, United States - GEON-DECOMP-201 | ecosystem: Environmental > Terrestrial > Plant litter > Unclassified... | reverse complement strand
GTCACTTTAAAAACATATTAAAGTGAAACTCACTTTTAAAACATAAAGTCACATCAAAAAGGTACTTTAATAAAAAATACATTACTAAAGTCACTTTTCAAATATAAATGAGACTCCATACTTAATCACCCCTGCACCTAGGCACCTGATGCAGGAGTGCCACCGAGCTATCAAAAACTAACAATCCGTAGCGACATTTGATGCATTCCCAGAAGAATTGTTGCATTGTAACATCTCCCTATTATACAAAAAGATACATTTAATCTATGGAAGATTATTCTGTTGATTTAGGGTTTATGAGTGGTAAATTTTGATCGTTTTAAAAATCAGTCACCAAGATGTCATACCTATGCATTTCATTTCTAAATTTTTCATAAATATGTTTCTTCTTAAAAGAATGATGCTCAGATGTAGCTTTGACTATCGACATTAGCCTCAATGATTCAGACAGCATTGTAGATAAAAGTATGTCCACATCAAGCCTTTAGGTTCCCTACACCAGAAGTAAATGGATCTTTAATGTGATGCTTGTAGTAACGTTCCCCTACTACCCCCGAATAAACAGAGAGAAAAGGGGTAAGATATCTCGTTTCATTGATGCTATGACTGAAACAAGTGTCTCATGTTAGTGTCAAATTTTAAGTGGCATTGTCATGAAACATGTCAAATGAAATTCGTTAATAAGATAAATCCACCACACCATTGTGGCCCCAATTTATCCTCCTAATACTCTTCCCGTGAGAGTATTTCCAAAACTATTCGATACTAATATCGAAGTGCAACATACATTTTAACAAGTTTCTTCCCATGTCCTAACGAAAAATACTAAGATACTTTCCCGTAACCCCTCTCTGGTTATGGTTCCACAAGGCTTTAAATTATACAGCTAAGATAAATTCCAGTTATCTCTCACAAGCTTAAAAACTAGTATACTTGCCAGCTACTTTTCATAAGCTTAATTTGCCTTCTAATTATAGCGCTTAGTATACAACACTATTGGTTATATTTCATAAAGCTTAATATATATGGAGCTAGAGCATCTTCTAGTTATAATGCATAAGCATCGTGCTCCTGCAACATGACATTAGTTACAAACCGCGAAGTTCACAAAAATGATGTTCCAACACATATATCAGCAACATGTAACAGCAATATATATCAACGGCATATATCAGCAACAAGTAACAGCATATATCAGCGACATGTAACAGCAATATATATCAACAACATGTAACAGAAATATAACAGCAATATATATCAGTGGCATATAACAGCAATATATATATCTACGACATATCCGCAACATGTAACAGCAAAATAACAGCAATATATAACAGCGACATATATCAGTAACATGTAACAGCAATGTATACCAACGACATGTAACAGCAACATATAATATTTTTGGGTCTAACACATGGTTAAGCAACCAAAGGAAATGTATCAGCAACGTATCCATTTATTCAAGACAACCCAATAGCTAGGGAAAATCCAAGAATTACCATATCTACGCAGTCAATGTTCTGATCCACTATGAATCTAAAACACAGTCTAAACTAACATCCAAGTAGTTCCAGATCAACCGAGTTATCAGTCAAAGAACCAATAAACTTATGGATCGAAAAACACTGTCAAAACTGGCCCTTTGCTATTGGACAAAGTGCAATCAAATAAAGGATTCACTCGATATGGGATGCAACACGTTGCAGAGTGATAAGGAAAAAAAAAGCCATTGCTTGACTCAGAACTAAATCCCATTTCGCATGGACATTGCTTATGGATCAGACCACAACCAAACAATTCAACACCTAGGGATCTAAGCACAGTCAGAGATCAACCGGGTATGGATCTAAAACATATTCAAAGGTTATCTCAGTCCTGGCATTGACCAACAGTGATTTAAATTTCTTCTTGCCCACCGTCATTGAGAAAGCTATTTAATTAAATGGGAAATCGCCTCTATCCATAAGTGGAGAAAACAAGGAAGTTCGAAGGGAAAAATCACCTCTATGCAAACAGGGAAAAGAAAAAATCGCTTTTATGCAACTGGCAGATCGGATCTGTAGGTCATTCAAGAAAAACGTACATACACTTTTCAGGGAGCTTAGATCTGATGGTAAATGAAAAACAAAGTCACTCGAACCATGCTCCATATCCCATTTCAATGTAAATGCATAAAACAATGAAGGCACCTCAAAAACTTCAACGAAAGTATACCATATCATATCCCATAATTATATCAAAACCTAATTTGTTTAATGATTGAAAATCCTTAGATCTGACCTTTACCCTTTCAAAGAATAGATCCAAATGCAATAAATTACCCAGAAAACGATTTTAGATGTTGTAATGTTTTTAAAATCTTGATGTTTAGCATTTTACCAATAGATCAAAACACAAATGAGCGTATTATCGCATACCGGCATAGAACCCCCGTGATTTGCAACCTGCATCGCGCGTAGGCCATCGGAGAAAATCACGTCCTCAATTCTCTAGACTGACAAGGATACCAAGCCCACACCAGAGATGTTATGCTCGGTCAGGGTTTCGAATATTGAGCTCTCGCTCAGAATCCTCAAGTGAACAATTTTGTGGGTCTGTATCTAAGATCCATGATGCCACAGTGGGTGCAGGCCAGAAAACACTACCATGTAAAACCTGGAACCCTCGCAAAAAGAATCCCAATCGATTTTTATCCCAGAAATCGAGAGAGCGAGCCTCCCGGTCAAATCACATCCTTTCCTTTGAATTATTGCAGGCCGAGATTCCTCGCGATCCTTTCTCCTTAAACATTGCTTTATGGTAGAGGACATGCCATTTTTTCGGCCACATGGAAACCATGCCTGAGAAAAGCTCCTCGATAAGGATCTTTTTCCCTTTCCTTCCCTTCATTCTAGGGGGGAAGTACTAAAATTAAATTTTGTTTTTTTCCTAGAGTCACTTGGGGTTTTCTTTGGAAAGAGTAAACCTCCTCAATTTTTCCTCGACCTTATCTTCATACTAGGTTGGGCATAGCTTTATATACTTAACACATCATTCCCTTCAGTGTTATAATATATATATGTATACTTATCGATAATGTTTATCAACATAGGGAGTCTCGCTAATATATATATATATATATTTAAATACGAACCCGTCCATACAATAATCAAGGTGTAATATATGCCATCTACATTAAATTGGGGTGTATTGATATGTACAACAATGACATCTTCTACCCAATATGGTTCGTTAATAATTGGTTGCTTTCCCCTCTTTGGTTCTTGTAGCTCTCGAGGCAATTCTTAACGCTTTTGGTCGAGGTATCCACTCATATTATATTAGTGTTCAATTAACGAGGATATACTATTTTTTTATAATTGGGCTAGTTATTGAGTGAATAGGAATCCTTATAAGATTCCATAATTAGGACGATACGAAGACTACGTCACCAAGCTTAAACTCCCTCGTTATTCTCTTTTCGACGTCATGGGTGTAGTTGGCCCCATGTTAAGTTGTGTCACTGTATTACGTCTCCTAAGTTTTTGAACTTAGGTAATTAAATTAAGCTACAAGGTTTTGTTTCTGGTGGGGCCTTGGCCTTGAGCTCCTCACCAGGACAAGTACAATAAGATTCAAAAATACAAAATTATCTAGCGTATGCAGGAGGGTTATTACATGCATCGTCTCTAATGTGGTCCATCCTAAATCTATTTTTATGGAATCTATTTGATCATTTTGTGGGACAGGTCTTCTTGTTTGTTGTTTTCTATTTTGATTTGGCGTTCTTGCTTGTCTCGCATCATCTCTCCTTTGAGTGTGTGAACATTTTGACACTGTCGTTGCTCAAAATAACATTTGTAATTGGGGTGTCGATAAGGATTTGTTGTTGTTTGTTCTTCGGTTGTTTTGGATTCTTTTTTATTTGTGATGATTACTGAATTTATTTCCTCAACTTGACTTTGTTTTTCGGAGGGACTGGATGCTTCTTTTTGGATTTGTGCTATTTGTTTCTCCAGTAGATTGTTCTTACTCTGAATATTCTTGAACCTTTCATCTTGCGACTTTTTTTCCTCTTTTAACTTCTCGATCTCTTTCTCTAGTTCTTGATTAAGATTTTTTAGAAGCTGGTTTTCTTATTGATTTTCTAGAACTCTTCCTTCGAGGTCTTCATTGGATTGTTCCGTCTTGCGACTACGGTTTCAGTTTTTTAATCTTCGTAATTAATGTTTTGTTATGATTTCGTAGTCGAAAAAGTTCTTCGCTATTACTTGATAACACCTTGTTGATTTTTTGGAATTTCCGACTTATGTGTGTTCTTAATTTCATCATACTGTTGCTGGATTTTTTCCTCCTGTTGTTGATGTTGACATAAATCAAATTCTTGATTTACCTCTTTCTCTAGACGTTCTCCAACTCATTATCTTTTTCCATGATGAGTTTGTTTAAAAGATCTATTTCTTCTTCTAACTCTTCATATCGTACATCGGTTGATTCTTTGTTTGTAGTTTGCGATACCCATGCTCATGCTAATACTCCTTTTTAATAGGATATTTAACCCCTTTAATTTAAAGCATACTATGAACATAACTAATCGCATACCAAGGTTCACTAATGGAGACTACCGGTGGCAATCATAGTGACCTCCTAAATTATAGGGATTGGTCCCTAGGGCACCTAAACTCATGCATGAAAGTGCAATACGTGGTAGGTAGCTCCTAGGTGTGTCCCCCATAGTCTAGTGAAGCGTTGATGACCTCCTAAGATAGTAAAATAAACCAAACAGACTATGTGGGAAAAGGGAGCATTAATTAATCCTAACATATTAAATAATGTTTTTTTGCTACCTCTAGTTTGTGGGAAAAAATGAAAATTAAGTTGAATATTCACTCTCACTTGCAGCTTGAAAATAGAGATAGTTGACAGATCTAGAAATGAAAAATATTCCCAAAACTCGGTTGCTTGGAGCCAAATATCTCATATTACAATTACAATTAAATTATGTTCTTTAAAAAATATATAGTTTAGCTTGTATGAAGAAAGAGTAGTATCTGGTATATTTAGGCATATTAAGTTTTGCGAACTTCATATAAAAATAGATTTATTTTTTTTAATAAAAATGGATCTTTTTATTTATTTTTTTAACTGATATTATTAAGTTTTGTAAATTTTATTTTATCATTAATTTTGTTACAATTTACATAAATATACTATCCAAAATGTCCTAACTGTTATCATGTATTTATATTGTGTTAAATTGATATTTGAAAAGCATTAACACATTTATCCCATAATCATCCATAAATGAGCTTTTAAACAAGTATAAATGACATGTATAAGAAATTTGTACTCATATTAATAGTAATTTTATAATATTTTAATGGTAAAATACGGAAATCTTTATAAACCTTTTGATCGTAAAATACTGAATTATTTATAAACCTTTAAACGATGTTAAAGACTAAAAAAACCAACAAATGATGCAATATAACCATCATAGCAATGACATATAGATATGTAGGATAGTCATATTGCTCTTCATCGCCATATTTTACAGCAAACTTCACATTTTATAATAGGTAATCACCAATATGTTTGGTAATTACATATGTTAAGGATCTACGCACATTATCAACTTCAAGATTACTACATGTTGATTCTATAAGAGTTAATGGAATCATGTATCACATGGTGGTACAAAAAAACACTTCTCATTGCTCATTGATCCTAGCGTATGTAGCAAACTCATAATCTCATTCATACCACACTATTCTTGTTTCTATCCTTTCAATAAAAGGGAATATAGTAAGCTTACTTGCTCATAGTCGTTTTGTAAGGTTCTGCACACAACATCTCCCTTTTTTCTATTGTGAGATGAAGGTTTGATGATTCGAAGTGAAAAAATGTTTGATATTTTTAACATTTGACTCTCATTTAATTCTCGGATATTTTCCATTGGCGAAATCCACGAAATTAGGTCAGCCCATGGAAATATGGTTTTCGAGGCTATTACTTTAGGCAACTCTAATTTTTAAATGTTTTAGTGGACTTCAATATGTTTTATGTCCTAGATTGAGATATTGAAGTAATTCTAATTTTTAATGATTCTACAGATATCACCTCATTTCAATGAAGGTTTTGATTTGGTCTTGCATTGGCATGGATGAGATAGCGCTATCAGTATAAACTAACCAATTTTTTTTGTAAAATTCGGTTCTATATTAGTTTCGTATTAAGATTGTACAAAAATTTACATCCGTTCTATGCAACATTTTCTAGAAGGAAAAATATGTTTGCAACATACCCATGCCCATGACTTTCAGAGTTTCAGATCAATTCAAGTCTTAAAATCTAACAACAATCATAATTTAGACTGGACGGAGCCCCACACGTTAGGGTTTATGACCCACCTTTTGCAAATTGTTATAAAAAAAACCATGACATAAAGAGATTTTCCAAATACTAGAATAATAGTTAAATGTCGTGATGGGATGGGCATTAGGAGGAGTGGAATGTGATTGAAAATTTCCGAGTTTTTTACTAGAAACGTGGACAAAACCGGTTACGAATCCAACTTAAGAAAGAAACGTACAATAAGGAAACGTACATAAGAACCTCATACAACCCAATTTCCATGGACACCCACGATCGATCTTCAGACCTGCTCTATTTTATTATTTTTATGCAAAATCTACACTTGGGAGTAGTTTCTTTGAATTATAGCTTAGTTAGTTTATTCATTCGTTCTCTTGTTCTATTAGACATAGAAATAGTTGAGCATAAAAGAATCATAACTTCTCATTAAACATAACTATTTATAAATTTTAAAATAATAATTACATTAAATTGAATTGAGCATAAAAGAAAGGACTCATGCTCATGCTCCTTTTATAAGAGGAGATTTAACCGTTCTAATTTAAATAAGTTGGAGAGCCACCGGTTTAGAATCGACACGTTACGGTCTATATAATAAACCCAACAAACCATTTACTCATCCAACAATCCCGTTTGGTCATCGTATCTTATTTAAACTGTACACGAATCTCTTCCAACAATCTCGCTGCCTCATAGACGGATTTGAACTGTAACCGTCTACATCAGTAGAGACGCTTGGGCACTAATTGTTTCTGTTTTGGGCTTTTACCTACAGCGGTTTTGGCTTGACAACATTGTGACGGTGAAAAGAAGGCATGGCCGCGGATTCGAACTCCCAGCTGCGCCACCATGAATTTTACTTTGTTGCATATCCATTTGTACAGTCGGCTGAGTTGAAATCGGCTGAGAGAGAGTTTGCTGACAATCGTAGAAAATGCTCTCAAATTACTGACGTCTTAAAAACTAAAAGGGTACGCAATATAATAATAATAATCTACATCTACGCTGCTTCTTTTATTTTAAATTACAGAAAGCTTCGCGCCGATATTACCACATTGGTAGTTTCAGTTAGACTCATTTGTTTTTCTTGGATAATTTATTCTAATTATAATATAAACTGCTTTGCTTTGCCGCAGGCAGAGCTGAACGAAGTTCGTGAGAAGCTTAGGCCTCTAATTGCCGAAGAAATTGCGCTCAACCAACGGCGCGAAGAAATAAGAAATAGGTTATCGGAATTACACTTCAATTTCAATAACGTGCGAAATCGAGCGAATCCTGACCCGCGTTTTTCGTCTGAAGCCGATATTGATCAAGAGGTTCCGCTTATCATGCTTAATAATTTGAAGATTGATGCTATTTATAGAGCCCGGCTCCCTTCCTCCTCAATAAATGCTATTGCTAATTCTAATTCTTGGTTATGTTTTTGTGCAGGTGAGAAGAATAGATTTGCAGGCAAGGGAAGACATAGACATGGCGAGAATTTCAACACGAGAACTTCGCCACGTGGGGAGAGTGATGAGAGAACTGGAGGAATCAAGAGGAACAGTTCTGAGCCTGGAAGACGCGAAGCTGAATAGAAGATCGAAACAGATTCGGGATGAAAAGAAAGAGTTGAGGGATATGGAACACGAAATTTCGGCTTTGCAGAACGAGCGCGATTCTTATACTCAATACATGGACGAGGCCTCTCCGCATCTCCACCAGCTACGATATCAAAACGTACGTTACATTTCCTAAGAGCTTTTTCTCTTTCCTAATAATTATCTCATATTTGACATTTACATTTCCATGGCTTAATTCCTTCTTTCAGAATGAACTCTGTTTGCAAATGCGGGCTCAAAAGGAGGATGCAATATTTAACTACAGGGTTAACCCTAACCCTTCTGCTTTGGAGGACAGATCAAAACAGGAGGTATTATCCTATCCTGGTTTTATTTATTTAGTCTATTTTTTAATCTTTACTTTGCTTTGTGGGAAGATGGGAAGTTAAGTTCAATATTCATTTTTATTTACAGGTTGAAAAATTCATGAAAAGGTGGAATGAAAATAGTGAGTTCAGGGATGATTATGAAAAGAGACAGTTGACAGCAGCAGCTAGCAGCTGACAATGCAAAATATAGCTCAAATAATTCAACTACACTTGGCTAAGTATCCAGGATTACAATTAGTAACATCAAGTGACCTTTTAGTTTGGATTAATAAAGAGTAATACTCTGTTTGTCCAATATTAATATTTGGATACATTAAGTCCTTTTTATCTATCCTTAATTTTATTTATAAATAATAATTTTTTTTGGTTATAAATTCAGATACAAAATGTTTTAATAGCAGACTTGGATATATTTTATGTGTTTGATAATCCCTAGGAATAAATGGAAGGGGATGACTTGAGGAAATGAACATTACTTTCACATGTTTGGAGCGATGGAAGGGGACGACTTGAGAAAATGAACATTACTTTCACATGTTCGGAGCAGGACACTACATTTGAGACATGTCCCATTCATAATGATTCTTGTACCGAGAGGCATCCAATCTCTATGATGTCCTTTCATTCGAACCATCTTTGACATCGTCGCGAAACAAGAGTGTGAGACGGCTTGTCGATATCGATTGTACTTTGATGTCCCACACAACTAGGAGGATTGTGATGTGGAGACATTAGAGGAAATTTCAACTCAAAATGGGCCTCCTAAGGAAAACTAATCAAATATTAGTTAAAATAATAAAATAATATTTATTAATTTTGGAGGAAGAAAAGAAAAAACTACTTTTTTGTTCGTATTTTCGACATATCTTCGTGTGTGTTTACTCAAATTTAGATCGGGATAGCTCGTTGGATGCAGAATTGGATTCCACATCCAAAGACCTCTCCCAATCCAAATTTGAGTAAAAAAAAACAGAGATATGTCGAAATTACAAACAAAAAAGTATTTTTTTTTTATGATATCTATCCCTAAATTCATACTAAACAATTGCTTAGGAGGTGCTCCCTTTTTTTAATTTTAAAGCATTTTGATTGGCTAATGCATGATGACATGGAATTTGTATTATTTTTGGAAGGCCCATTTTAAATTGAAATTTCCTCTAATGAGTGGTACTTTTTGTTTGATCGGAGGGACACACGAGAAGTTGGCAATTGGCTTTGAGTAGTCCCAAATTATTTGTTCACGAGGCACACATTTGGTGTCCTCCTTGCTCCAGGTGGTTTGATTGAGGGTTTCATTGATGTTGGATTTAAGGGAGCTCTATATATGATTAAACATTTGTATTCAAGAAGAATAAAATCAGGAATTTCCTTTACATAGAATTTTTCTTCTCTTTTCTTAACAATGACAAAATTTCAGAAAATTATAACAACAGACATCTACCTAGAAAATCATTCCACTGAACAATAGTACGTGTTGTACAGCCTATCGACACATGTTGTACCTGTTGTATGTCTTTCTCACTTATCTGCCTTGAAACTCGTGAGATGCATGTCAGAATACATCCATTGTACTGTATGGACAGTCTACAATAAATGCACGAGCGGTTTCCTTGGAATTTGTTCCCACATCTGCTGTTGCATGGTACTGTTATACGATGCTCTTCCTCGTTGTATTGATAAATATGTTGTTGAATCTTCTTTCTAAATGTTCCCAATACTTCCTTGGGAACCTTTCTTCTTCTTCACACTCCTTTTTCTCTTCTTGGTGGTGGTACATTCTCCTTTGTCCATTTCCTTTATTTTACAACTTTAGTTTTTTTAACTAACTAAATAATGCTACTACATTTGGCCAAGAGGATTACAATTACAATTACTAATATCAAGTGACTTTTTAGTTTGGATTGATAAAGAGCAATACTTAGCTTGTCTAATATTACCAATATATTTGGATATATTAATTTTTTTTTATCTATCATTAATTTTATTTATAAATAATTATTTTTCTTTTTTATTTACATTGTCATAAATTCAGATACAAAATGTTTCAATAGGAGACTTGGACGTATTTTATGTGTTGGATTGAGATACTTAACTTAACGTAAGTTACATTACAGTAAATAAAAATTGAATAAAAAAATCAAACAAATATATTTGGAAAACATTAGATCAATAAGGAAAAGAATTTTATTTCTAATCTAAGTAAAAAGAGAAATCCCTTTCAGATCATGGGAATTGTTGAAGAAAACTTCATTCATCCTTGTCGTATTGACAAGGAAAACACTTACTTCATGAATATTTTTGTAGGGAAATGGGATGGTGCAAGCTAATGATGGTCTCTTCTTACACATTAGATGTGATAGAAAACCGAGCATCGACCAAATCACATGGATTATTTGAGATACATACACAACTAATCTTGCTTTGCGTAAAAAAATGATGAAATGTAGGAAATTGAATCACTTTTTCGGATATATAAATTTCATCTATGGGAAATTTACTCGAAAAATTTCCTTTTAGTGGAATTTGGGTTAATCCATTTAGCACATGGCTATTAGTAAGTCCATACTTTCAACCTTTTACCCTTCTCATGATCAAATTTTAAATGTGTGTGTGACAAGGGCCCTATACCACAATATATTTTTTTCAAATTACATGTGGGGATGATCAAAACCAATTTATATTGGAGTGTTCCAAGTCCAGGCATTTATTTTATATTTTCCTTTTTCTATACCTCAAACCCTGTATCTTTATCTTTATCGGCAAATTTCAACGAGAAACCCATATTATTCTTAAAATTTTATCATGTGCAATCACTATTGGTTGCTCAAAGTTGATCAAGTTATCAAAGAAGATTTTGTACTTGGGAAAAAACGAATTAAAGTTTTCACATCCACTAAAATAAAAAAATGAAAAGTAAACACGAAGTAAACAACTCTTACCTACGAACTGTATATAGATTACGGTTGGAATGTGTAATGTGTAATGATGTCTAGTGTTTTGGGTTCTTAATATTGATTAAAATAGGTTTGCAAACACATTCATATAGTTACACATATTAAACATAAATAGTGTCAAACACAACACATCCAATATATTACACGTCAATTCTCCTAGAAACACCTCTTGAGGAACAAAGTTCCTCAATAATCGAATAACAAGAACAAGTAACGTAGGAAAGCCATAAATGGATAAGTATAAAGTAAAAATGCAATGTATGATAAATAAGTCATGATCTACATTTACAATGATGGGTCGTATATAATCCCACCGTCCGTTTACTAAGAGGCATGTCTTTTGATTTAATCAATTTATTTGATCTTTAGCATTAATATTGACTATATATATAATGTTATATTTTTATTTATATAACATCGCCTTCCCCTTAGAGAAGCTTTGTCCTCAAGTCTTAGAGAAGACATGGCTTAAGTTTTCATTTTTTCTTGAATGTTATCTCTCGATCTTTTGAGTTTATCCGTGTTAGAAATCAGACCTCTGTTCACTTACAGATTTCGTCAAACACTTCATAAACCTTCGATATCAGGCCTCAACAGTAAACCACAATCAAGCACATTAATTAACCATTCAATGGAACTGTCATGTAGGCTGATATACTGTTTATAAAGCACATTTAGCAGCGGAAAAACATGAATAACAGCAGACTGTAATACACATTTAAAACACAGTATTTTGGTCAAATAGACCCTGGAAAAACCCCCTCAACCCCTGGGGGAAAACCAGCATGCAGGAGAAAATTTTATTGAGATTCAGGAAAAATCATACATCAATTTTTACAGTCAAAAATCAACTTATCTTCAACCCAGAAATCTGCCTTGGTTTCCGTGCTATTTTCTTCTCGAAAACTGTGCCAAAACCAGCAGCAACTTTGCCCAGATTTCTGTACCAGACCGTACAGCATTAATGGCAGCCATACAGCACCTAGATTTTTGTGCCAGACTGTACAAAAATTTAATGCAGCCGTACAGCAATTAATGCAGCTGTACCTTCCTCGATTTCAGTGCAAAAAATTGATGCAACCGTACAGCAATAAATGCAGTTGTACCTTCCTCGATTTCTGTGCAAATAAATGCAGCCGTACAGCATTAAATGTAGGCCGTACCTCTCCTCTATTTCTGTGCAGCAATACACCTCCTCAATTTTTGTGCCAGCATTTAATGCTCCTGTACTCCTCCTCGATTTCTGTGCAAGCTGTGAATCTCTCTCTCAGCTGTCCTGAAAATCGAGCCCTCCTCTCAGTCTTCAGCAATCTCCTGCAAATGTGTTTCTCACACTTCTCTCCAAGCTCCTCTCTTGGAAATCGAGCCCTCTCCAAGAAATCTCTCTTGAATGTGTGCCAAAATGAAATCTCATGTACTTTATTTACCCTATTAGGGTTATTCTCATGACTTTTCACCTTCAACGGACGAGATTAGATCTTGGCCAAGAGATCTATGGCTGGGATCTAATCTTTCACTCACTTAAATCTCCTAAGTGAACTTTACACGAAATTTTTCTTTTTGAAAAGTCACATCACCCTAAATATTAAAAAGTACACTTTATGACTTAAAGTCACTTTAAAAACATATTAAAGTGAAACTCACTTTTAAAACATAAAGTCACATCAAAAAGGTACTTTAATAAAAAATACATTACTAAAGTCACTTTTCGAATATAAATGAGACTCCATACTTAATCACCCCTGCACCTAGGCACCTGATGCAGGAGTGCCACCGAGCTATCAAAAACTAACACTCCCTCTTA
>Ga0233330_1000055_pt1 | contig 13356 bp, 7 predicted proteins | sample GEONDECOMP201_FD_180703 | JGI IMG/M metagenome (GOLD analysis project Ga0233330, IMG submission 180703) | Leaf litter microbial communities from Shasta-Trinity National Forest, California, United States - GEON-DECOMP-201 | ecosystem: Environmental > Terrestrial > Plant litter > Unclassified... | reverse complement strand
CTTTACCTTGAGCTGGACATGTTCGGGATCTGCAACTGCTCTGGCTGAACCGGAAATACTGTACCACTCCGGGGAACTCGCTCGATCTGGGTTATGCAACTGCAACGATCTTATTAAGCGGGTTCCAAAACTGCAACTTTAGCCCTGTAGGATTTAATTCTTATGATTGCTTGTCCTCTTGCTCCTCTTGCTTAGTTGGATCCACCCTTTGTTGTCTATACAGCTTTGCTAAGCTCCTTCTTTAATAATCTACCTTATAGCTGAAGCAGTTCAGCTATTATATTCTCTCTTATGGCTTTTGGGGTTTCTTTCCTCTCCCCCTCCTTGTGGTGGAAAGCTTGTGGGAGGATGCATATGCACAAAAAGTGTTTTGAGAATGTAGTTGCCCCGCGGACTGTGTATTCTGCGTAGAGTAAGTTATTGCAGTGTGTGTATGGCCATGTGTTTTGATAAATTAAACAACTAAGTGAGATGCAATGATAATGAATAATAATTAAGTTAATAAACCCAGTTTGCATGGTTGGCTCAGATCGCACCTAATTTGCTAGTTTTGCATAGTTGTTATATATATATAATATATATTTGATACCGCCCCCCCAGTTAATAAAGATGGAAGATGTCTTCGAGAGGAGTGGGACAACGGACGATTACCGGGAGAACACTTGCCTGTCAGAGCCGATCGATAAGAGCCATTCACGCGTCCTGGAGTAATGTATTTAATGCTGGTCAGGGATTCAGTCTGGGGGGATAGTCCCAGTTTGAGATGCACCAATAAAATTACCCTTACTTATTATTCACACAGGACATGGTTACCATAGAGGTTATGCGGTACCCCACGTAACCAACAGACCCAACCAACTGATGGGTTCCCTACGGGGTCGCACGTACGCAACAATTGTTCCTACCTGGATCATGACCCTTACCGCGACGGAGACATAGTTCCTCTACCTAACTTAACACTACCAAAACATAGTTTCTACCCAAACGGATGGAATAATGATTTACATACGTTAATTCAAAAGAGGCAGAGGCACCAGTCGATCAGTGCCGAGAGCTGGTAGTACTTGCCTGCCTGGGTTAGTAGATCCCTATTTACTTTTTGAAGCCAATTAACTGGTTCAGTCCGATTACCTATGGTTTGTATCTTCGCCCCGAAGTACTTATTTGGTAGGGGGGGCAGTTGGCTCCTCCGTCGCTCCTCGCTCCTTGTCACAGCGGTAAATTCACTAACGAAAGGTGACATATAAAGAAGGACGGATTTATATAAATCCAGATTGATTAAATAAAGCCAGCACTTCAGAAACATTGATTGCTTATGGTCAATGAGAGAGCAAGCATTGGTCACAGGCGTTTGGATAGATACATCAACCTGTTATAGACAATACAGACTGATAACATATTTGGTACCACTATGACTACTGCTACGCCCCTGCCTACTGAACCTTTACTGAAGTGCATGTGTTATACTTTACTTGCTACTGCCCTCATTCCACCTTATATTTAGGAGTTTGCTGCCTGCCTAAACCCATTCATTCAGTCAGGAATAACAGTGAGTGGTAGCAGTGCTTTCTTACTCTGTTTACTTACTTTTACTTATGTGCGTACTACCTGTTTAACCCGACTTTACCTTACTGCTTTCTACCCTAGTAGGAGATGGAGTGCTGCTGATTCAGCCATAAATACGATGGAGGGTAACCAGAATAAACCCCCCCCCTACCTTGCCTTGGTTCCAACCCTACTTGAATAATCCATTTTTAGTTGCTACTGCACTAGATTTATATTATAGGAAAGGAACAGGATTCACCCAGCCAGTTTACATCCAGTATCACATACAGCGAGCGCACCATCACTACGTAACTTAATGAATGAATGTTTTGTAGATACAGCTATTTACTTCTCCGGGATGGGATCGGATCAACCAATAAATCCTTACCCTCTCTTTATTACTCCCCACTACATAACACACTCCCCCCCCTTGCTTGCTGTCTGTCTTTCTTTCTGTTCTCTCTTTATTCTTCTCTGTATTCGTCTTTCTTGTTTTGACGGGGATAACAATAGACTTAGAGCTTGACCTTTCATTTTTATTTATATTAGATGGATGACCAGATGACCCGAAAAGACCTTAGCGGAGAAGCGGAATGATTAATTTAAGCTTCTTTCTCTTTATCCTAGCGTCGTTAATAGCACGATGTTATTGTTTACGCCATAAATTTATTTACTTAGTAGGGCAGCAGCAAGAGTGACTGAATACAGAAACCTGGTTTCAATGTGTTCAACCATCCTTCTCCATCTTCGGCATCCAACTTCGAAAAGGGTTGATCAAAGCATACCTTCTTCAAGGGAGATCGTTGATCGACTCGCACGCAAAGTGAACCCACTTAATGAAAAAATATGGTTTTTTGTGTTTCTTCTCCCGTTGGTCGAGTGTATAAAGGCCTTGCAATCAATGCCGGTATTAGTGCATTAAACTCGAACACTACTTCCCGGACTTACCCCTGGGGGTACCTGTTTCACAATATGGGATGGATGCAATCATCTAAATGCATGAAATCAGATAGATATTTTGCTCCAGCAAAAGGGAGTTATTTCACCCGGATCATATGCCTAAGAACACGGAAACACGGGAGGGAACATAATCAATCTGTTCATTGGAGATGGGTTAACTAACTCCTTCTCTCGGGTATGATGGTTCAATAGGTTACTTCATTTCTATTATCTTCTTCTCTTCCGGGTATGGCTGCTAAGAGTTATGGCTATGATCGACTATGACTGGCTCCTGGCTATCGCCCCTCCCCTCCCAAAATTAATAGTTTCATTTCCTTGCCCTCAGAAGGGACAAGCGGCTTCGCACCTTTGTAACAACCTAATTTTATGGGTTCAAGGAATCCCTCGGGGAACTAAAGTTGATTTTATTCTTACTTAACTGGGCCATTTAATAGCGTTTCACACAGATAGGCAAGATGGCTGGTTAGCTTATTTAGCTTGCTGGCTAGATGTTTTGGGAAGGTGGTCCACTTATAGAACCCCTGTTTAATTGCAGATTGAAAATCATATTGACTGTCATTGTCAGCCGGTCATAGCTTGGCTTGGCTACTTGGCTAATCAAATAGACTAATTGACTGTGGACAATTGGGCTGGGCTGGATACTCTCATTGCCTAGAAGCTCCGTCCGGTCAGTGCTACAACTCTGCTCAGTAATGACCTCACAGCAATTACAAAAGGCTATGACTAGCGGCTCTCTCCATTGAGAACTAACGAAGACCGGAAAAAGGTTTTATGGGATCTATTCCAATTAGCTGAGCGTCAGCGAAAAAGCCATAAGCTACACTACTTGCCCTATGGTAACTATCTTTATTATGTAAGTAAATAGCTTTACAGTCTCCAACTCAGGCACTATGAAATAGAGGTGCTAGGCTCCACGACGCGCTGCTCCAATGGCTCGATATGAGATACGACCGGCTCCATTCTGGTGCCATATCTTCCAAAACAAAGTGGCCCGTTTCGCAACCCCTACGACATCTGCCTTTCCGATGATATATCGTACGTTTCGGGTCCCTTCTTTTTGTTACTAGATGAATGAGATCCGCACTTTGACACCTAAGATTCCATCTTTGAGCCACAGAGATATTCCTATCTTAGTGGAGAGAGAATATGGAAGAGCGGGGATTAATGCAATGGGAAGTCAATGCTGAAAGGTTACCTATCCCAGCCATTTTCCTGCCCTAGCTTAGATTGAATTGGATATAATGGCTACGCTTAGATTTCATTTGTGATATCGGTGTTAAAAAGGTTTATACATGAATGAAAAGTAAGGGTCTATAAGGTCTACCTCCGATAAAGAGTGGGGTATATATTAACCTAACAATGTTAGTTTTTCCTCCGACTATTAGTGGGGGGCATTTAGTCCGAACTTTGCTTTCATTTGTGAGGCAACCTGGCCGTATTATTCGGTCGCGTAATATCGTAAGGATAGGCTTTTTTAAAAATAAGGGAACAAAGTGTATCAGAAATTGGCGAAATATTGGCAAATGCATCGTCTCCAATATTGACACCGATTTCATATGAAATACAAGAGGCTCTCACAAATATAAAAGCCGAAATCACTAGCTCTCCAGTTTGAATAAGTCCTTTTCTAGACAGAGACTTCATATTATACTCTTTTACTTTCGAAGAAATCATAGCCGCCTTCCTGACTCAAAAGAATCAAAAGGGCCATGTTGTTGCACTTAAGTATTTTTACGCTATGTTACTATTATGAAGTATGTAGGTTGAGCATCGCAGATAAGGACTTGATGGTATGCTTGTCCTCCTGTAAAATGTTTCTAAATTAGTGGACTATTTAGTGGGTTTCCTCTCGACACTTAGCTTTCGACTTAAACTAGTGCATCATTTGTGATCGTGTCTTTGGTTATGTACAACATGTTATTATTTACTATTGACTGGTACATTGCTAATTAGAATAAAAACTATGATATAATATAAATATTTTTATTTCCGTTAAGTTTCCATAATATACTATTATATTTACCTATTTCATTTTTATTTATGCTTATTATAAAATTGAAGAATGTTTTCTCATTTATTATTGTTAAATGTTAATATGATAACAAATCCTTTTCACATTGGACATTCATTGTCTAACAAGAGGAGGGCATTCTGAAAAACTCGTGGATGATTGCTCGGACATTTGTTGTAGACTAGTTTTTCAAATTGTGGACTAATGTTTGTTTGTTGTTGTTGTTGGTGACATGTATATCACGGTTTGGACTTGCTATAAGTGAGTCCTTGGGAGCATGCCTAAGGACAACGAACAAGGTGGACAAACTTTAGTTGTTAGGTCAGCTCCAAAGAAAAAGAATCGGAGGACAGGGCTCGTGTGGAGTACAAAAGTGGACAGGACACCTCTACAGACATTGAGTGGATGGGTTAAATAGGAGCTATAAATAATCAATATGAGGCTATGAACTATACCCCCTTTGAATGTTTATTATAATGGCCTGGTGGTGATTTAATATATCCAGGTAGCTATCCAGGTTTCAATGCACTCAATAACAACAGTCGGTCCAACAGGCGATCCAGGTGGTGATCACTCGATCACAGATTTTATTTATTAACTAAATGCCGGAGATCCAATAGGTAGGAGATCTCTTTTTGTATTTTTAAAAACCGATGGAGGAGGGGGCATTATAGTTGATTAGCACTAAGGCCTTACTACTCTCCATGGAACTCACTCTAGTGAATAAATAGGGTTATTCTTTCCTTTATTAAGGGGGCAGGTTCCGACAAAAAACCAATTTGAATATGGAAGATTATCTAAGTAATAGGATGGGTAGTACGACTTGGAAGCTGCTAATATAGGTATATATCGATCGGGAATAATGCATGGGAGTTATAATAGAGTTCCGTGGCCTCAGGTTTGGGTGGAGCAGGCACATAATAATTTGGTTGGACAAATAGGACAACTTCACGAACTTAAAATATACTAGGGGGGCGTCGATTGATACTCGACCAAACTCGCATATATACGTTGAACTTGTCCATTGAAAGAGGTAGGTGATCCCCTGAGCACCCACCCATTCCCTAAGTAAAGTAACAACAACTTGGATTGAATCCACCATGTTTGTTGGGATAGCCGAGCATGGCAGGTCCATTTCCAGTGGTCAACAATAGTAAATATCATTGCCAATAAGTCCGATAGTAACCAGGAGGTTGTATTTGAGGTTGTATTTGCTAGCTGGTAAGCTTATAGCCAGTGAGTGTATCATCCACATTGTTTAAGATAGATAGAGCTGTATAGAAGGTACTCTACTTCTCATTGATATACAAGCTTGCATGGAGACGTTGAACTTGTCATTTGAGGTTATCCTTAGCACCCACTACCTAAATAAACAACCAGTTTCAATATAATCCATGTTTGTTGGTTTGGCCCAGGCCATAAGTTTAGCTGGTGGAACAGTTACAAAACCTTGCCGAGCATTGAAAGAAGGTCCCAGTGATTGGATAATAGTAAAAACTAATTTATAAATAATAAGTGTCTGCCATATAGTATTCTTAAGGTTGCCTGCCATTATTGACTAAGGCTTCTTAAGGGGGGGACTAAAGAGAAAGACCTTTCAGTCCAGTTCAAATGGGGTTTTATTGGATGGGCTTGGATACTCTTCTCCTTGGCCGCTATACTCGGCTACTCCACTTGGTTCCCCATCTGGGGATGGTTCTATAAAACAGACTTAATTCACTATTTATCATTCTTAGCTTCAAAATATCCTTTCTTGGAGGTCCGGGAAAAAGTATCCTTCCTCCATCATCGGGGCATTAAATTGATTTACTTTTTTACTCTATGCCTTTGATGAAGTTTCTCTATGATAGCTGATCCAGCGGATTGAAGGGAGGGTATGCGGTCGGTAAAGCAATAATGTGGGGCTTGATGGGGGGGTCCTTCACAAAGGGGGGGGCAAGCAATTATAACCACCTAACACAAACAATAGGTACCACTCACTTAACACACTTGGAATAAATGAACTGTGTGTTGCCTGGCTTGGAAAATGTGACCTGGGCGGTACCCACCCACCTTCCTTATGCGTACTGGGCCCAGGTTTACGTGTGGGAGTGGGGCAGTAATGGGTATGCCAAAATGGTCCTTCTCTTTTGGGTATGTGTTGCTGAGGGGCTTATTCCCCTTTCTATCCATTGCTGGAGGACTTCTATAATTGTCTGGGAACTTGGTTCAATCACACTTGTCTGCCGGTAAGAACTTTTATATTTACTCTGGTTTTATGGTAAGTACTTATATCGCATATGGCGAGTAAACTAACTAACTTGGCGGACTTAGTGGTCTAGGCCCAAGGTGAATGGCTCCACTCCCCAGAATGTCTCTATCTAATCTCTCTCCCTCCCCGAGTACCCTTCTTTTTGGTATGACCCTCTCAATGTATATCAACGTATGTAACGCTTCGTCATTGCATCTAGTCCAGGTAAAAAAGCACTGATCCCATGGTCAAAGCACCCCGGTTCATTCCGTGCACGGCATCCTGTGGTGCATTTCCAAGTGTTCGTCATTCCTTATATTTAAACCCCGTCCCACCGGGGTAATAAAGAATTCTGTGCGCATAGCCCCCAGCCCACTTGAATATATATATATATATTGAAAGTAATAAAAAGCAATCCCTGGCTCTTATCTTATCCCACCCAACCAGAGACACCCTACCCCAGCAGACCAGGCTAGGCACTACTGCCATGCATGCCTAAATGCCAGCGGATACCCCGTAAGCTATGAGTTGGTTTGGAATCCTTGCGAAAATAATCAAAATATGGGATAGCATAATATCCATCAGGTTGGTCATCCTGGGATTTTTCTGGGAGAGAGAGGGGGCCTTGTGAGTAGGCAGGTGCGTACCCCATTTCTTAGCATTGTTTTTGCATGTGAATGAGCGTCCCTTGTTTTTTGATTACATGCTAACCTATTGCTTGTTTGCAGCTATATTAAAGGTTTTCTTTATTCATAAATCAATTATCTCTGTGCTAACTTTGTAGCCTAACTTAGAATAGTAGTTTTGGGAAACATTTGTTCATGAAACTAAATTACAACAGGGCAGATTGTTTAAATAATAGACTTTCTTAAGGGGACGGCTCAATTAGCAACATGAACGAGTATCTGTCCATAAGGCTTGGGGTGATCCAGAAGCAGAGATCAGGCGGGTTTATTTCCATCTCTGTATGCGTTCATATAGGTATAAAATCATTTCATATTTATTGCCCATAAGGTTTATCTTCCTCTCTATTCCGGTGGGAACATGTATAAAAAAATCTATTGCATCTCGTGTCAACATAGGGAAACATAATTTATCTCGTTCGATGGGTGAATTCGCAAGCAGAAATCAGGCTCCACTAAGGCCTTTAGGTTGTTCTAAACTCCAATGGCGTCTGTTTAGCGTAAGTAAGCAACAAGATCTATCTGGGCAACAATATTCTCTCAAGCAAGTTTCACTGATGGGCTTAAGGTTAACCGCTTTCGTTTCACTGTTTTCCACCACCTCCTTCTCTTTATTCTGTTGGACCACCCCACCTACTCCACGCATACACATTTAGCAAGCTAAAGAAGCAAGCTCCCGATCCAGCCAGCCCTGGTGTCGTTGGTATCACCACACGTTCTAGTAAGCAAGCAAAAGAAGCCCGCCTGCAATAAATTTAGCCCGCAATAAAATAAAGAGGTAACACGCGCACGGTGAATCAACGTATATGAACCAACCATGTATCTCTCTCGGTCTGTCTAGTTGTAGCGGCAGGTTAATTTATCCATGGTTCCGTAGCGTTAAGGGTCTTGTATAAACTCCTGTTCTGCATAAGTAAGTACTGGGTATGGGTGAACGTAAATCATCTGTGGGTTATTAACTGAAGGGGTATGTATGGCTAGAATGGAAAGATCTTTCTCGTCAGGCAGAAACACGGAAAATATATATATAACGTATGCAACAACTGGGCTTTTTCTTTTCCGGTGGGAAATGGGAACTAACGCGCCATTCACATAACAGCAAACACAGAAAGCCATTCACAGAGCATGCACCCCTATACCTAGCCCCGTGTCATTGCGCAAAGAATCCATTCAAAGAACGAAACCAACCATTCACTGCAAAGAGTCCCTTCCCAGGGTATGGCCTTATTTATCTCTTGGGTATGAAATGTTGTTATTTAACGGGGTACAGCGACCAGGATATGGTTGACGGGTATCATGTTAAGGGTGAACTAAATCTCTCCTCGCATATGAGTGGAAACATAGGTAAAAAGCATTTCAATATGGGGCTGTGGCTTTGAGGTTATAACATCCCTAAGTCTTATTATTGGAATGAGCTCGTAAGCAATTGATAAAAAGTAGGTAGGTTCTCCTGGTGGGCTGAAGGTGAAATGCTTTTGGTAAACTTGTGTACTTTCAGTTTGCTGTGCACTGTAGGTGCCCTGTTTATACTATCCTTATTTTTAATGTGTTTCCACCTCCTTTTGTTGGAGGACCTTCCTAAAACATATATTCAGCAAGCGATAAAAAGGAAGCCCCGGCGATTATACCAGCCAGCTAACCTCCTTCCTTTTTATGCCCCAAAGGCATGGACCCCACCAGCCCCATTGCACCCTGTGATCACTTCTGGTCCATTCTGTAAATGGGCCATTGGATTTATGGTGGAGTGTAACCCACCCTCTTCCGACGGTCATAAATACATCATTTTGGCTGTCAATTACTTTACCAAATGGGCTGAAGCCATGCCAATTTTAAAGAACATAGCGACTACTGACTGCAGCTCGTTTATTCTTTAACCACGTCATCGTTCAGTTTGGTGTCCCTTATTTTTGAGCGAAGTAGAGTTGGGTTCAGTTGAACCTTTCAATCTAGCGGCTGGATGTACGACGGGGGACTGAACATCCCCTACGCAGAAACCAGGGTCAAATGGATAGGAGGATTGGACCCGGCCAGATGGCAGAGTGAGTGTCTTGGTGCTGAGGTGAATATAGAGATGGATCTGAGATAGGTGCGAGATGCATTCAGTTGCTGCTGGATGACTGACCCATAAGCAAACCGATAGTGTTACGGGGTTATTGGGGGGAAGGTGTACAATGAAACCGCGCTTTTTGCATCTGTTCTTACGCGGCAACTTAGGAGCCTGGAACACTATAGTAAGCAGAAGTGGGGGACAGGTGCTTTTGGTGTTTGCCTAACATTGAGTAACCCATCCACCAACGTAGGCTGAATCGAATGCCTGGGAGAAATCGCTAGCCAGAGCCGTAGAAAGGACTGTTGAGCCCCTAGCAGCGGTTACAAGGAACTTAAGTAATATCTATCATATATAGAAAGCTTGGCACGGATACACTTTACACCTATGAATTCCTGCGTGGTTGGTGGTTCTTCCAAATTGGAAGGAGGAGCCGGACCAACACTGGTGTCCACTTGTTCTGGTTCACGTGATTCGAAACAAGTTTTATCTGATTACAAAACTCCCCAACCAGGATTTTTATTCATCTGATCAACACGTTCAACAAGGTGTGTAGGACAAACGGCAAGGAGGGATATGAGCTATCATGGAGGCGCCAGACTCCATTGACCAGCTCCATTTATAAGTGTTTTCATTACCAGAGATAAAGTACCAGTTGCTTAGTCAATTTGAAGGAATAACTATTTGACTAAAACTCATGTGTGCGATCCATTGGAAATGACCTGCCAATTAAATAATGACCTATAACGGAAACGTACGTCGTATATAATACTTTGCACATATTCCTCTGGATCGGAACGAATGCTATCATAAACCTTACCAACTGTTCGCTGTGCTAGCATTACTACTTCCGTTACAGTGTCTAGCCCACAAATTTGCTAAACAATCAGCTGTAGTAAAAGCAGTTACCGGTCATGCCGTAAATTGATGGAATATAAATGGCTATCATATGGAATTTTAGTGAACTTATTGGGCCAGACCTTGGGCCAGTATACTGCTATATATTAAAATTTCATAGCCAGTCAAAAAGTTCATGATGCGCTAGTGTGCAGGCGGGATAAAGCTAGTGGTACGCCATTCAGAGTTCATGGAAAGGAGCAAACACAAACCCAGTTATAAATTCTTCGCGGTTATTGCTAGAGTCGAAAGGTAGCATATAAAGGGGCAATACTTTTCATTCTCAGGCTTCGGCTCTTCTTCCTTCTTATTATACGGTGGTGATCTTCCTGATGACGACGGCGGCTCGTCTTTCTTCTCCAGGGACGACAGCAGCAAGGCAGGGGTAAGCAATACTTGTATTTTGGCTTTGGTGATTCAAGTAGTGACTACGGGGTGAGTGGGCTGTGTGGTCTTGTTTCGATCTTTGTTCGTATTATAGGTGTTTTTCCTTGCTGCTCTAGCTCTCTCTTTCCCTTATTAATTATGAAGGGGGCCTGCAGCCTTGGCATCATCTTCCTTCTTCCTTCCCTTCACAGCTGGCTTCAGCCTGTCTTCCTGCTGCTCTGTCCCTTCCCCTGTTGTTCTTGGTCGTTGGCGCGCTTCCCTATTCTTTTCTATCTTTGTATATTCTATTTCCGGCTTGCCTGGTTGCGGTGATTATAGGTCTGGCCCGTTGTTCCTCTCGTTGCAAACAACTGAAATTCCGTAAGCAAAGGCGGCGTACGCCTATAGGGGGGATTACTTCTACGCCTTGGGACCTACCTGGGAATTGAACTACTTAAAAAAGGGTGGAAAAATTGTAAAAGTAAAGAATCAGGAGGTGGCGTCGTATCCAGTAGTCTCGAGAGGATTTCCTTTTAGCAGAGATCGTGGAACTAACTGCTGGATGAATTATCAACAGCCAGAACAACTACTTATTAGATCAGATCATATAAGATATAAGATAATTGGGTGGGGATCGGCACTTAGAACCTTTACTATTTGACCCGCTTACTTGAAGCACTTTATGTTGTATGGATGGAATATCACCTGAAAGGCCCATGGTGCCACAAACTCAAATTACACTTCGGTTAAGCTCCCAATAATAACCCTAGAACCCTTCATTGAGCACTAGGTTTAGGTTTAATACTCTTCACCCCTATTATGAAACTTATCTTTTGAACTACAGACAGACAAGATAAATCTGGGCATAGCACGGGTGGTTTTTGAAGCTATCTATCTTATGATTATTGTTTAAATAGTGGGCCCGACTCTCGGATATAAATTGATAACTGCTCATTTTATTACTGCTCGATTTATTACTTACATTTCACCAACCAGACAGGGAGGGATATTCTTTACAAATATATATAATATATATATAGATCTTACCCTTTACTTTAGGAGTAGTGCTATGCTTTGGTTTTTTACTATTGTTTTGTTATGCTATGGTTGGGTTGTCGAAGGAAGATAGAATGGTGGGTTATAAGACGGAGAAAACGGATAATAAAACTGAGAAGAAGGCTTAGAAGGAAGGGGATGAATTGTTTTCTTTTTTTGATGGAGCCAACGGGAACATAAAGAATGGTTTAGGCTGTACGGGAACTGACTGGTGGATATCGATTGATAACTGCCTCTCAATTGATTCCTTATGTGATTATTCTCATAGACGTCGGCACCTTACATTGAGTAGTGGTGGTGCCTCGTAACTTGGAGCAACAACAACCTGGCATTGAAACCTTAAACCTTGCTGGCATTGACGGATCTAACCTACCAGCAGCACGGAGTGAAATGGGCTGGCTATAAAGAGAAAAACATTTTGAGTAGAAAGCAGCCTATTTTGGACTAGCTTCAGTTGTCGGGGGCTCAACAACCCACCCTGCACTAACCTATTTTCGGAGCTTCACACTTAGATTGAAAACCTATAATCACCAATGATTTGTGTCAGAGCCTCTAGCAAAGGAAGGAACCTTTATCACTAATGGAAGGTGCCTGCCTAAGCGGGGAGGTAGGGGTGAAGACTGGATAGATGAGGATTGAACCAAGAGCCCACCGAGCAATCCAACAGACGTCAGAAGCCATTTGCCGAATCCACCAAGCCTAACCTAGCAAAGGGAGCAGCTAACCAGGAACCAGATAAGAAGCATCACCTAGCCTACCACACTCCGAACCTATGATATACTTACTTACGTTGATAGACCATTTGGGGAGCAGAGTCCAATCAATGTTGAGTAGCAGAATCCAATTGTTTTTAAGAGCAGTTGGATGGAGGATTAGTATTACCCTCCCTATGAGTCAACCGGTCGATACATCCCGTCTCGGGGCACAGGCAGGCAGGGAACACGTTGCCAAGCGAGAAAGTGCACCATCCCATGATACCCGCCGAGTAACTTTAACCACATACATGAAAGAGATGTCCCCATATCTCGGGAATGCCAATACCGCCTCACCGCTTCGACCGAAGACCTGACCGAAGAACAACTTAGACCTTTCTTCATCAACCGAACTGACTTCATAGTATTTATTTATAATGACCTTACTGCCTGATAGGAGGAGATATCTTTACGCCTACCTCCATCGACCCACCAACTGCTGTCTTACCCCTTAGAACTTACACTGATGACCCCCTTCGACCTGAGGATATCTCATTTTATATCACCCAGATCTAGCAACCTTAAATATTCGACCTTGATATCTTACTTACTTCGATCTCTTCTTGCGAACGAACTAGATACGATTAGCGGCAGGCTTGCTGCTGGCTAGATTGATGATGACGGGCGGGATGCTGCTGCCGCATTGAGATTATTGCGGGCGACTGGCTTACAAGGAGGCTAGAAGGACGGAGGGCCGAAGTGGCTAAAAATAAGCCTAAAACGAACGAATATAAAGGAACATGGTGCACTCAAATAAGTAAACTTTAAATTATAGCGGAAGTGCACTCCAATTACCTTTGAAAAGGGAT
>Ga0233330_1000054_pt1 | contig 13361 bp, 10 predicted proteins | sample GEONDECOMP201_FD_180703 | JGI IMG/M metagenome (GOLD analysis project Ga0233330, IMG submission 180703) | Leaf litter microbial communities from Shasta-Trinity National Forest, California, United States - GEON-DECOMP-201 | ecosystem: Environmental > Terrestrial > Plant litter > Unclassified... | reverse complement strand
ATTTGGGCCAGCTCCCTTAACGCCCATAAGTAAATCATAAAATACAATTATATGAAGGCAAGGAAAGGAGGAAGGGCTATACCCCGCTTTTATGCCTGGCTTTCAATCAAGAAAAACCTCCATAATGGGATTCAAACATACATCATTTATCAGCACTTTAAGCCCTTCAATGGTGCTCTATCAAGGTCAGATTTAGACGTTCAAATTACCCATCGAGCATTACTCTCCTATGGCGGCATAGATGGTACATCATTAGGTTTGAAAGTTGGGAAAGCAAATGGAGTTGTGTACAGGGCAGCTTCCACTTATTATTGAAACTCTCCATTCTTCAAAGGTGTAATTACATCTTTCTAATTCGACCCGTCTTTCTCTGGAACGGGAGTGCTTTTATTATATTGTCTGGCAACTTAAGCAAATACCTGGTTGACTGACTGATGGGTAATACTATAACTCTTCAGGCTCTCCTCCAGCTCCATATCTATATAAAACTTGAGTGAAGTTTAACCCTAGTTGAATATGCACGCTGGGAGGTCAATTTATTCTAACAGGTTGTTTTACCCTCCATCTATTGCAACTAGACTTGACTCTCTGTAGCCACTCATTAAACAGATTCTTAGGTTTATTCTTTTTTTCTCCTTACCAATTTTATGCAAAGCGGAAGGTTCCACATTCTAGGTTCTACTCTATTTGTAAATTCAGGTTATCCTATAGACATTATTTCGGGTATCCTTTATTTTATAGAGATTTACTTTGACCCCGCTTAGATATATGGCTAAAGCTAATGAAGCGTGGTGTGGGGCCCGGCAAGCTCTCCTAGCAAGATTGGGGAGCGGAAAACCGCGTTCAATTCCTCCCCCTCCTACTAAGGGAAAGCGGCTTCGCTCCCGACCAAAGGGAAGGGCGGCTCCGCTTCGCTTTGCACCTCGAAGCAGCAATTCGGAAGCTTGCAGGAAATTATTGGTGTTCGCTAATTAAGGATTGAGGTTTAATCATATTGCGCCGTTATATACAGAATGATTTTTATTTCATTGGTGTTCAAGGTTTATAAATCAGCTCGCTTCCCTGTTAAGACATCTCTGTACGACCATAAACTCCTTAGTTCATTTGCTAATGTTCCTACATTCTATGTTGTTCCAAGAAGTGTTGTTCCGGTAATTGCACGTGTTCAAATAAGCGATGTTTCGGGATTAGCTCCTGTTCCTAGAAGTATAGTTCAGGCATATGAATGTGTTCCCAGAATAGGTGTTCCAGCATTCTATGATGTTCCAAGAAGCGAGGATCCAGCATAAGCTAATGTTACTACATCCCCTGCTTGCTGTTCCTAAAAAAGGTGCATCCTCCATTTTACCTAGGAGAGCTGTGAAGGCATTTCCATTTGTTCCAAGAAGTGTAGTACATTCATTTGGATGGAAGCGCTGTTCCTACAATCCCATTGTGTTACTACAAGTGCTGACAATATTCCATGTTGTTTCTATAGGTGATGTACATTTGCACGTGTTCCTTTCATTAGCAAAGACAGTTTACCCAATCGAAGAACCGGACCCTTATATACGGATATCTCTCGCACCTATTTCCCCGTCTGTGGTATGAGTAGCATACCCTAGTGAGGAGCTTACCCGGCGTACTCATGATAGGAAAGCATATCCGTAAATAGCATCCCCGTCCAGATGATAAGCCTCCCCCGCCCGTGGTAAGAGGCATACCCGGCTTTGGTATTTAATCAGAGTAATATGCTCGTACTTCGTAGAGATTCTGATTATCGATATCGAGACCCAGTAGCATATCTAGTAGCAGATCCAGTACCAGTATTATATCCATATCCAGTTTGAAAACGAGAGGAATAGCGAGATCCTTAACTATAGCCACCACCAGCAGTGGAAGTAGCACCAGCAGTAAAGCCGGAAGCATAAGTAGTAATGGAAGAAGCACCACTAGCATAAAAGCCAGAAGCAGAGCCAGGTGCAGATACAAAGGTCGATTCTTTGGACCCCTTATGCTATTTAGTTTCAAAACTTGTGTTGTCTGGCTGTTTCAAAAATTGGATTATATAGAGTGCATAAATATATAAAGGGGCAGGTCATAGCCAATAAACTAGCCAATTCTATTTATTTCCCTCGCTACGATGACTATAGTAGTTATAATGATCTCGATGTTCCCGATAACTAAAGCGCTGCTCTACACCCTCTCATTAAAATAGAGCTTCCTAAAACACTTTTTACTTTATGCTTTGATGGAGCAATAAATAATTAAGGGGCAAGGGGCAAGCATAGAAATCGTGAGTACATTTTATCGAATGGATAGCATGTACTTTACCTTTCAATTTGTCAATTTGGCTGCCTCTAACAACATAGTCGAATACGAAGCCCTAGTCCTCAGACTCTCCACTGCTTTATATCTCGGTGCCCATGACATTCCTAACGTCTAGCCACCACAGACAGTTTATAGCTAGATAACGGGTTCTTCCATCCCTTGGGTTTATAGCTGGCATAACGGGTTTTGTTGTATAACCCCGTAGAAACTAGGGTTTCCTTCGTCAATAAATATATCAATCAAACAAAGCGCACGCGACGTATATGAACCATCCAACCAGGTCTCTCTCTCTCGCTATGTCTAGGTGTTGCAGTCACATAGCATTGTTCCGTTAGCGCTCAGCTTTTATTGTATATTCCCCCATAGGTTCTCCTGTGTCCTAAGTAAGGTAACAGCTTGTTTTACTCTTTTCTGGTGGGTACCATATCTTCTCTTTTCCTCTCGGCCATGGGTCCTTCTTCTCCTCTAGGGTATGCGTTGATGGGAACTTGATCCTCTTGACCAGTGGTGATGTGGGCTATCTCAATCAATAAATTAATCACTAACTTATATGTCCACTTACTTTTAACACACGTGGCTCCCCTGGCGTGGTCTTGCAAACCAAATTAGAATCTAAAGGGAACCCAGACTGAAGGAGCTAATTACTTAATACAAAGGGGTCAACGAGATTCTGTTCATAGAGCCTGAGCTCGGGATTTATACAATAGAAGTAGGTAAAGGAAGTGAAGTACGAGGTACCTATGGTGTAGCCCCCTTCCCAAACAGAGCCCACATCGGATGAGAGCCTGTTCTGGACACTCAAGTTCGATGGTTCCAAATCGGAGGGAGTGGGGCTGGAATAGAATTGACTAACCCCAAGGTAAGTCTTATTTAGCGGCTTTCAGATTGCAGTTTCCCTGTACTTGCAATGCAGCAGAGTATGAAGCCCTGATACACGGATTACAGCTCACAATCAAGAAAGGGTCCAAATACTTATCAACTATGGGAGACTCTGAGCTTGTAATCAAGCAAGTTCGGAGCCGGTACGCTTGTCATGATAAGAAACTATCGAGCTACCGTAACCGCGTCTGGGACCTATTAGACGAATTTTTGGCTTTTTACATTTGAACTATTCCCCGAAAGAATAATCACGTTGCAGACTCGTTAGCAGTGGCTACGCGTACTCTGGAGCCTATGTCGAGTTCCAAATTCAAAAGATTTTCAGTGGAATTAGTCCCCACCCATTCTGTCCCTAATAATGTATTAAATTTCCAGGTTTTTCATTATGATCAGCATCTATATATAGATATTCTTTTTGCTTTTTTTTCACGGATGTCTTTGAAGGCCAGATTATCGCTGAAGAGGACAGAGAAGAAGATGAAAACCAAGATGGCGTAGAGAACTTGAAGACCAACACTATCAGGGGATGGTTACCTTGAAACGCCTCTTTAAAATGGACTATCAGAGTCTATAAGCTCGACCTGCTCCCTCGGGGAAGGGCGGATTTCAATCCTGTAACTTGGGTGATGTAGGCAATCCCCGGGAAGTATTCATAGGTGAATCCTATACCGAGCAGGAAGAGGCGGGGTTTATCCAAACCCTCAAAGACTACCGAGATTTCATAACGTGGAGTTACAAGGTGCGGAGCCCTTCCCCTCCTTTGTCGGGAAAGAGCGTAGCACCTTTATAACCACAAATAAAAGACAGCCCACGTAAATTAGTCCTGCATTTTTATTGCCTTACTTAGAAATGAAATAATAAAGTAAACAAGCTATAATAGCTACAGAGCTACGCTTACTATATAATCGTTGTAAGGCAAAAAACCCTCACACTGGGTTTACTTGCTTTAACCAAATTTGTTAAACAGCAGGAGGTCCTTTTCAGCCAGACAATCGTTTTCAGCCAGCCAGACATTTCTCATGGCGCACTTAGACCATTCGCTCATTGATTGATTCAATAACTAAAAGTACTATGATGGAGCACTTCTAGAATGCAGATAGAGACTCAGCGGGGGGTCAGTATTAGAAGATATAGATATAAATAGCTCACTGATGGAGCATTCAGAGACCTAAGTGGAGTGATTGACCAAGGGGGGCTGCAGGGGCAATATATAGAAAGAAATAGCCTACTTATTAAGCATTCAGAGACCTCACTTTATTAATATATATAGGGAGATGGTCATCTCTCATAGAAGGCTTAAATACACAGGTAAGGGGACACCCACAGAGCCAACAGATACACAGGGATAAGACCATCCACATAGCCAGTCATAACACACCCCCCGAGAGAGAAGGAACCGCTCACGTCCCAATAAGAGCCCTCCAGACAAATTAGCTCTATTTATACTTGATCTTATATCACGTCCCAATAAACTCCCCACCTCACGTCCCAATATGAGGAGAAACATACAGAGATGGCCCTCACCTTTAACCTCCAACTCCTGCTACAACTTCAAACTACAACGACTACTCCAACCCTATACCCCACAGAGCCAGTCATACCCACCCAATATTGCCATCCTATCAGCCGAGTCACCTTCAACACAGAACCGTGAGAATGAAGTGAAAAGGCAGGCCCCCCGGTTTCCATGCCCGGGAGATGTCCCCTATAAAAACACCATACCCGATAGAAAAGAAGTCCCCCATGTTAACGCCATACGAGAGAATGGATAGACGTGTTGCTAGAATGAGTTGACTAGCAGCTCGTGGGTGGGACTAGGAGCATGCAGTGAATGGATGGCTTCGCGCAGTGAGTGGTGAACGGCTTCGTGCAGGCAGTGAATGAACGCTTGGTTTCTTTTAATGGCCTCTATGCTTGCTATAATGGCACGTTAGTTTCCCATGTTCCCAACAGATGAGAGAGAAGCCCAACTTACCAATATAGAACCCTCTACCTCGACCGATACGGAAACATAGCCCTCGAACTCTTACTCCACCGATACGGAACAATGGGCCTCTACCCTCCACCCCTACAGAACCTTTGGAATGTTATCTGGGTAAGAACCAGTACTCGCGAACCTACAAGCAAGCAACCTTACCTACCTCCACTTACTGATTCACTGAACCATGATTTACCGTGCCAAGCAATCTCACCTTCTACTGCTTCTATCGTCTCGTACCACTGATCAATAGTACTCGATCAAATGGCACGCCATCAATTGGTCTAACACGAACCATAACGTGTGAACTCAACCTCGTATTGCGCCTACCCCATCAGTGTCTAACAAACATCAATTGAATACACCATTACTTTCACTTTTCTCAATCTGTCTCAATAAAATAAAATAGGCAAATCAGGCAACTCATTGTGGAGGAGCGTAGCGCATAAGTGCTAAGCTAAGTGGTACCATGATCGCTAAGTGGCTCATTATATATTTCTATCTATCCGAAAGAAACTACCCACTCCAACATCAACAACGAACTCCCCAGCATCCCAGCATCTTGTTACAATGAACTCCCCATATTTGGAAGGAAACGAATGAATAACTCACCGCATAGTTATCCGTTCTCCTAACACCGCGAGGGCATGGGCTACTGGTTACGTCATGAGGGATTGGGCTACGCTACATGGTGGTTGTAGTTATCTGCTTATCCTAACTGAGTAGTTAACTAACTACATAACTAACTACATCTTGGGTGTATTCTTGGGTGTTACGGTATCGACGAAGGGGCTCATGGGGGCTCATGGTTAGCTCCTCATGGTTACGTCAGGGGCTCGGCTCATGGTTACGTAATGCTTATTCCCATCTATATAAATCTTATTCATAACTAATTAACTCAATAAAACTCCGGAAACAACAAGGAACATAGCGTTAGCGTGTGGATCATGAATTAACAACAATGCGAAAGGAGTAGCTTAAGTAGTTATCAATAGGCTTTCAATCAATACATCAATATACGATATCGCATTGAGACGTGTAATCCCTTCCCCTCGTGCCTCGGGAAAGTCCCTCTCCTTTTAGTCGAGACCTCCTTCCGTCGGACCTCCGGGTCCTTCCCTTCCTTTGTCAGGGAAGTCCCTCTCCCGTATGGTCGAGCAGCTCCGCCCCTCTCCTTTATGATGCATAATCTTTGGATTACCTTTTTTCAACAGAAAGGCGGAATAAAAGAAAAAGAGTGTCACAAATCCCTCTAGGTCTACCGTATTCTTCATGCTATTGGAGGTGGTCAATTGCTCTACTACATTACGTCCACCTGGCGCTTCGCTTCTGCATTGAAAGCAGCTTATTATTCCCACCCGGGGTAGAAGATCCACTGTTGTAGATTGAGGAATTGATGTTGTTCCATTCCTACTGCTGGAGTACCATTTATAATAGTAAATCGTTATTGCTTTTAAGCTGAGTGATAATATTGATTATTGCCCATCGATTATCCTGGCCGATCGGCTTGACTATACCGGATAGCAGATTGAAAGTCGGTTTGCAAAGCTCAACTCAATAACGTAACTAACTCAAAATTGAACTAACTAATTAATTGACTAACTGGCTTAACTCTTAGGTAGACAGGTTGCTCCACAAAATCCCACACTTCGACCTTTAGTTAATTTAGCTCCTTTTGTTAGTATAAAGTGCCCTGGAGGTGCAAATTAATTTTTCATAGAAATGCCTGCTGATGATAAAGTGCCCGATGAATGCTAATATTAGTACCCAGAAAAGCTTATATTAGTGTAAATAAATTAGTGCTAATATACAAAGTGTATTCCAATAAGTTACGATAAGTTCCGATAATATTGGTGCATACCTAGAAGTTTCCCAAAGTGCCCGCCTCAATGCCGCCTGCTGCTGGTGGAAGTGCCCGGTCAATTTGAGATTAATACATTACATAGAAGTGCCGATTATAAGTACATATCCAGAAGTTACATATTAGTGCCTAGTTTAGTCAAAGCTTATACAAAAGTGCCTATTTTCTTAGTGTCCTATCTATTAGTGCCTGGGAAAAGCTTATATGGAGTACCCCATTCCCTGGTGCTTTTATATTTGTGCTCAATAAGTCCTCGATAAGTGCCGATATATTTGTGCATATCTAGCAGTTCCCAATAAGTGCCTACCGATGATAGAAGTGCTTAATTAAAGCTGGAAGAAGTACATACCTCGAACTGATCAATCATAAAGTGCTCGGTCAAAGCTTATATCAGTGCTCGATAAATTGATTTATAAATGCCCAATAAACTCAACTTCTAGTTAGATAAGTGCCCGATCAACAAGCGGAATAAGGCTAATTTAATAAGATCTTAATTGAAAATGAAAATATCTAAATACTAAGAATAAGATCCGAATATGGGATCTCTTATAATCTAATTTAGTAAGTTAATAAGTAAGGTGGTCCCCTGTCTTAATAATATGTACATTTATATAACAACATAGAAGTTCCAGCTGTTCTGTCAGTCACGTATTCAACTTTACAAGGAGGGGGTACCTGGTTCCGTTTCAATGGAGCTGTAAGGTCCGTAGGTGCTTGTCCGCATCGGGCAAGGGTTTATTAACATAAAAGGTTGTCTGTCCTGTCTAGGCACTAAGGTAAGAAGGCGATACAAAAACTTAGAGGGAGAAGGATTAAGAAACCATAGAATGTAGTTCCCATCAGTTCAAGATGCACATAATACTAATGGGGAGAGCATATGAAAGGCAAGGAAAGGGATTGAAACCTTAGAACGTAGTTGCTAGTCAGCTCAGTAAGCTAGTGGCGGTACACGAAATAAGAAATGTCCAGCTGTGTTGTATGGTGTTCCCAGCTCTGCCTGTCTGTCTGTGTCGGTATACAAAATACTCAATGTCCAGCTGTGTTATACGCTGACATAAAGTGCCTTCATTAAATGTAAAGTTATCCGGTAGCATATTATAAACATTCATTCAAGTTGGATATGCTAAAACCAGTGGTTAAGACATGCATTCAATTCGTGCCGGTAGTTTAAACAACAGATGAGTTTCCGTAAGTTCTGTAAGTTAAAGTAAAAGTGTGTTTAAAGGTACGAAGTCGCTTGTCCGCATCGGGCAAGGCCAAGAAAGCGATTCACGACAAAGAAGGTAGTTCCCAGCAGTTCAAGATGCACATACAAACTTAGAAGGTGGTGGTTCCCTGCCTTAATAAAACGTTTTATGGATTGCCTGTCAGAATCGAATGCTTTATAGAATAAAATGGAGGTTCCGGCTGTTCTGCCACGTATCCCACTAAAAGGAGGTGGTACCAGGTTATGTTTAAATTAAGCCTAAGATCTCAAAAAGAAATGGTAGTGTCCCACAGTTGTGTAAGCAGTTCCCAACTCTGTAAGTTAGTGCCGGTACACAAAATAGAAGTGTTGAACTATGTCGCCGGGTTTCCCTGTAGCTGTACCGTCGAAGAAAGCATTGACTATGTGCTCTGGCTGCTTCTATTCCCGCTGCTTAAAGTACTACTAGTGGCTTTGCTTCTCCCTAATTCAACATTACTTTTGGGGGGCATATGCTGTACGTAGGATTATGCATTTTCTAATAGGCGTAGGCGCGATACGTGGGTGCAGGGTCTTCACGGTTGTTGCGGCTCTGCACTACATGGTACGGATGGATTGACTCAATTGCTTTTAGGTTGAGCGGGTCGCTGCTTGCTGGCTTTTTAGGCTTTACGAAATCACCCGACGAAGCTGGGTCAACCCGAGATATAGCTAGAGCCTGTAGTGAATAGACGTTAGGCTTTACAGAGCTAACTAACACTAGGCCGGGAAAACCAAGGGCTGAGAGAAACCAAAGAAGCTGGTTGAATCCGTGCTAGAAGATCTGGGCATTGCTATAAGCTCTAGTCATTGCAGTAGACAGTCATAGACAGTCGATCATAGACAGTCATAGGCAGTCATAGCAAGCCAGTCATTGTCATACAGACATACCCGATAAGGACCCTATCAGGATGGCACTTACTGATACGGAACACAGGGTTCCTACCTCAACCGGATGCCATGACGATGCATTACTTATGATGCACCCGTTTGAGGATCATGCGCCATACACATAGTGATAGTCAGCTAGTGCCAGTCAGGGAAGGGAAGGGAGGTGGATGCTTGCCTGGATAGTTCTTGATTGATAGCACACATCCGAGAGAGAGGGGTGGTCCGGAGGACGACTACAGACAACTGAACTGTGAACCGATAGATGTTTCCGGGATAGAGTGAGTTCCCCCATGTGACCAACAGCCGTGAACCGATAGCCCTTTGCATAAAGTCCACAGTTATCGAATAAACTAGTTACATCGAGTCGAGCGAGACACAAAAAGGGATTTATAATGTAGACAAGTAAACCTGCAAGGTCTAAGCGGTGACATGTTAAAGCTGCAGAACATATAGGATACCCATCCCTTGGTCCACGTTTCGTAGCTAAAATTAGAAAGATCTATGACCAGACGTTTGCTCTGTTGATTTTCTTTATGCCTCACAACGTGATCTGCATTTCTTTTGTGATATATATAGTTCCCTCTATGGGTCAGTTTTATTGAGATGCATATTTTGTGGTGAGCAAATCTTACTTGGATCTTACATATGACTGCCTTATGGGTCACTCACCTCTCTTTTACAGCAACACGAATCTTTGTTTGGCACAATTCCGCCTTGTTTTACTTCAAGCTTGTTGATTGCCAACATGACTAGTCTTCCTCAGATTTGTTTGAACCTTTTATCAAACTTCATATCGTCTATAGTTAACCCTTCCTTCATTCATCAAATCAGTGGCATGATTTATGGTCTTACCGATGCCTTGATCGAACGCGCAGGTGTGTGAATGGCTTGGCCACAGTTTGGGAAGGGGTTATATCCCACATGCAAGTAGCATAGTGATCTATAAGTGTTTGTATATGCAGCCCTTCCCTCACCATATCGATGCGTAGTGCAAAGACTTTGGGCTTGGCTCCTCCATGTGGGGCTTTGCTTGGACTTTCACACTTGTAGCTTCGCATGAGAGTGCTTTTTGGCTTGTGATGTGGTAGGGTTCAGTCATATGTGTGTGGGTATGGTAGGGGGTCGAGCCCATACTTTTGTGTAGGAGATACTTTATAACGAGAGGGCTTGAGATGTTTAATTCAATGTGGCACTTAGACTCAGGCTAATGGCTTAAGGCTTGGGTTTTAACATATTCTAAATTGTTAGGGTAAATGGAGCTGAATATGGGGTTAGAGAGATAAATATTTACTTTCTGTAACACCCCATATTTTGACATTCAGCAGTTCAAACTCTAATGTGCTTTATCTTGGCATTTCATTTGCTTATTATCTGTTGGACGAAGAGCCTATCTCAGACTCCCATGTATATTTTGATAGATCAGTGAATATGGAGTAAAAAGCTATCCTTGGAGCTCAATAGTTGGATTAATGTATTCTCAATGCGATTGCCTATCCGTTGTTGAACCAACCCACAAATGCCTACAATGTTGTAGCAAACCCCTCCTTCAACATAATATTATGCATAATAAAGTGAAAGCCTCGAATGCTTCGACCTCCTTGGGCACCTTGAAAATGGTTACCCTTCCAATCAGAACATTTTGATGGTTTTCAAAATGGTCAATCTCTAAACAAGTAATAATAACTGTGAGACACCTAACCATAAGTATTCTCAAGGGAATTTTATTATGCCTTCTACCGCTAATGGTCCATTGCGAAATGAACCACCATTGCAGAAGCCTCCTTTGAATTTGCCCAAAGCTCCTTTGCGTATAATAGTACATAATCCTAACAGGCTTCTTAGCATTACGATGTTGTTACTGCTTTGGCACAATACCCTTGTGCTATGTCTATGTTAGAGGTGCCGCAAAATTGTCCTTCACAGCGTAAGGTCTTGTTGACTGTTATTGGAGGTATTTCTTCTATGGATGCTAGGTTAATAGAATTTGACTTAGATAAGACGCGTGTCTTCCCCATTCCATGGATTTGAACGTCACAGTCACTGTTATTAATTTTTACATTCATCATTGTATAGTGGATGAGGGAGCTTTGTCTTGTGTTATGTCATCACCGGTTTGGAAGAAAAAAGGGCCAATGGAGGAAGGATGGCTTGCTCGAGGTTAGGAGGGCAAGGGTTTACTTATATAAGGGTTTATAAAGATCATATCTGTAGGGTTGGCGTAGCGCAGGACCCTACTTACCGCCCGCCTTAAATTGATTCCCGAACTCTATATTTGAGGGGAATAAATATGGGGGATAACCTCAATCGACAGGTCCTTCAAGTGTTTAACTGAGCTCTGCTAAGGCATAACCTACACAAATGACCTAAAAAATGAAACGTAGATCTATAGTGCATTCTGGGATAACACAAACTCTGGGCGAGTCACTTAACGTTCATGAAATACTTCGTGTAAAGTAATAAGGCAAGCATAATTACATATTTAAGTTTATCTGCCTTACTGCATATGACCTTGTTTAAAAGCCAAAAAAGGTAAAAACAAAAGCAAGGATAGCAGCATAGCTAAGACCTAAAAATGATCCCGCATATCCATTGGTGTAGTTCTCATCTTTTCCCCTTATGCTAGTGGATCTACTTAAACTGCCTTTGCACAAGCATCTACCGACCCCCCCTTCCCCTTCTTGAACAACTAATAGCCACGTTTGTATCCCGCCCGGCCTTAATGGATAGATTTTATATTAAAGGTTTAAAATAAATAAATATTAAACCTCACTCCGGTCTTTCTGGTCATAAAGCTAGAAACCCGTATGCTTAGTATTAGTCTTTCTTATAAGCGTAATCCTAGTATGTGACTAGTGGTTTTGTAACCAAGCTTATACCTTATTGTTACTAGTTGTTATGGTTCGAGTGCTTGTAATATACTTATATTGATTCAATGGTGCTAGTTTTCCTTATTATATTACCTTTATTGAGCTTAAGCTTAGCTCAGGCATAGTGATACGGATAGAATAGAGTGATATCACAGCTTCGCCAGTATTGATCTCTTTTAATTACTAGTACTCTTAGCTTGTTCCATTGATATAGGTACGGCAAGGCCTTTCACCCAGATAAATTGAACGACCATACCATTAAGGAAAGACTCTGTGTGCCTTAAGGACTTTATGAGGAGACTTGCCTTCTGACTTGCCTTCCCTTGAGGTGAGTGCCCTACCCTTTATAATTATGAGTGGCCTAACCTTACTATTAACCATTAAGGCTTTTCCAGACTTGGATATTGGAAGTCACTTCTATTAAAGTTGAGTGTGATCAATATTTATAATAATAATTTGATAAAAGTGTAATATATTTAATTATTTATAGCTGTAATTGTTGCTATCCTTGTCTCCTATTGGATGAAAGCATCCCAGAGCTACTCAAAGGGTAAGCATGTGCTCATGGCCATAGACACTCTACACAAAGGATTCCCGGGGCTCTGAGAATCCATTCATTGTGGTAGACGCCAAATCCTTGTTCTCAACCTTCATCCCGATGGCTGCAAGCTGGTCTTTTCTCTGGGTAATCTTCATTGAGTGACTAGACATTGTGTTTGTATCACTTATGTTTGTATGAATGAGTTTATTCTTTGGAATCAATTTCCAAGATGCATTCCCACTCTGATACAGAGTGATCAATGCTGCATACATCTCATCAGCTTACTTCCCTGCGATGTGAGGTGTCAAATGGTCCTTCAGCAAATCCATAAGGATTCTCTTAACTTTGGTTACATTGTTCTTATGTGCAGCAAATAAAGTAGCATCAGTCAAAGCAACAAAAGTAACTTCTATATTCTTCCAAAGATCCATCGCCTCCAACAACATTTGTAGTCGGCACTTCCAAGATGCAAAGTGAGAAGAACCCTCTATATGGTCACACTCTCTAAGACCGAGAGTATTAATCCTGAAAACCTAGAACACACTTCAACAAATGGATCAGCCAATTAAATCAGCCTATCACGGGTTATTTGTGCCTATCTCAGGCAACAGATCCACGCCAATCATTGGAGCTACATGGGAATCTAAACCACAACCTCTCCCAGGCCCTGGTGCCTCGCGTAGGCATGGATCACTCCAATCTCTGGAGTCTTTTAGGCGTCACACCCACTTATATCCTCTAAAAACTCCCTCTCACAGGTAGCAGTCCACTTCATCCATTAATTTGGAGAATCTCAGATGGAAAACTCT
>Ga0233330_1000050_pt1 | contig 13792 bp, 5 predicted proteins | sample GEONDECOMP201_FD_180703 | JGI IMG/M metagenome (GOLD analysis project Ga0233330, IMG submission 180703) | Leaf litter microbial communities from Shasta-Trinity National Forest, California, United States - GEON-DECOMP-201 | ecosystem: Environmental > Terrestrial > Plant litter > Unclassified... | reverse complement strand
GCCCCAGTTCGACCCCATTCAGGAAGCCCGCACCTACCAACATATTTTGGAGGGCGATGCAAGGCTGGGCTTTATAGTGATTGATTGATCGCCACCTTTTCTTTTACCAAGCCCCTTGTTGCCCATTAGTGTACCCCTACTGTCTATGTATGACCTATTGCCAGCCTTTACTCTTTTGGGTTCTTGAACCGTATGACTGACTCTGGGTGCCTCTTTGAGGGCAGTACTATTATTTGAAAACTTATTGCTATCCTTCGCCTTCCCAACTTGTTGGTGCCAGCCCCTGGTGCCTTATAGGAATGCTAGCACTATTGAGTGAGCGGGACGACCCATTCCATTCATACATTAGAACTGTCCACCACAGCTGGATCCCCTGTTACATTGAATGAAAGTTCCCAAAAGGAAGGCAGGTACCGAAGCCCATTCTGAAGAAGAAAAAAGCAGTCAATTTATTGAGTGAGCACTTTATTGTAGATCATCTCATTCCCCCATCCCACAGTTTGAAAGCTCAGTCAGTCTTGGATTGCTTAATCGTTGGAACTGCCGGATTGATGGATTCTCTACAGCCAGAACTGATGAGATCCGATCAGATGATTGGGTGGGGTGAAGCACTTACAACCTTTAATATTTCACCTTTGCTGTTACCTTTTTCTTTACTCTTACCATTTAAAGGGACCCCTATTTACCAACCGGAATACCTAGACCTGGTAGCCCTAGACCGCTTGCTTATGTTATGCAATGAATGGATAGATGAAATGGGATGCCCCAACAACCCATTGCTTCAACCAGACAGACAGAGTATCAGCACTTCTATTGTAGGGCCGGGATTAACCCCCAGATATGATTGATGAATGAAGACAGCCAGCATTGCCAGGATATGGATGATGCCCACTTGCTAATGTTAGTGCCTGTAACCACCTTTTCTACCAGAACTTTCACTTACTGCCTCCCTAGTTGATGGAGTTCCTCCCATTGCTGAAGCCAGGAATCAGATCAGAGAGAGGAGGGTAGGTACTAGGATATATTCACCTTTACCCTAATACCCCCTCCCTTTACCTTATGAACTTGGTATAGGATCTTCTGGGTACCACCTATTACCTTCTTGTTGGTACCATGTTCCCGCCGAGGAGCCCTGCTGATACGAGTCAGGAATTCGAACCCACCTGCCTTTCACTTCGTTCCTGCTACCCACCTGATAGTTACCCACCGTACTACCTATACCTGGTCCCCCTATACCACTTGAATCATCCACGCTTAGTTGCTACTGCACTAGACTTCTCTTCCCTTAAAAGGCGTTGATCGAAGTAGGAAACCCTCGTGCCGCCTGGAGGTGTAGAGGCAGGAAGCGGTCACGGGCTTGCTTCAAAGGTGAGAGTGCTAGGCCCGAGGAAGGAAGGGAAGGCATGAAGTGTAATGACATATATAAAGAAATCATCAGCCGGCATAATCACTGAACTACGAATCGCTGAAAATGAGAAAGCGTAATTACATATATAAAGAATGAGCAGCTCTTAGCTTCTTATCTATTCCCACCCAACCGGAGCTCCGCACCTTTATTGACGAACCTTGCCCTGATATGGCATTAGCACAATACGTACTTCGAGTTAGTAGCATGGCGAATCATTACTTACGAGCATGTGCGGTGTCGTGACCAAGTGCTGTTTTCATGATTTACCAAGCTGACATCTCTCTAGATAAAAGCATGTGTTCGCATTATCGTAGATTCAATGGTTTCAATTTCCCTGATTAGGTAGGAGATTGGGTAGGTCATAGTATATGGGGGATCCGGTTGGCATTTGTGCCGGATACCTGTAGTTCATAGCTGGACATGAAGTACCGGCATATAATTGAAGGTGTGAGGCTCTTTCTTTCTAAAAAGGATCTTTTTTGTTGGACTTGGCTTTAAGGCAAAGGCATCCGTCCGTCTTCTGTCAGAAGGTTCAAGGCAAAGGGCAAAAGTTCTATTTAGAGTTTACGGGTTAAAGGTTACAGGCAAATAAATGAATGGCATCTGTTAAAAGGCTAATGGATTTAACATAACGTATATCGTATCGAGATATATCTAGTTATATATTTTAGTATCCGACCCGATCACAACTTGTTTTGATTGGACAAAAATGGCGAATCGAGTGAAAGCCTATGAACTGGACTGTAAGGTCTCTCTTTAGTCCAATGCCTTACCTTTGTCCATGGTAAGAAGCCTAGCCATAGAGCAAGTAAAGCCCATGCCTACTAGACTTAAGCCTTAGAGTCCAAGCCATTATTAGTCCATTTAGCTGTAGTTTAACTCTGAGTCCCAAGAGGTGGTGAAATGAGACTTCTAATTAGCCTCCGTTCAACCTATTTCTTCTATGTATCCTCTCTATGTTAAACATAAAGCGAGACTCCCCTATTTGTTGAGTGTATTGGAACAGAGAAAGCCGGCATGATGACTACACTTACACAATGAGAGAACTGGCCTTTTGTAATCCCTGCATCGACGACCATACACAACAACTCTGAGCCCCTGGTCTGTTTTGAACTTGAGGTCTCTACAGACTAAGGCTTGTCTCCGTAAAGCTGTGTTGTCTTAAGCTGTAGTAGTGTAATAACAAACTAATAGTTTTGACTACTTGCCTTAGTCCTATAGTGAGTGTAAGTGCTAAGCTGTAGTGAAAGCCGAGTGCTAGCCTTGATAAGTTGTTGTCTCCATTCTTTTAAAAAGAAGAAACTCTAGCATAAGCTGTTACCTATTATAAAGTTGTACTCATTGTGATTAAGGTTGAAGACACTATGAAACAGGGGATTACTCTATAAATGGCTTAGAAGGGCACCCCTCCTGGCCTTATGACTGGCATCAAAACCTGTAATCGAGTACCAGCATTGACACCTTGGTATCAGCGACACCTGGCAATACTATAGAAACGTTTTGAAAGGGTATATTTGAGTAATAATTAGGTTATAAGCTTCTATGGCTCGTGGTAATCCCCGTCCCTGTTGTATTAGGTTAGGCGTGGTCTACGTAGTAGGGTAGAGGGAGTAGTCGTTTGGAGTTTGGGAGTTTGGCCTTATCTGTGGATGTGGCTACTTCTCGGGGACGTGAAATGGGGAATGATGGGGGCGTCATATAAGATCAAGTAAAGGTAAAAGGCGAAGATAGATAGGTGTGTGTGTTAAAGGTTAAAGGTATAAAGATGCCTTCCCCTCCTTTGTCGGGAAAGAGCTCCGTTGGTTGCTTCTTCTTTTTTTGGGGGTTCTGCTGGAAATTCTTCCGTTTCTGATGAGATTTGTGTAGAACCTTCAGTGCCTGCCCTGCTTTTGTCTAACCATGCCTGCCTTGCTGGTTCTGCTGGCTGGGCTCTCATGCGGTGCTCCTTTCTTCGTAATGCTGTAGTGTGATGTTGACTGCCTTTTTTAGGTTGATCATAGCTTGCTAAATGGAGCTTGTGGTTCAGGGATGGCTCGCTCTGCTCAACGTAATCCCATCCCTTCTCCAAGTTGCTAGGTTATAGTGGGCGGCCTCTAGGTGAGGCATTAGGAAGAGGAAGGAACACGGACGAAAGGCACTCGAAGAGGGGGAACATATGAAAAATGAAATGTGACCGGCCGGCACTCCAGGAGATAGATTCATGCATGTGAGTAGCAATTAGGTTCAGCAGGTACCCACTGTATCGATGAACGGGAGGGATATGGATGGGCGGACAAGCACCGTAGGACCTTTATAAATCTCAATTTGCCAGGCCAGGTAATATAACCTTTATTTCTCTTACCAATCCAAATATTCTATCTAGTAGTTTCACCCGTTCGGGAAAGCTAGTCAGAAAAGTAAATATATTTCCTATCCTATAGCATAGTTTCACCTATCCCTACAGGCCAGCCCTTCCCAATCCCAATATCCAGGTAAGGCAAGTTGGGCGGATTGGCATGGGTTCAAGGTGATTTGCCAGATCTTCTCCGGCTTGCGGTATAAGTAATAAAGGGTCTAAGGGAAGGGTTATAAAGGGTAACTTTATTTCTGAAGTAAGAAACAACTTGTATGGGGAAAATAGCCCAACTGGCGTACGATCGGATCAGTTCAATCCATAACTCCAATAAGTAACGATTTTGGCATATTTTAAGGAATACGCCAAAGGCCCAACCAATAAAACCTTGCTAGCTCTGCCCAGCACAAGGTAAGATAAATGTCATCATAATATTTATACAGGGAATAAACTTTTTATAGAGCCATAGAATACCTTACTGGCTACTCCCAGGACAAGGTCCCCTTGTAAGAAGAAGTAAACTTATATCATAATGATAATTTTACACTCAACATAAATAACAAGGCTTTGAGTTAACAAGTGGCCTCATTGGTGGTAATAATAGTCTAACATAAGAGTTATTCTTATTAGTGCAGGTGGACTACTGCTTCCACACGGCACTGCATATCATCTCGAAATAATAAGGTGGCATGTTTACTATTTGGATCACGAGATTAGAGCCTAGTCTATACAGATGGTAAATTGGCTTAATCAAAGGCGGCATATCCAGTAGAGAAATAGTGCTCACGCACCCTCGTCCTCAGAAGGACGAGCGATAAATCCCTATCAATATGGGTAAATTCAGGTGCGTAGCTCTTTCCCGACAAAGGAGGGGAAGGAAAGGATTGACCGAACCAAGAAAGGGAGGGATACGAACGGATACGGGTTCATGCCGGCCAAAAGGAGGGATTTACTTTTACCAAACGATAGTGAGGGATCATACTGGGTGTTATCCAACCAAGGGGTAACACGAGGAAAGAGAGAAACAAAGACCCTCGCAGCAGGCAGAATAAAGGCTTGGAGACATAATAAGGCTGCCCCCCCTATATAACGTTTCAGCCACACACACCCCTGCCGTTGACTCGCTGAGAATCACTAATATGGTTAATTGTTGTGGCGTTAATATGTAAATCAGTTATCAATTTTACGCCCCCTACTAATTATCTACTACCTAACCTGCCTCTTGACTGATTATCTACTGCCTATGAGAATAGAATCAGGGTAGCATCTGAAGAATCAAAACTAGGGACTGGCACTTTGCTTGCTAGCTTTTGGGCTGGCTATAATTTGGAACAAGAAGCCGAGAGGCGGGGTAACGGGTTAAGCTTCGGTTTGACTCCCTTCCCCCGCTGGCAATGGAGCCTAAAATCGCTAGTGTGATGGAATGAGTTAAAGGAAACTAAGGCAGTAATTATTCGTGGTCTGATTCATCGGATTAAATAAGTCGATTCTGTTCAAGATAAATAGGCCTAAGAATCCCCATATATATGCTTCAATCCATGCTGACTTTTCGAAAGGAATCTATGGCTGCATCGATCAATATATCGGCAAACTAACCAGTATCCGGTTCGGTATCAACCGGTGGTGGTTGGCCGTTTTCTGTAAGGAAGTCGGTGGAGTAAATTGCTCATGTTCGACCGATGGAGGGCTGTCACGGAGGGAGAAGAGTATGCTCAACCAATGAGGAAGGTTGGGCAAATTTAGCATCCATTTACTTTTACATTCAGTTTGTCCCAACCCTCACTGATTTGTGGTACCAATACTTCAAGTTTTACTTAAAACATGGTACTTACTGCCCCCAAACACTTGAATCCAAAAGGAAGGAGAGCACTAAGTCGAATTGAAAGCCTACAGATTAACTTATAGTCCGAACGCTTTCTCAACAAATGAATCTGATTCTGCTCCCCAAATTGAATCACTCAGATGCTTCAGATCTTTATATTTCTTTTCTTGCTCTAGCGATTTATACAAAGGGCTTGGCTTTCTCTCGCCACTGCGTTCCTCGCTCGATCTGTTGCTTGGATTGGAGTATACGACTGATCCATGCCTAAAGGAAGGTAGGTAGACTATATCCTATGGTCGAGCGTTACTATAACTGGCCCGACCTAAGAAGTACGAGTTCCTAAGTGTGTGCACCCGCCCTTCCATTCCTCCTACCAACACCACCCAAAAGAGTACAGAGGTTGTCCCCAGTGGAAATGGCTGAACGCCAACACCTTAAGCTCTCTGCTATAACTATGATGAAAGGTATGTTCCAGGGAATAGATGTAAGGAACAAAAAGGATTGAAGATGGATGTGTCAGCTAACCCCCACTATGAGGTTATCCTCGAGGAAACCCCTTCTTCTCCTGAAGACCTAGATACCATCCCTATTCCACAAGAAGAACCATTAAGATCCCTCCATTCCTTATCAGGGTTCTCTACCCCTCAGACATTGAAACAATTTGGCTATATTAAGCACCACAAGGTGGTGGTTTTTGTTGACAGTGGCAGCACTCACAATTTTATTCATAGGCGGGTGGTTCAATAAACCCATTGTGATATCCATACTGTATCTAATTTCCAAATCATGATAGCCAATGGGGGCATGATGAAATGTGGAGGTCACTGTGAAAATGTGAGGCTTCAACTAGGGAAATAGAAACTCAAGACTCATATGTTTTCCATTGACATGGGTGGATGTGATATAGTCCTTGGCGCTGACTGGTTACACACACTTGGTCCTGTTACCATGGATTTGAAAGAGCTCACCATGCATTTCACTAAGGATAACCAGACACATAACCTTAAGGGGCTTCAAAGACAGATTGATGTCCTCTCTAGTTTTTGTGATCTTCGACAATTGACAATCCACCTTAGTAAACTTAGGTTCATTTTCTCAAATGTGTAGAAGAGTGCTCTCTCTAGAACTACCATTTCCACTTCCAAGGGAAGGAGATCGAGATTACCACGACCTACACTTACTTGGGTGTTTAGTTTGAAAGGCCACAATTAAGCGCTTCCAGCTCCATTTCCAAGATATATTGTTTAAGATGCACCTCTTAGACAGGATCATCAAAAACACTGTCCTTTATGGTTGTATGGTATGGGGACCTAGTTTGCTAGGAGTTTACTGGGCTAGGACTGAGAGAGTGCAGATCCTCTTGTTACATCGTATTATCCGTTGAAAAACCAAATTGTCTCTCACAACATCATTCTGGTTGAGTTTGGTGCACATCCGCCTCGAAACTCTTTTTTTTCAATTAGTCTCTTTGCTCCACAAGTTACAATCCCTAGGTGACTCGACTTCCAGACGAGAGTGGTACCCCTTCCTAGCACTTTGCTCCTCCAATCTATTGGCATTTATATAAATTGCCTCTCTCCTTTAAAGTATTCTCTTAATGCACCTGACAACCTTTTTCCTTCCAAACAGGAGTTTAACATGCGCATTGCCCCTCACAAGGATCTTGGCCCTAAGATGCTTTCTATTTTGAGCACTTCATGTTGTTGAGGGATGGCCTTATTATAAGCCCCGAGTCTACTAAAAAACACAGGGCTTCGCGCCTCAGGTTTCCTTTAGTCCACTTCAAAGTTTGTTTGCATCGACTCCGGGTTGAGATTGACCACCACATTCCGAGATCTGAGAGAAACTATTAGTTTTGTAACCTACGGGACATCAATATACTATGATATGGGGGGGAGGTTCCATTGCTTTTATAGAGATAAAAAGGGATAACCTATATATTGACAGGGTGTGACCATGTCTTCTCAAGGAAGGAAATAAATAAGTAGCCTTTAGCTTTTCGAAAGCTTACCGAGGTGCGGAGCGCTCGACCATAAGGGAGAGGACTTTCTGACCAACTTCCTTCTGACCGAAGAGAAGGGAGACAGAGAGGGAGACAGAACCAAGGAAAGGTCTTTACCAGTTAGCTAGTAATTTCATAAATAGTTAAGAAATAACCTATAGGTAGCCCAAAGGTCCGAAGGGCATATTATGGTGGGTAGACCTCTTTTAACCCATAACTTGAAGAGAGACAGAAACCGGAATGTACTGCTCGTTACCGCCCTTTACCCCGCCCTTCGTTTTAGCACCTGCGACTACTAGCGGGGCTTTAGGCGGGCTCAACGTATGCATGGTTACATTGTATATGAACACTAATAGATATGGTGCTATCATATAGGAACACGGAAGACGACATAGGTGCCAACTTCTCCATGGCGAGCTCATTTCCGCCCATACCCCATAGTAGATGGGCCAACAGGACCACAGAAGCCTGGGTGCTAAGGCGTACCAGCTATAGAGAAACAATTCTATATAAGAGATATGATTAGTAGCAGACTGGGCCTGGGCAGGGTCAACGTATCGATGCCAAATCGTGTCAACTTATGTGAAAGGGCAGCTATAGTTAGTTTATGGGCTTTCTCATATGGCTCTAGCAGCAGCTCCGGCTAAGCACAGCTCTTCCATAGAGAGAGCTAAAGTGCCAATCTACTCTAGGAGCCAAGTATATATGCATCATCATATGTGAACATGCTCACGTAGGTAGCACCACCGGTGAAGATCCTCAAAGAACCAGGTTCCACTGGAACTGGCATTCTGGCATAAACTCTAGGTGTAGTAAGAGCCTAGTCCCAACAAATCCCCATATAAGTAGAATTGAAAAGATGTTCTAGAACAGCTTCTCTATGCCAACAGCATATATTAACCAAATAGTAGTAGATATGCAAGTTTTTACCTGCACCATACATAGCATTAACCCAGCTCTCTGTCTGGGGCTGGCACCAGTGAATATGCAACTCCAAGTGTAAACGATATGCACTTTAATTCAACTTGCCCATAGTGTCAGGACTTCTCCATACATGGCATCATAAGTGAAAACTAGGCCCAGCTAGCTAGGTCTTCTCCAGAGGACAAGTTCAACGTATGCATGCAAGTATCATATGTCAAGTAGAGTAAGCGGAGTCTATGCAACTTTGGCATCCACTTTTGGGCCTGGACATGGCGCCAGGACTTCTTCATGCGAGTTCAACTAACCCATATAGTATGCATGGTCAGGTATACCCATTTTCTCTGGCTTTCCCCAAAGTTAGCACCTAGATCTCCTCCTAAGGACAAAGGAGAGGAGGACACTAGGATTAGAAGGTTTTTTTTTGATTGGCTGCAACGAAGTAAGCGCTTCATGGCAATGCCAGCCAGAACGTAGAGATTCCAATATGAACATGTGGATATGCAAGCTCATATGGTAACAAGTAGATAGATATGCGAGTTATGCAAGTCCAAGTGCAAATTGATATATGCCCATATTGTATATGAACTAGGTTTAATATGGCTGCAATGACGGCTGCTATGAACCAAGTAGATAGACCATATGCCACGGCCCCGGCGGCACCTACTAGAGCAGGAGGAGACCTGGTTTAAACAGAGCCGGTTAGAGGGATATGGCGACATCATAAATGAAAGAGCTAGTAGCACTAGATAGAGTATAGGAGAGCCTCCGGAGCTTTATATGCCGACATCATATGTTATATGTTAAAATGTTATATGAAGAAAGTGCAAACGTCTGGTGAGATCAATGGGAGCCTGGGTTACAAAGGCCAGCCAGAGAGAAACACGAGCAGAAAGAGCCGTAAACGTCTCTATGCATTCGTATTTGAATCTTTTTATAGGTCATACAAAGGGAGGTGCTTCCCGTATGGCATCAACTCTTTAGGTGGTAGGTCTAGGAGGAGGCCTCGTAGAGTCCCAGGTCCAAGTAGAGATGGTGATATGGATTGAACGGGCATGTATGTTTTTCATGGCCCAGTAGAGGAAGCAACACGCCCCTCCCCATATGACTCCCCCATATGGAACTCTAGGTCTAGTAGGAGCCTCCCATCAGAGAGTCCCAGGTCCAATAGATAGGGCCCCATAGAAAAGTGGAATTCTATTTTAGGAGCCAAGTATATATGCAATATGGTTAAAAATAGTACATGTATAATCTCTCTGGTTATAGACAAGTGCAACGTATGCATGGCGTTAGGCCTGGCCCCATACATAGCAGCAACTAGGTTGTTCCTAAGTGTAGAAGAGCCTAGGTGTAAGGTGCAGTAGTTCTGGTATGAACATGTATTTATGCCAATATTCTATATGAAGATCCCATATGAACATGTGGATATGGCTGCTAGTCCAAGTGCAAACGTCTTTATGCCAATAGAATATGTTAACCACTATTAGATTGGAACAGCAGGGGCGGGAGGCCTTGGCACCATGGTTCAACCCAGGTTATACGCAAATCCAAGTGCAGACTACGTAGAGCTGCTATAGGAGCAACGTATCTACTATGCGAGTTTAGACCTGCCCATCTGGATAATCTACATGGATGGCTATGAAGATCCAAGCAAAAAAAGGAAGTGTCTTAGTGCCTACCTAGCCCAGGTCTCTTAGCATAAGCCCAGCGGAGTAGTATTCAAGGCAAGCCTGGTGGATAGAAACTATTTCTATCGCGGTAATTCACCTCTGTTGGTCAGGACTTCCCTATCTATTATATGTGGGTTTGGTTTCACTAAATAAAGAAATCTCGTCTGTTGTAAGGGCTAAATCAATATGCTAATATGTAACCAAGCATGGCCCAATAATGTCTTATGGTGGTTTTGTTGAGCCTTTTGTGTTGGATAGTTAGTTCAGTCCATTTCATGGTTGGGATTCAATTGAATGCGTCCTCTTAATGTAATGGGTACGTGAGATTTATATATGATGGGTACGAAAGCGGAGAATGATGGGTAGCTTTTGTCGTAAGATGTTGGCTGTTGTCTGTGCCTATCCCGCCCGTAAGAAGGGTAAGTATTATAGCTGACATTATATACGTTATTATACAACAAGTGGCTCATCAACTTCTCAAAACAGGTGGCATCGTAAGTAAGTGCACCGGTTCCTAAACATCAAAGAATACATCCAAGAAGAAATGCTCCATGGTGATATCATAGGTTAATATGGTGAAAGGGCTGCATACCCACCGAGTTATGATGGGCCTGGGTGCAAGGGCATCATACCTAAGTGACATGTAGATATGCCAATATCGTAGAGTAAAACAACTAGTAGAGACCAACTTATCCATGGCGATGCAGCCGGGGATCCCAGCGTAGTTTCCAATCCGCAGACCAGATCCAAGCTGAGCAGCCGTCCTAGCGTAGTATCTCCAATCCCAGCTCCAAGTAGACTCCCAAGCACATACGCACCATAGCAATAGAAGTAATAGAGTGAAACCTGCTGCCATAGCATTGCCAGTACTTATTCATGCGAGCTAATATAGTAGTAACTAGGTCGTAGTAGTAGAGATGGTGTAGTAGAGATGGTTGCTGCAATAATGAGGTATGTAGTCGTCGTCAAAGCGGCAAGTACAAAGTTGAACACGTAAAGCTGATGCCAGTATAGCATGTATAGCATGTGAAAACTTAGATATGGAAACATCATATATGAACCAAGTAGAGATTGGCTGCAATGAAGCATGACCCGCACTTACTTACTCGGGTCGGACCTATACCACGCTAGTTTCACTTCTAAATCTAGATGCCAAGATCCTACATCGCCTAACCACTTACACTTTTCTTTTCTATTTACTTAAGATTAAGGTTGGCCAAGATTGGATAACACCTGCAGAGCTGCGGTAGGTAGCGAGAACTTTGTGTTAAAAGGTGTGAAGCCGCTCTCCCTTAGTAGGAGGGGGAGGACAATTTAGACGCTTTTCAAGATTGGTGATATCTGCCTCCTCGAACCCAACCTTTATTATTTTATTGGTTACGTTCTCGTTCAACCCAACCCTTATTGCTTTACCTTATTGCTTTAAGTCGGGGTAATTGTCCTAGAAATTAACTAAAGAAGATGAGTTTGGGGAGAGTGCTTTACCTCTCTTTAACTTGATCTTGAACCTGGCTCCGCTGCAGGGCTCACCTACCCGCTTACTCTTATGGTGATAAAGCAACCAACCCCCTCTCCCCGGGTTCATTTCAATTGGATTCTCCTGATGGGGTGGTATAGGATTCTTTTTATCAGCACCATATGGGAGCACATGGTAGGATGGTTTCCATCACTCCTTTCTTTCTTTACTGGAGAAGCCGAAGCATATAATGGATAATTCACAGAGCGTATGATGGCTGCTTTAGAGTCGCAGGTAAACGAGTCGAAGGTCGAATGGAAGTGATTATAGAATGCACTAAAATGGCCCCTCTATTTATATAATAATTGACGGTTTTTAATATTTGCTTAAGCCTTCTCTTTTAAACCTTCCTTCATATAAGTGCGAACATTGGTGAGCAATAAGAACTGGTTGTATCTTCCCTATGGAGACTAACAGGTAGGGAGGACTTTATAAGGCTTGATTGATTGATTCGCTTTGAAAGTTTGATGGATTGATTTGACTCGCCTCATAGACTTTGATTGATCCCGTCCTTCCCCACCAATCTTTCTCTTTCAAGTGCTCGTGTATTTTAACCAACTCTTAGTAACCAATCCCCATTTGAGTGAATGACGTGTAAGCATCCTCCATAGTTCAGGGTAGGATACCTACCTCTGGCATTTCTTTAATAATTGACTTGCCTCATGATCGATCATTTCTATACAATTTCTCAAAAGCTGGACTCTGTAAGGCAGGACACCCTAATTGATCGTTTCGATATATCTATCAACTGGGCTGTAAGGAAAGAACTTCAAGTAGACTCAGGTCAGGCATACTCGAGTAAGTCAGAACCCAAAGGCATATTAAGGTCAGACTTTGGTAAGGCGGACTCAGGTGAGACAGGTGAGAGACAGGTCAGGCAGACTCGGGTGAGGTAGACTCAGATGAGGCAGGCTCAGGTGAGGTGAGGCAGGCTCGCGTGGGGACTGCAATAACATAGATTTTATTACTGGCTGGTACTGACCCCTAACCGCTTTCATTCAAGGTGAGCATTCATAATAAGCGTAATAGGAGTAATTGCACCTATCTTCTTTCATTGGACCTACTCTCCTTCGTAAGCTAAGGTAAGGACTAACTGCATCGTAAGGACCAAATGTACCCTCAATGTATTGCTAACCGGTCAGTAACTATAAGTCATATTCAGATGAGCACCGGTATCACATACATATATTCTTTCTTTATTCTTGCTTATAAATGACTTCTATTTGGATTATTTCCCCTTGTTGATTCCCCGTCGATCCACTATAGAAGCAGTAAAACCCATATATGTAGTCAAACTATGTGGGGAATATTACCCCCATGTAGGATTAGCTCCATTGATTCTTCCCATATGGCAATGGAAAAGTTAATCGTATAGATGCAAGTTTGGTTGAGCCTCCTCACTCACTATTGGCCTAACGGACCTATCTCTCATAGTGTCCTACCCTATACACTATCGGTAGTGGAACCTAAACCTCATGGTGCTATCTTAGTGACAGCCATACGTAAAATTCATAGGTTTCATTTATAAGCAACCTCAAATTAGATGAAGTTGTCATCTGGTCCAACCAACAAAAAGAAGGAAGAGTGTAAGTCTGGTCCCAAGGAGGTCTATTAGGCAGTCCAAAGTAGTAAGAGAGTAAAGACTCCAATCATAGATAATTCTGAAGGGGTCTATTTGAGACAGGCGCGTTCTTGGTGCGGGGAAAGCATACGACGTAGGCAAGCGTTATTGATCCAACTGGATTCAACCTTAAAATACTTTTTTCCAGATCCAAGCCAGCAAAGAAGCCTATCGCGATCAACCATAAGCGAATGATATGCATCGTATAATAAAGCCAATTTGATGATTCACCAATATCCCCCTTCTTCTTGCCCCTACCCCTTTTATTCTATTCATCTTTTCTCTTTCTTGCCACCAACCCTGATTGACCACTCCCGGGCAGCGGCAAGCCCCAACCTGAAAGCATAATCAATCCGCCGGATCAAACCTGGTCTCGAACTAATAAGAACCAGAGCTAACCATCCATATTTCTAGAAGCAATCCGCCTGGGGTAAAAACTTTTCCAGATTCTAGGCACCGGATCCAACCTGCGACTACTTACTTACAGATCCAACCAGCAA
>Ga0233330_1000047_pt1 | contig 14061 bp, 6 predicted proteins | sample GEONDECOMP201_FD_180703 | JGI IMG/M metagenome (GOLD analysis project Ga0233330, IMG submission 180703) | Leaf litter microbial communities from Shasta-Trinity National Forest, California, United States - GEON-DECOMP-201 | ecosystem: Environmental > Terrestrial > Plant litter > Unclassified... | reverse complement strand
AAGCGAAGGTTATCCCTTCCCTTCCTTTGTCAGGAAAGTCCCTCTCCCGTATGGTCGAGCAGCTCCGCCCCTCTCCTTTTAGTCGAGACCTCCGGACCTTCCTAAGGACCTCCGGGTCCTTGTAAAGGTCGTCAAGATAAGGCAGAAAATCGTAATTACATACATAAAGAATGACCAGCACAGCACAATCCCCTTCTACGGTTGCCCCGAAGTACGGAGTAACTCACCACCAGACTGGCAAACAAATCAACTATAGGAGGTCCCAGAGCTGGATTTAATCTACGCAGAGTAATAATCTCTAGGCTCAGTCGAGCAGCAAGTCTTCCATTCAGAGATTATTACCCCAAACCTTGGATGTTAGGAGTAATAGACCTCCTTGATCTAGGGCTTCTCCTAGGATTACACAGTTAGGCCCTCTTGCCCCCGGGCGGGTATTATCCATATGACATTATTAGACAGTGATCAGTCCCTTCGCGGTGATTGATGACTCGGTTGAGGAGCCGCCTTCTTTGCTCTCCCCTCATTTGGCCTCGACTTCTAGTTTCAGCATGCCTTGACATCCTCTCTTTATCCTTGTCATGGTTTTCCTTTCTGCACCTAAGAATCAATCCGAAGAATGGAACTGCAGAGGCCCAATCACCCGATCCCTTTACTTGGAAAGAGGAGTCGGAAGAATACGTAGTTCCTGTTCACCCTACCTTAGATGATTCGCCCGCTACCCCGTAGATGAAAGAGAAGATTCTTCTCCCACTTTTCTTATTTCATAGGGGAAACGATCTCCTCGCCCTTTCTTGCTGGTCCGGTTTCTCTAGCTAGGATTCATTGACAGCACTAGCCATCCCGCTTCCATTGATTGGTACTCCATCGGGAGGAGGGAAGTCATCGAATCGGAGAAGGGGGGGAGGACCAGATTCAGACTGAGCAACGGAGAAGGTTTTCATTTCAACAGGAGGGAGGATGACGAGTTCAGAATTGAATCCCGTCTAGACATAGTTCAGATACTTTCTTATTTATCTCTAGCAGCATCAAATTGAAATTAGCAAGTGGTACGGGTGAGACCGGAGGAAAAGAGTATACTAAACCCAGCCCAGCGTAAGGGGGGTAGGGAAATAGCAGTTAAACCGGCATCATTCTATTTCCATAGAGGGATTCTAGATGGGGCCTTAAAGAATCAAAGTAGGGGATTTCAATAATAATCGAGAGGGCCCTTGAATAATAACGCTTCGGAATTTCTATTTATAAGTAAAGTGGAGAGGACCTTAGTTAATTTAGCCGGCTTTTCCCCTTTCATCATATCTAGAAATCTAGGTGTTGAAACAAAGATATATTTCGGACGCGGGGGTACGCATAAACCAGAAATAGCAGTTTGAGATCCCTAGATCCGTTTAGTCACTAAAAGCAATCGTAATTGAAGAAGCTTGGAATCGGATTCGGGGCGTAACCTTAAATAATATAAAGGGCGGGGCCGATATTTACGCATGCATCTGCCCCTGAAATAATAAGAAAGGGTTCGCCCTAATGGATTTCTTAGTGGGGAACCACAGCAGTTAGTTTCTATCGATTGGTGGGGGTTATACTAAAGCAGTTTAGTCGAATCAATTCAATCATGAGTGCCAACTATGACTTGTAAGGACGACCATTAGGATGAGTCATTAACCCTAGTGAAGAGCGCTTTCTATATGATACGCCATAGTAAATCATTAGGATTTACATCCTTGGATCATTAGTAGGGGTCATTAGCTTCAGGGATTATTGGCGCAGAACCTGGCTATTCGAGTCTGGATAATAGTCATTAGCCTTATAAAGAATGGGTGGGAACAGCGTTAACGCACGGTCGATCCTCTACTATCAATTAAACACTCTCGAACCTTTTATTACGGGCACATCTTGAAACAGGTTTTTCCGATGTTATTTTCATGTTTTTATAATTATTCATTCCCGAAGGAATGATCCAGATGCATGCAATGAATGGCCAGAGCCCTAGGCTTGTGCCAATGTGGAGGCCACATTGACGGAGGTTGGTGAGGTGTCAATGGAACAGTGGACTTAATTAAATGCTAGTGACTGCTGCTATCTATGAGGCTACTCGGCCAAGAATTAAGGTAGCTTTTCAATATGGTAAATTCTGATAGGTCAATCAAAGTGCCCCCAAAATACCTTTCCTTAAACTTAACTTGACGCCCAGTCTGGTTAGTCAAATTCCCACGCATGTACTTCTCAAGGTCTCATAGCTAACTAGGTGGGACATGTGAAGGTACATTTTGCAACTTTTTGAAGGAGGGTTCTTAATTACATGAAAAGTAATATGGCAACAACATTGAAAGTGAGGATGAGACAAAACCACAAGATGCCAAACGAATTAGATAGGGAGACATTGCATTAACAAGGTAAATGCCAATCAGTTAACAGAAGTTCTAATTAATGGTCTATTGTTCAATTTAGTAATTCACTTGCTGTCTACAGCCAACCAATCAACGAACAACCAAAGGAGAGATTACCACGAATTGCAGAGTCTAAATAACACCTTGCAGAGTCTAAATGGTGCGTACGAACTAAAACTCCAGGAAACACTGCGTCTAGGTTATAGGAGAGGCGTACGGCCTCAATCCTCCTTCAATTGCTGTGTGCAGGCTTGTAAAGGATGTCCATGGCCTCAACAATCACTAGCTTGCTGTTCTTCAAGGACAGAACATGTATCCTCTACCCTTATATAGGAATGTCTCCTCTATCTATACCGATTCCCGTTCCATCTATAGCAAGGGCCTAGAGACGGCAGCTTGTGATCTGTGATGAAGGAAGGGAAATAAAGCCGCAAGGGGAGGAAAGTTATGAAGTTGCAAAAGATAGGTGTTTAGGGCCCTTGGTTCCTAATTAATCCCCACCCAAACCCTGGGTGACCACACTATGAGGTCAGCGGGACTTCCTTCGCACGACCTTTGTGTGTAGTCTATTGCTGTTATATACTCCCACCCTTTTCTAATTATTATAAGGGGGGTTGCGCAATATACCAGTTACTTTGTTGGACTGCGCCTGCGTGCTACCGCGTGGGTTACTTTTTCGAACAGACAATTTGTTATGGGGGCCTCTCTTGGCTGATTGGACGGGGACGTGATATCAGCTCCATATGTGTGTGCTCCCATAAGGAGGATCGGGCCCATCATTCATATACTGGAATCGATGCTCCTACTTCTGTCTTTGTATCCACCGCATGCTCTGTTGCTGGATCATTTGCTGGTGAATTGCAGCCTTGAGCAATAGATAGTTTAAGTTCTGGTGCTGTCACAACTGAATATAATAATGCAACTGCCCCTGTTACTGGTTGTTCTCGAAATAGAATAGGCATAACTGCATTTGCTAGGTCAACTACTGATTTGGATGCTTTTTATGCCTATGCTGGCTCCGGCTCTATAACAACTGGAAGGGATCCTGCCCTCAAATTTCATATGCTCGATCAGCTGGATAAAGATACTTAGGTTTTTATTGGTGGTGAAATTGCTGGGACTGTGACTGGATCATCATAAACGGGCTTTGCCTTTGCTTATGTATCTGCTGGTATCTATGCCTCCCTTGCTACTGGTACTGCTTTCCTTGCCACTACTCGTGGTGCTGCAGGATAAACTCCTAGTGCTGGCTCTTTTACTACTGTTGTTAGTGGTGCTGGTAGATCGACTTCTTCCTCTGTTTTCTCTATTTTTTCCAGAATCAACCTATAAGTATTTATCTTAGAAACATCCTAATAAGCTATCTAAGATTTATATTTCAAACTTACTATCAGCTATCTCTCTAACAAAAAGAAGAAACCCCCTCAAAAGAAAAACACAAAACATCTAGTCTTATCCCAGGAGAGGTCATTCCTTGTTAAATACGGCCCCATAAGCAAAGCTATGAAGTCCTCCCAACAATCTATGCAATCATTTGACCTAATCCATGAACTTGAAAAGAGAAAAACACCTATGCCTTTGTTTGAATTGTCCAAAATCGCTGCACACAGAAAGTATATTATTGAGTTTCCTTATTCCATCATACAAGCTTATTATATAAATCTCTAGGATGACTCACAACAACTCATTCGTTGTCCACCTCAGGATACCAAGGAGGGCGTAGCCCCCCCCCCTCCCTTTGACATAACCTTTATAGTTCATGAACAAAACCTTCCTTCCTAATTGTCTCCTTGATTCGGGAGCTTCTCATTCCCTTATGCCCAAGGTTATTATGCAAAAACGAGGGTTAAAGGTTGTCTTGATAAGTTCCTATATTTTTGCTATACTATTTTCTTGGCATTGACACTTGAAACGGAGTACCAGCAGCATCGAATCTACCTCTGATACCACCTTTACTGCTGCTTCTCGGGTTGGTCAATCGATACATAGACTGGATCAAGATCAACTTCTAATGTGAGATTATCCAGGCCCCGGTAACTTAGTTGCATATCCAAACGCATATCCCCAAGGGTTGGTGGAAGCTAAGTAGCCTGTCTGTCTTGAGAGCTGGGGAGAAAGCATATATGGGTTAGATGATGTGCTGCAGTAGATGCTTTGATAGTCTGATCCCGTTATTATCAGGTTAGCATGGTGGTCGTACAATGGGTATAAGGTCAGAATTCGCTGCCGTATATCCGAATCTACTTTAGTCCCAGGTTGTTACCAAGCTATTAATTCATCAGTAGACCTAGCATCTAAGCCCGCGGAATATATTAGAGTTACAGAGCTATTGCCTATTCCAGTTCCATAATATCCAGAGTTATGACGGGGCGTATGACCAGGTCCAAACTAAATTGAGTGGAAAAAACGAAGGGAAGAGTCGAGAGCATCTATGGGGTTCCCTGCCGCTCTGGCCCAAGCTAATGGATACCGCATGCTACTTAGTAAAAGTAAAGGTCATACATCCATATAGAGCTCTTAGGACAAAGGGAAACGGTGGAGACATAGGTTTCAGTGTAACCCCAACGGCCCTTACTTCTTCCTAATCTGTAGGTACAACGTGTAGCCCCCATGTGTAGGTCCACCCCTTAACCCCTGCAGGTACACACATAGGTGCATACCCTGTAGGGTACAGCGTGTTAGTCTAATTTTAGCTCCTACTCCCAACGTGTAGATCTCACTTGTATCTCCTACTTGCTTGTAAGTATCACTTTAGATAATTTGTAGGTCTCATCTCGGTAAAGTAGTACATATTATCCCTCCAATTAATAATATAATCAGTAACATAAGTACCTATTGCAGTTTACCAGTGAGAGCAGCGGTTGTGGGTGGGAATAAAGAAAGGGTTTATTCAGTTGATCGAGCAGAGAAAGCATCCCTTCGAGTTGCAAAGCCGTCCCTTCGTACGGTTCCAGGTCGAGGTTAAGCAGTTACAGTGCCAGAACCAGATGATCTAGCACCAGTAGCAAGAGAAGCAAGAGGAGCTGGAGCAGAACCAAAGGCAGCAGCTGATCTTTACTTTGCTGATGTTTGTTGCTGTGGATTCTTTCTGTCAATGAAGCTACAGTGGCTTCGGTTGATTCAGGAGATGCAGCAGCTGATTCAGTAGTTCCAGGACCAGCAGCGGGAAGTAGAGCAGCAGCTGTTGATTCTGCAGTAGATCCAGAAGTTTATGCGGTTGATTCGGTCTCTCCGCTGTATATGAAGCAGTTCGAGTTGGATCCAGTCGAAGAACCTGTTGATTGGGTATCCTCCACCCCAATAGCAAAGGTTGCAGCAGTAGATTCAGTCGTTTATGCCTGCCATCGGCATTTACTTATTATTACCTAAAGACGCGGTTTTTGTTGTGTTTGTTGATTATGCAGAAGTCGATCCAGTAAAAGGTTATTTCGATCCGGCAGATGTTGAGTCAGTCGATCCTTTTGATTCACCAGCAGCTCTCCGCCGTTGATGCCTCTGATGAATAAGGGTGACACTTCTACCGATGAAGTGTTAGCTTATCCAGCCAGATAAAGTTGATGCTTATTCAGATGAAAAAGGTAATGACCAAATTATGATCGAAGAGATTAAAAGCAAGCCAAAAATGTCTTTTATTCGGTTGATCCAGCAAGGTAGATAAAATAGACGAAAAAAACAAAAGAAAGCTTCACGGTATTGGTCCGATAAACTATCATCCACCACATTTACTTGCATCTCGTTCTTGGACCTTCGGAATTCGGCTAGGATTTGGCTAATTTTCACTTCATATCTGTCACGAGGAATTATTGAAGAATGGGATATAACTTGAACCAATGGATCTGTTAATAATAGCTGGAGATAACATCTTTATGTCGACCTATTCTACATGCATGCGTAGCACTTCTACCAGCATGACTTGACTAGCGATGATCCAATAAATAGCTACCACCATAAGGATGATGCTATAAACTTATTCACCGTTGCAGCAGATACACTATTGCTAGATACCACACCATATGTTTAGGATAAACTAAGTTATTTTATTGCCATGTCTAATTTATCCTAATAAGGTGATCCCAAGTTAATAGTGAAACCCATTGCTTGTAATAAATATCATACGTAGATTATTAGTGTCGATTACTATAATTGCATATATGGTGATCACTTATCAATACCGTTAATTAGTAATAGTATTCGTATTGTAACCTTGTAATCTAATAAGGTCACAGTACTAGTATTATTATGATAGTTAGACTAAGCTATGAGTTATTACTATGAACAATGCCATTACTTCTACAGGATATGGTAGTAATACAGTGTAATATCATGCTAACTTACATGCTTAAACCAATGTGAGACATAAAGGCTATTGAGACTATAACTCTTAGTGTAATGATTGGTATATCCTATCAACATAGGTAAAGTAAGTGCAATACGGATAAGTATCGTAATTACTATGATACTTGTTGAACAAACACAGGTACAGTATGACCAGTATAACTAAGAAGTGTTGGGATTAAGCCTTCTGATATTAGAGTATGCTAATTTGATGATATAATAGAGTGTTGTTGTTTATAGTGGCATATGAAAATCGAGGAAATATAAATCAGGGAAAATTTTGGTTTTGTTCTGTTACAGGGCATTGGCCTTGGCGCCACACAAAAACACATTCTATTTGAACCAAATCGGAATCATAGATTTGCTTTTACGGTATTTAATCCGTATTTACGAAGCATAGTCCAAGCTGATTTCAAAATTGTAGAGACGTTTCAATTGATTCCACAGGAAGCACTTGTGTTGATGATACGGACATACAAAAGGCCCACCGTCTATAGATCATATGATATAAGAGCCCAAGTTTGAAAGACTTAGTAAATAACCTGTCTGGTAAACACCCACAGTGAATATCGAGACGATGTACAAGCATTGTTGCAAGGCCTATAGAGGAGCAGAAAAACAATAATTGTGTATACTTCAATGCATATTAACTTGTAAAACCAAAAATGTACATCACCAATGTATACCTCTCCGTAAGGGTATATGTCCTGTGGATTTATAAGGACTATTGGCTCACACGTGGCTGGAAGCCCTATGATGTGTTGCACATTCTCTAGCGTGGGAGTAATCTCCTCCATTGGTGTAAAGAATGTGTGATGTTTGGGGTCCCAGTAACTCAACAACTCTCTCTGCTGTACATAGCACGATGTGATCTTATTGATCTACATAGCATCTAGCAGCCCACACCATCTCATAAGGCTGACATCAAAATAGTATGCTAACCCCCCCCCTCCCTCTGTATCCCTTATAATCCTCTCTTTAGGCAAGAAATCTGTCATATTTTATCTATGGTTAAAGGTGAAAAGGCTAAAGGCTGTTTCGGGCTAGCTTTCAATAACGGGTATGGGTTAATGCGACCAAAGGGAGCAGTCAATAACGGGAATTTCATATACCCATCCGGTTACGGAAGGATATTTATTAAGGGCTTATCAGAGTTACGAAGTTAGTTTATACTTCTCTTATCTTATATTATTCCCCAGTGAAGGAAGGTATTCGGTCGTAAAGCTAAGGTATTTGGTTAGCTTTCGTTCGGTAGGAAGGTCTTCGGGAAGCTTTCGTCAAGCTATCGGTCGTAAAGAGGTCGGTCGTATGGATGGGCCATCAGATTGATATGGATAGGCCTTCAAATTGATCCCGTTATATTTTCTTATTAATAAGTAACCTTCCCGTCCTAGCCTAATCCTTACCATGGCCTAGTCCTTACCACGATTACGGATTCTTTAATTGCTCTGTCTCCCTGTCTCCCTTAAAGTGAAAAGTGCCTACTATACGTTACATTATATGACTAGCTAGCTACATCCCCCTAAAAAGTTACGGGTGCATACCTCCCTGTACAGGAAAGCATTCGAACTACCCCCCGATTGATTATTGATAGGAAAGAACCTGCGTAAACCTGCGTATTGAGAGGGAAGGTCATTGAGCTAGACCCACTGAAAGACAGGTCATTGAGAGGGAAGGATTATATGGTATTATGAGCCGAGGAGCCTTTATTTCTATATGGTATTCTGAGCAATATTATCCTAATTGGTGGAGTTACTTCCTTGGCTATTCCTTGGTCTTGCACTTCCTTCTCTTCGGCCTGCCTATATAATTAGTGTCTTGGTTAGTTAGCGACTTGGGGACTAATATATGTCTGGATAGAATAGAAGTCTCCTTTCAAGCCAACATACCCGATGTAGTAGGATGTAAATTGGGAACACCAAAGCTTTATTGATTGGCTGCCTGCCCCCGCTGGTCCTAATGGAAAAATAGCATCTCGATCAAATATATTTGTACTGATTCTGCTGGTGAAGTAAAAATATAGCTTGAATGGGATCGAACTGCCCCAGCTATACTCGGAGCTAGATCCGGGAAATAAGGGGAAGAGGTTAAATATAGCCCACCCAACCCCGGCAGAGCATCTATTTTTGTTCTGAGCCTTCCCCAGATAGAAAGCACCTAATCCAGCTTGATCAGTCAGCCTAGACGACTTCATCTGGGTTGATCCAGCCCAGCAGGAAAAGAACCGGCCCAGCAAAGGGACAGACCCAGGTAGCCCATCGAAATAACTCCGATCCATACTATGCTATTATAGATAGTACCGCGAGGAGGCCCGGAGTTTTCTGGGAAAAAAGGTTTGGTAGAGTTGAGTAGAGCGAGCAGCAAGTGGTTAATTAGGTAAGCAAGATGCAGCGAAGGAAGCCCCACAGACAGGAAACTCTTATTGATTGGTAGTTTGGTAGGTGCGTTGGAAAGCACTATTAGCCCGGCACTATTGATTGGCCCTCCTACTAAGGCCACTTTCCCTTTAAGAACTGGATCATTTTACCCTTGAGACTTTATTACTACCTGAATCCTAGGAGATGGAGTAATACCAACCTATTGCTGAAGCCAGGAATGCTTTATGGATGGGTACGGCACTATCGCCATGGACCTTTACTCTGCCTTACCTTTACTTAAGTGGTGTTTCCATATCTTCCCACCTGCCAGAACTATACTTGCCTTCCACCTATACTACCTGGAATAGCTTCAGGGCTACTCACTAGACCTTTGATTAGCGGGTCGGGCTTGAGAAACCTTCTTATGAACCGGACGGGTCGGGTTCAACCCACCTTACCGCCGAAAGACCTAGACCTGTTCGAACTAACTATACCACTTGAGTAATTCATTGCTTAGTAGTGGGGTACTGCTATGAACCCTTTACTTTACTCCCCCTCTTGATTACATGGCAGGCGGGGCGGCTGAATGGATAGTGTCATTAGCCAAGCCAAGGACTTTTAGTAGCTTGTTCCTGCGGGGATAGTCCCGAGAGGGGAGGCCCTTTAGCAGAGATCGTTGAACTGCCCCGGATAGATTATAAACAGCCAGCCAGAACTTAAGAGAAATATATTAATGGAGCTGGGCACGCACTTAGAACATTGCTTGCGCACCTGCTTACACCCAGACTTTCTTATGTTGGACAGCTAGCTAGCTAAGTTTTAGTGTGGAATCGTGGATGGCGTGGGAACTACCCTGCCCTATAGAATATTAAATAAAGCCAGCCAGACGCATCAAAGATGGAAGGAAGGTGCCAGCCTTAACTGCATTAATGAATCTATTTACCTAAAGCCAAATGCGATTTCGATACCCCGTTGATGGATGGAGATTATGCCTCAAATACCCTACAAACACGGGTGGGTTCGCTTTAGCAAAACACGCATTTTTTCTAAGGTTTTAGGGAAGCCCCTCATCTTTAGTTTAGGATTATGGGGCAACCCACCCAACCTTTAGGATTTTCTTATTTAGCACCCGGAATCTTTAGTTTTCCACCCCCTCCCCTAATAAGTCCTGGCATAATTACGTTTATAAAGAAATATTACTCCTATTTATATAAACAGGTTTTGTAGAATAAGGTATTGCGATGAATAAGTCTTTGCATAATTACATATATAAACGCCGTGAAAAGGCACTCTTTAGTAATAAAGAATTCCTTTAAGCCTCCCCCAATGAGTTGGGGTATCGGTAAGCAAGGAAGTTTGGTGTATCTATAGCTCCTACTCCTTGAAAGGAAGTGTGTTATAGCATGCCCCTGTCTACGTTTGGTATATGTGTATTCTAGGGTGTTGTTGTTCCAATGGTCCTAGGATTAAGTGATAAAGAGTAAAGGTATTATTCTAGTGCCGTACTGTACTGATACGGACTTATAATCTTTCCCGAGAATAGGTTGGGCAGACTCAATAGGTAGTTGGGTAGCGGGGGGGGGTATTGGATCGAGCGATACAGCGAAGATTTCTTGATGAATTTGTGGATCCAGACCAGTGTGTTCATCTGACTTGCAAGTTTATCTCACCGACTCAGGTAGGTCATGCCAAATCCCAGTTTCAAGCCCTAACGTTAAATCCTGATGCTAACCCCTCTCCCTTATGGTCGAGCGGCTCCGCCCCTAGTGTAAAATCTTAGTGCCAGTCCCCAGTTTCAAGCCCTAACGTTAAATCCTGATGCCAACCCATAGTTTCAAACCCTAGTAACAAACCCAATCATCCAATCAGGTAGTGGTAGTGGTGATCTCATTTGTGTAGGGAATGTCTATCTCTCCCTCTAAGGTAGCATGCGTGTTTGGGACAACTAGCTTAGGTATTTTTTATTACCCAAATTGATAGTCCCAAATTGACAAGTATAGGTACATTATCTCATTCAATCGCCAATTTGCAAAGGTATATCATTCTGTCAAATTAGATTATTTGAAAATAAGGTTATCCCAGTCTGGAATGTCCCAATCTGAGTGGTCCCAATCTGGACTGGCACAAAAAAAGGTTATCCCAATCTGAAATGTCCCAATCTGGTATGATGCTTTGGGAAACAAAAGATTTGCCACCTAAGCTAGTTGAGTGCTTACTTTTTTCCTTAAGTTTATTCGGCAGTCAAGCAAGACGAAGTGGAGGACCCCTGCAACCGCTTGATAAGCCATCTGTGTGGACGCCAACCAACCCCCTGGCATTCATTCATTCAACAGTCAAGGTAGGTCCAGATGGGCAGGTCGGATTCAAAGGCCCGGATAAAGGCTCGCATCGAAAGGCATGGATAAAGGTCATCAGCAGGAGGATTGGCAGGTATGACCCCGCTACCTATACCCCTACCCACATACCCAATTGACCATTTCATTGTGATGAAAGCACAGCCAATTACGTCGTGTTGAAAGCGGCACGGCCAACAGCCCATTCAAAGAATGAAGACTTAAATAAAGGTATTTTTCAATGGGTACAACCATTTCTTCTTTTGACAATAATGGTAAAAACGGGAAGGGGTTGTTAACGGAGTTGGTAGCAATAAAAAAGTCGTTGCACAAACATTAATCGAGTAGGCTTTCCCAGGTTATCCCTCCATGCATCCATGCAATCCGGGCATGCATGTGTTTAAGTTCGTAGATTCAGGAAGCACTGCTACCTTGGGTTGTGCGAAGTAAGTCGTGGTGGCATTGATAGGTTAGAAAGAAAGCAAATAATAAGTAAAATACATAAGATACAGCATAAGGATTAATAGTCAAGTATGAAGAAGAGGGCTCAAACATGACAACTCAAAGGGTAAAACATCGCAGGAGATGAAGACTTGTAAACACAATAGGAGAGGGACCCATGAAAGAGTGGTAACTAAAAGAAACTGCGATATGTGAACAAGAGTGGAGAAGATTCACAACTTAAAGGGTGGCTCAATGCAGATGCTCTGAACAAGGGCAACAGGAGGTGCTGCCAACTAAATAAAGGTTTGGTTTTAAAGCACAATGAAATGATCCCCGTGGGGAAAGTTAAGGTAAACAAATAGATAGGTACCCACTGTCTTCAATCCAGATTAAACCAATCAGGGGGAAGGGCACTAAAGGAAATATCCTTGGGGTATTAATAAGGTCCATGAAAGAATGAAATAAAAGGTACGAAGTCGCTTGTCCGCATCGGGCAAGGTAGGTTAGCTCCCTGAAATGAGGCGGCTATATATTATTAGGGAATATACTTACATTAATACGAACTAGTAGCTAGTGGTATCATATCGTGCATATCGGGTTAATGTGAATACTATATCCATTGTATACACGATAAAACCTTATAAACATAAAACTAAGCTAAACAAAGCTGGAAACACTTACCTTCCCTAAGCTAAGCAAGTAGTAGTTTAATTGTTATATACTTATGGTCCTTACTATGATATCATAGTAATGGGAATGCTATTACTTACGAGATTGGGATACTATGGTCCTTATTGGATAAGATTAGTTGGTGTTGTTAAATGTTTAACTGGGATACTTATTATTGATTAGAGTAGTAATGGGAATGATACTATCTTATGATGCTTGTAACTAACATATGTGACTAAAGCTTGGACATGAGACTCTTACTTGTTATGGAAACTATGGTCATTACTAAGCTGTATATAATAGTGATATTACGCATATACTGGAATGGTAATGAAAGAGGGAATACTGCGGGCATGTCAGAGCTGTAATCACTAGAACTTACTCCTTATCTGAGCTTATTTAAGATACGAGCATTGAGCTTTAATCTCTGTGTTACCACTGTATCGTAGGTATGATATAGCTTTCTTCTATTTCCATTGCTCCTACAGGAACCATATCCTACTACTCGGTTGTGATAATATAGGTACTTTGCACATTTACGCAGTAATTCCTGTGCAATAGGTGGAATACAGTGAATAAAATCATATGTAATAATTTTATCTATTCCCACCCAACCGGAGCCGCTCGACCATAAGGGAGAGGGAATAACACCAATGTCTGAGTACCGGGGAAAGATTGCAAAATGACTAATGGGAGTACAGGCAAGCGATATACCTGGGTACGATACATATACCTGGGTACGATACATTGACTCAAACCAGTTAGCTCTACTAATAGGTCAACAAGTAAAGTGAACTCTAAGCATATCCCTAATCTATGTACCTTCTTTAATATATAAGCTCTGTATTCAATGCCAAAGTTTCAATCAGATGAATGTCATAGCAATGGGGGATTACTAAGCTCATAGAACATATAAGGCTGTTATTACTAGTGTCAAATCACAGTAATTATGCTTTATCTCTTACCGGTATGATACTTATGCTAATACTTATATTAAACATATAGCATTGGTTATACTATGATAGAGCTCAATAGCTTAGGTAGAATGAAGCTTTTATAGGAGCTAATAGTAACATAAACACTAGTAGAAACATATGACCAATGAAACAGGATAAGATGAGTATAAGCATATCCATAATCTAATCATAGCTCTAGTTCAATGAACACGTCTGTTCTAGTGCTCTTCTAATCTATAAAGTATTATCACCATTACTTATTGGTTTCAACACTAATACTTTACTTTATCCAAGGTAAAGCTTCTTTTTCTGTGATCATTGGTCAGTTGACAATAATATTTCTGTGGACCCCTGGTAAATTGTTCCATGTGGCTTGGCAAGGCAATTTTGAAGCATGGGTACACGATCCCTTACATGTAAGACCCATTGCTCATGCAATTTGGGATCCTCATTTTGGTCAACCAGCTATGGAAGCCTTTACCCGAGGAGGTGCTCCCGGTCCGGTCAATATTGCTTATTCTGGTGTTTATAAGTGGTGGTATACAATCGGCTTACGCACTAACGAAGATCTTTATACTGGAGCTCT
>Ga0233330_1000046_pt1 | contig 14105 bp, 19 predicted proteins | sample GEONDECOMP201_FD_180703 | JGI IMG/M metagenome (GOLD analysis project Ga0233330, IMG submission 180703) | Leaf litter microbial communities from Shasta-Trinity National Forest, California, United States - GEON-DECOMP-201 | ecosystem: Environmental > Terrestrial > Plant litter > Unclassified... | reverse complement strand
GAACGTAAAAGACTAATTAACCTATTTTTTCACTATTCTTTACGTCCGGGATTACGTCCTGGATCGTTCGATAGAAATCCAAAGATAAAAAGAGAAATGAAAAATATCACTACTGCGTAAACGAACAACTTAAGAGTAAGCATTACGTAATCTCTAGGATCCTGATTCTAAGTACAACAGAAATATGAAGAAATGGACTTCTGGTACGTGTTTATCGGAAAGTATATTCTGGTCCATAACTTGGAAGGAAAGGAGATATCGTTCTCGTTCATGGACGAACGGAAGAATTAATAGGAAGATCTAGTTTCCTCTTTTTTTGCAGGTTCCTCAAATAATGAACAAGTCTTTATGCGTTTGATCAGTATAAATGGGACCAATCCCCACATTGTGTATTGGTACATACAAACGATAAAATATCTTTGCTTCTCCCTGCTATTATGTATGAACAGAATTGTTTCGAACCTGTTCTATAGCAATGTCCAAGTGAATAGATGTTCACCTTCGAGATGATTCGGGTTTAACTCGATAGCAGGATCTCTTCCAATCCAATGTGAGAAAGTTACATAGTGTCTACTTTTTCCGATAAAGGGGTGTTTGCATGGGTTTGCCTTGGTATCGCGTTCATACCGTCGTATTGAATGATCCTGGCCGGTTAATTTCTGTACATATAATGCATACAGCTCTAGTTTCTGGTTGGGCCGGTTCAATGGCTCTGTACGAATTAGCAGTTTTTGATCCATCCGATCCTGTTCTTGATCCAATGTGGAGACAAGGTATGTTCGTTATACCTTTTATGACTCGTTTGGGAATAAAGGATTCATGGAGTGGATGGAGCATCACTGGAGAAACTGTAATTAATCCTGGTATTTGGAGTTATGAAGGTGTGGCCGGGGCACATATCGTCTTTTCTGGCCTGTGCTTTTTGGCAGCTATCTGGCATTGGGTATATTGGGATCTGGACCTATTCTGTGATGACCGTACGGGAAAACTTTGTTTGGATTTGCCAAAAGTATTTGGAATTCATTTATTCCTCTCAGGAGTAGCTTGTTTCGGATTTGGAGCATTTCATGTAACAGGTTTGTATGGTCCTGGGATATGGGTGTCTGATCCTTATGGACTAACTGGAAAAATACAACCAGTGGATCCAGCATGGGGAGCTGAAGGTTTTGATCCTTTTGTTCCGGGAGGAATAGCTTCTCATCATATTGCAGCGGGTATATTGGGTATATTAGCAGGTCTATTTCATCTCAGTGTTCGTCCTCCCCAACGTTTATACATAGGATTACGCATGGGGAATATTGAAACGGTCCTATCCAGCAGTATTGCTGCTGTGTTTTTTGCAGCTTTCGTTGTTGCCGGAACCATGTGGTATGGCTCTGCAACTACTCCGGTTGAATTATTTGGTCCCACTCGTTACCAGTGGGATCAGGGATACTTTCAGCAAGAAATAGATCGACGGGTTCGTGCCGGTCTGGCCGAAAATTTGAGCCTATCGGAAGCCTGGTCAAAAATTCCCGAGAAACTCGCTTTTTATGATTACATTGGTAATAATCCAGCTAAAGGGGGGTTATTCAGAGCAGGTGCGATGGACAATGGAGATGGAATAGCTGTTGGTTGGTTAGGACACCCTATCTTCAAAGATAAGGATGGAAATGAGCTTTTTGTACGTCGTATGCCTACCTTTTTCGAAACATTTCCAGTAGTTCTGGTAGACAAAGAAGGAATTGTGAAAGCCGATGTTCCTTTTAGGAGGGCAGAATCAAAGTATAGTGTTGAACAAGTAGGTGTAACTGTTGAGTTCTATGGTGGTGGACTTGACAGGGTTAGTTTTGGTGATCCTGCTATAGTCAAAAAATATGCTAGACGTGCTCAATTAGGTGAAATTTTTGAATTAGATCGTGCTACTCTAAAATCCGATGGTGTTTTTCGTAGTAGTCCAAGGGGTTGGTTTACTTTCGGACATGCTACATTTGCTCTCCTTTTCTTTTCTGGACACATTTGGCATGGCGCTAGAACCCTATTCAGAGATGTTTTTGCTGGTATTGACCCGGATTTGGATGCTCGAGTAGAATTTGGAGCATTCCAAAAACTGGGAGATCCAACTACTAAGAGACAAGTGGTATGATATTGCTCTTATTTCTTCTCTAATCAACTTATTTCTTTTCTAATCAATATTAGTACGAAAGCTATCTCCATAATTGTAAATTACGATCGAATCTATGGAAGCATTGGTTTATACATTCCTGTTGGTATCGACCCTAGGGATAATCTTTTTCGCTATTTTCTTCCGAGAACCACCCAAAATTCCAGGTAAAGGGGGAAAATAATTTTGCTTCTCCAAATCCTCATTCTTTCTCTCCCATCAAAGAGAGAATGACCTTCCCTATAGGGGAAGGTCATTCTCTCTATTAGTCCTCGTGATCCTCAAAAGGATCCCTAAGTTGTTCAGAGGGTTGCCCAAAGGCGGTGTATAGGGCATAACCAGTAAAGCTCACAAGTAAACAAGATATGGAGATGGCGACTAAGGTTGCAGTTTCCATTATTAGGTGATCCAATATCATGGTATGTTTACGATATAATAACAAAGTTAATAGATCTCAACCAATACAATTGTTTCTATGGCTACACAGACCATTGAGAATACCAAAACCAAGCCAAGACCAACCACTGTAGGAATGTCCTTAAAACCGCTTAATTCGGAATATGGTAAAGTAGCTCCTGGATGGGGAACTACTCCTCTTATGGGTTTTGCAATGGCTCTATTTGCAGTATTCCTATCTATTATCTTGGAGATTTATAATTCTTCCGTTTTATTGGATGGGATTCCGGTTAGTTGGGGCTAGAGGAACTCCAAAATCCGCTCAGCGAGCTCTTGAAGGAAAAAAAGAACTGAGGGATCCAAACTCAGACCAAATAGGGGCTTTTAGTTTTTAGCTTATCTTGTTCCAATAGTTTGATCGTGTAATTACTTTTCTCTAAGGATTTTTGGAATATGGGTGTGCGACTTGTTGAAATTGATCCATATTTATAGTACAGAAGACCGATCTGTTATCTTCATCAAGATGGTCCTACCTCGTTGGATATTTAATTGATTATTGAATCTCTAGAGCACGAGGTCTATCATAGATATGTTCCAGGAAGATTTGAACTATGGTTTGTACCTATCATTTCCTCGTAACCAGGCTTCCAATAAAGAAATTGAAAGAGGTATTTCCTATAAGAAATTGAAGGATCTATTCCCTTTCATAATTATGCTGATTATGATCAAAGAATAATATAGTATTTTATTTCTCTTAGTTAGCATATTTCATCGAGTGAGCGAAGATTAAAAGGTTATTACCCAAAGAACCTTTTGGGGATTTGATAAAATCATCGGGGTATAATTGAAATCTGAGGTTTGGATTGATTCATCTATTGAGATCTCGACAAGATAATTCCTATAAATCGTCTATATTAGTTCTTTTTTAGGGAACTGATATCAAACAAATAGGGTAAAAGATCGTTCAAAGGGCCTATAGTGATTTATCATAGGGATGAGCCGACTTGAAATTTTGGCACTATTTGAAATTTTGGCACTATAGAGTCTTCTAATAGAAATGCTGGATTGTTTCGAATCATCTTCATTTCCCCAGCCGGTCAGGCAACGAACCATCAAGTATCTCGATATTTTCTCCAATTTATATATTCGTGTCCAAAAGCATTTGCGTGTTCTTGTTTAAGCCGTATGAAGGGAAATTATCATGTACGGTTTTCAGAGGGGGAATTTCAGTTTACCTATCTCAATAAAGTATACGATCGGTTAGAAGAGCGTCTCGAGATTCAGGCGATTGCGGATGATATAACCAGTAAATATGTTCCTCCTCATGTCAATATATTTTATTGTCTAGGGGGGATCACACTTACCTGTTTTTTAGTACAAGTAGCTACTGGTTCTGCTATGACTTTTTACTATCGTCCGACCGTTACAGAAGCTTTTGCATCTGTTCAATACCTAATGACTGAAGTTAACTTTGGTTGGCTAATCCGATCAATCCATCGATGGTCGGCAAGTATGATGGTTCTAATGATGATTCTGCACGTATTCCGTGTTTATCTAACAGGTGGATTCAAAAAACCCCGTGAATTAACTTGGGTCACGGGTGTAATTTTAGGTGTGCTGACCGTATCTTTCGGTGTAACTGGTTATTCTTTGCCCTGGGATCAAATTGGTTATTGGGCAGTTAAAATTGTGACCGGTGTGCCCGAGGCTATTCCTGTAATAGGATCTCCTTTGGTAGAGTTATTACGCGGAAGTGTTAGCGTGGGTCAATCTACCTTGACTCGTTTTTATAGTTTACATACTTTCATATTACCCCTTCTTACTGCTGTCTTTATGCCAATGCACTTTCTAATGATCCGTAAACAGGGTATTTCAGGTCCTTTATAGAGAGGAAAGATAGATTGTAAATAACTATTCATAACTTATTGTTCCGAGTAACGACGAGAATATCTCATTGCCAGGAATATTTATTATTCAAAAATGGGAATATCCATAGAAAATAGAAAATAGGGTCCTCGGATTTCTCCTTTCGATTTTGGAGTATTATTTATCCAATACAAACAAATAATTGGAGTAGATTCTCAGACGGAGAAGATGGATTATGGGAGTGTGTGACTTGAACTATTGATTAGGCCATGCAGATACTTTCTCCGATCTACCACATCAATATTTCTGGTAAAATGTGTCTCTGTCCCAATTTCCTTATCAGAAATAGGAAGTTTAGCACCTGGGTGGAAAGGCATCGGTCAATTTGTTCCGTTCCAAGAGAATTCTTTCTATGATCGAATCCGGATCAGGAAGGGCTCCGTGAGATCCGGTCAATGGGGTAATATTTTCATATAATAAATAATTGGACCATATGACTTTACTTATCCTTTTCATAGTATGAAAATGCATCCATTTCCCTTGCATCCATTTCGATGGGAAAACTATCGGAGTGAAAGAAGGGATCTAAGGAAGGAGAGAGGTCGGATCAATAACAAGTCAATACCTTGTATGCTAAAAAACTTTTGAGGTCTATTCGTGGTGATAAAAACAAATTACAAGGACTAAGATGGTCCAAAAAGCATATCGATCATGATCGAATTTGTGAGCTTACTTGGGTAATGAGCATTTAACTGGAATAAGAAAATTACCAATGATGGATGACCATAGACATTTGATGGATGACCATAGACATTATTAGTTCCTATTCTTTCAATCCGTCTTCCATCACGGGAAAAAAAAAAAGTGATACTCCCTCCAGTTATTGTTCGAGCCGGATGATAAAAATCGGCATGTCCGGTTCTTTCGGGGGATAGATCCATAGGGATCTACTTATCCCAATAACAAAGAAACCTGACTTGAATGATCCTGTATTAAGGGCTAAATTAGCTAAAGGTATGGGACATAATTATTATGGAGAGCCCGCTTGGCCCAATGATCTTTTATATATTTTTCCAGTAGTAATTTTAGGTACTATTGCATGTACAATCGGTTTAGCGGTTCTAGAACCATCAATGATTGGTGAACCAGCAAATCCATTTGCAACTCCTTTGGAGATATTGCCGGAATGGTATTTTTTCCCTGTATTCCAAATACTTCGTACAGTACCTAACAAATTATTAGGTGTCCTTTTAATGGGCTCAGTACCCGCGGGATCATTGACGGTACCTTTTCTAGAGAATGTGAATCAATTTCAGAATCCATTTCGTCGTCCAGTAGCTACAACAGTATCCTTGATCGGTACTGCAGTAGCCCTTTGGTTAGGTATTGGGGCAGCGTTGCCTATTGATGAATCTTTAACTTTAGGTCTTTTCCAATTTGATCCAACTGTCGAATGCAAAAATATGTCAATTTTTTATTCATATATCTAGGGAGTAGTTGCTTTAAGACAAATTATATCTCCCTAGATATACCCACTTGCCAGAGATTTATTTCAAATATTCCCTGAAATAGAGAGAGATATGTCAAAGATTTGAAATGAAATGATTCTCATGACTCTTCAGAAGAACTTGGGGAAAGGAAATTAATGAAGAGATGGAATGGAACCAACCATTTAATGAACCCGAAACTAATTCCTGGGTGGATCAATTGCAAAACGTTTTCGTAGAACTTCCAATACCTGTTCGACAGATTCCTTCCCGAGGTTTTCAATTCTCATCAGATCTTCTCGACTGTAATTTAAGAGGTCCAATAATGTATGTATATTGGCTCTTCTGAGGCAGTTATAGATTCTGGGGGGTAACTCTAATTGGTCAATGAAAATATGTTTAAATGCAATTTTTTCTATCGTTTCCCTCGTATCAGTCAATACGTGCGAAAGGGGGAAGGGAGGCATATTAGATCCTTTTCTATTGTTCATTCCATCGATGTTCTGTTCCTCTCCATGCAGGAAGGGAATAAATAAGTCGATCAAATTTCGAGAAGCTTCATAAAGTGCCTCTCTAGGAGTTAACCCCCCATTCGTCCATATTTCCAGGAAAAGAACTTCTCGTATTTCATTTCCGCTCCCATAGGAATGAATACTATAATTCGCATCGCGAACAGGCATAAAAACAGCATCTATAGGAAAAATTCCGTCCTTATAATTATTTGGACTATGCATAATATATCCGCGATTTTTTTCAATTCGTAATCTTATATCAGAAGTAATGGATTTAGTAAGTCTAGCTATATGTTGTGTAGTATCAATTATTTTCACAGAAGGTGGTAATATTATATCTTGAGCAGTTACATTTCTGGGTCCAACGATATAGATAGAAGCTTCTCGGATTCCGTACGAATCACTTCTAAGTACAATTTCTTTTAGATTCACCAAAATATCATGTACTGATTCTTCAATACCTATTATCGCGGAATATTCATGTTTTATATTATCAAATTTAACATGTGTGATACATGTTCCTTCTACTTCTCCAAGTAAAACTCTTCGCATTGCGATGCCTATTGTATCGGCTCGACCCTTGTGGAGCGGGGATAGAGCAAAACGGCCATAATGAAGACGCTTACTGTATGCTCTGGATTCGATGCACTTCCATCGTAGTGTCTGAATAGAGACTGATATTTCATCTCGAATCATACCAAGATTATTTGATTAGATAATTAAATCATTTCTTTCTCTTGAAATTCATTCAATTCTTACACACGTCTCTTTTTGGGAGGTCTACATCCATTATGTGGCATAGGGGTTACGTCACGTACAAAACTTAATAGTATGCCACTTCTACGAATGGTTCGTAATGCTGTATCTCTCCCCCGACCAGGGCCACTTATCATAACTTCTACTCGTTCCATACCCCGATCCATTAATGTACGAATAACATTTTCTGCTGCAGTCTGGGCAGCAAATGGTGTACCTCTCCTTGTGCCTTTGAATCCACAGGCACCGGCCGAAGACCAAGATAAAACTTGTCCCCGTACATCTGTAACAGTCACAATGGTATTGTTAAAACTTGCTTGAACGTAAATAACTCCTTTTAGTACTCGATGTTCATTCTTACGTGAACCAATTCTTCTTGTAGTTTTTGACATATTAATCATTATGAGTTCAGTTCAAAAAATGCATATCGAAATCTATTTTACCGCTAGATCCGTTCATTGATATAGAAGAGAATTACCCCTGTTTTTGCTTATGTCTCGGATTGGAACAAATTATCATAACTCGTTTCCGTCTACGAATTGGTCGACATTTTCCACAAATTCTACGAATAGAAGCACGAATTTTCATATTTGTGATCCTCCAATTTGCTCATATTACATTTTGTTCCCTGAGAAAGTCCATTGAATCTATGATTCTCGATCTCTATCAGATGTTAAAAAGGCGATTCAATCGTTTTAAGATTTGCTGCTAAGTCTATATATTATACGTCCTTTGGTTAAATCATAAGCACTTAATTCAACCTTGACCCTATCTCCTGGTAGTATTCGTACGGAATTACGTCGAATCCTACCTGAAATATGAGTCAGAATCTGACATCCATTATCTGTCAGAACTCGAAACATACCGTTGGGGAGTGATTCAGTAACCAAACCTTCCGCATGGATCAAATTCTGTTTGTTCATCGAATCTCCTCCTCTTTTGATAAAAAAAATTGACTAACGTGCTTGAATGAATATGAATGGTGTCTCGAACCAAACTTGCTCCGATTTGAATACCATGGAGATATCTTACAGAATCAATATTTTTGGACAAAATTGAGATCACTTACCATACATAACATAATATTTCTCCTCCAATTTTTTTCTGTCGAGCTTCTCGATCCGTCAAAATTCCTTGGGAAGTAGAAAGAATTACGATCCCCATTCCACCTAGAACTTTTGGAATTTCTCGATAATTGGAATAAATTCTCAAACCAGGTTTGCTGATACGTTTTGACGTGGTTATATATGTCCTTTTCTTCCTTCTCCGATATTTTGAAGTCGATATAAAAAAAGATTTTTGGCCTTCCTGATGTTCCCTAACATCTTCTATAAAACCTTCTCGTAAAAGGATCCTTCCAATGTTCCTGGTAATATTAGTAGCTGTTACTCGAACTGTTCCTTTTTCTGCCATGTCGGCGTTTCTTATAGAAGTAATTAGATTGGCAATAGTATCGTTACCCATGACGAACGAATTCTTAGGAATTCCTGGTCTCGATATAAAAGGCATGTTCGATCTTCTTCGAGGAATATGCCTGAGGTGCAATGAATTGATCCATGTACCATTTGATGAACTATCGATTTTGACAAAATCTATCAGTACTTATAAGACTTCGGGAGCCAATGAAACTATTTTCGTGAAATTCAATTGTCTCAATTCCTGAGCAACCGGACCAAAAACTCGAGTTCCTTTTGGATTTCCTTCCTGATCAATGACAACTGCTGCATTGTCATCAGATCGTATCATCATTCCATTGTCACGTTCAAGTTCTTTACAGGTGCGTATAACTACGGCTCTAACCACTTCCGATTTTTCCAGGGGCATGTTAGGTACTGCTTCTTTAATTATAGCAATGATAACATCACCTATATGAGCGTATTTACGATTACTTGCTCCTAGAACTCGAATACACATTATTTTTCGGGCTCCACTGTTATCCGCTATATTCAAATAAGTTTGAGACTGAATCATTTTTCCTCCAAAATATTTGTTACCTCGGCAGATAACATGAAAAGAAATAAAAGGAAGAGTTCTTACGAACTAGTAGTCTTCTTCCACCATAAATAGCTCTTTGATTCTGTATGGGTTAAGTAGTAACAAATTGAGTACGTATAGGCATTTTGTATGCAGCTATTCTAGCAGCTGCTCTAGCGACGGTTTCGGATATTCCACCCATTTCATAAAGTATTCGACCTGGTCTGATGACAGATACCCAATATTCGGGAGATCCTTTCCCGGAACCCATACGTGTTTCTGCAGGTCTCATTGTAATAGGTTTGTCGGGAAATATACGTACCCATATTTTTCCGCCACGACGGGCATAACGAGTAATCGTTCTTCGTCCAGCTTCTATCTGCCCAGATGTGATCCAAGCAGGTTCAAGTGCTTGAAGAGCAAATCTACCAAAACAAATGCGATTGCCGCGATAAGATACTCCTTTCATTCTTCCCCTATGTTGTTTACGAAATTTTGTTCTTTTTGGGTTATAGTCGATGGTTTATAGTATTTTGATCCCATCTCTAATCCAGAACCGGACATGAAAGTTTCTTCTCATCCGGCTCCTCGTGAATAATCTATGTAAAATTGGACTGTAGTTATTATTTATATGAAATGAGTCTATATCTACGCATTACGCATATCGTATATAGAATATAATTGACAGGACGAATAACTCTTTTCTTTCCATCCAATGATCTTAATAAATAATGTCACAGGCGAATATGAACTCTTCCGGTATTTGCTCCATGGGGTCGACTTACTTATAGACTCTCCAATGAGATTAATAATTCGTTTTCGGTTTCTTTCGCCATCCTATCCAATGAATGATTAAGATTCCTATATGATCTTATGCAGTCATAGGTTCCATCGTTCCATAGCTTCTATCTAAATGCCCAGGTCTTCCCTCCGCAATGGAGCTTTATTTTCATCTGTTACGGAATCAATTTCCTTAGTTTCCATCGACCCGAAGCTCTTTCTCCTTCATAAACTGAATCCCTTCAATCTTGCTTGAATGAATCAGGATGATTCTTATGCTTTATCACACTGCTTTTTGGAGGGTAATTAATGAACCATACAATATTGGGAGAAGATTTCATTTCTCCTTCGTTTTTTTTCTTTTTCCGCATTACCAAACACCTTTCTCGCTTCACGAGAGATCAAAATATCATTTTTTCTCTCGTGGAATAAAGTATTTCTGAGGTAATAGTATCTACCCATAGTTATTGGATCTTGGCAATATGAAGCAATGAGTTAGTCTCTAGTTTATTTATACCAGAGACCAATCCGTTCTTATTTCGAGTTCTCCATAACTCCGGAAAAGAATGAAAAGCTCGATTCCAACGAGTCGCACACTAAGCATAGCACGGTTCCGAAATGGTAAATCTAATTTCTATTTGATCTGATACAATTGATGATCCATGATCGGGCAGATTGGGAAAAAGACCAATTATTCCTAATCCTCCAAGATCCAAATTTTTATCCCTAAAACTCCATAGATGGTTTGAACCGGATAATAACAATAATCAATCCTAGCCCGAATTGTCTGTAGGGGAACCCTACCTCCCCTGTCCCACTCGACCCGGGCAATTTCCTTTCCGTCGAGACGTCCTGCAATTTGGATCTGAATACCTTCTACATCTTCCCGTTCAGCCAGTTCAATAGCTTTCTTCATTGTTTTTCTGAATGGAACTCTATTCTCTAGTTGTAGGGCAATATACTCCGCAAGAATATTAGGTTTTCTATATGGTTTCGCAACTTTTTCTATAGCAATGTGAAGTTTTCGGTCCACAGAATTGAGCATATTTAGTACATCGTTTCTTAATTTTTCAATTCCTTGACCCCTACCTTCTATTAACAACAAGTTGGGAAATCCCATATAGATTTTGATCTGAATCAAATCGATCTTTCTGCGAATCTCTACACGTGCAATTCCTCCATAATTCGAGGAGCTCTTTATATGTGTTCGTACATAGTTTTCAATACAAGTACGTATTTTTTGATCTTCTCGGAGATCTTTGGAATAATTCCTTTGTTGTGCGAACCAATGGGAACGATCATTTTGGGTTACACCAAGTCTAAAACCAAGTGGATTTATTTTTTGTGCCATACATATCCTCTTTTTCGGGATTCTATTGACATAATCGGATCATTCGATCTGGAGATTTCCTCCGATACAATAGTTATATGACAAGTGGGTTTCTTTATTGGATAACCACGTCCCTGAGCTCTAGGTTGAACCCTTTTCAAAACAGCACCTTCATTCACTTCGACTCTACCGACGAGTAAATTGGCTTTGTTTGAACCCATATTGTGATTTGCATTCGCCGCCGCAGAATGAATTAATTGTGATATGGGATAACAGGCCCCATAAGGCATCAGTTCCAGTATCATAAGTGCTTGTCCATATGAACGACCACGAATTTGATTAATTACTCTACGTGCTTTATGAGCAGACATACGTATATTTCTCGCCAAAGCTCGTATCTCTGGACCTGGACTATTATTTCCCATTAACTCCATCCTCCCCAATGAATGAAAAATATCTCTCAATTAACGACGAGATTTCTTATCGTTTCTCGCATGTCCCTGAAAAAGTAGAGTAGGTGCAAATTCCCCCAATTTGTGGTCTACCATACGATCTGTTACATAAATGGGTAAATGTTCTCTCCCATTATGAACAGCAATTGTATGACCGATCATTGCGGGTACAATGACAGAGGCCCGGGACCAAGTCACTATTATCTTCTTTTCTTCCTTTATGTTTAGATTTTGAATTTTCCTCAATGAATGATTAGCCACAAAAGGATTTTTTTTCAGTGAACGTGCCATGATCAATTACCTTTCTTTCCTTTTTTTTTTATGGATATCCAACCATTCTTACTCACGTCGACGAAGGATTGAAGCATCACTGTATCTATTCCTCTTCCGACTTTTCTTTCCAAGCGCACTATAGCCCCAGGGGGTTACGGGTTTTTTCCTGCCAATGGGGGTTCTTCCTTCCCCACCTCCATGAGGATGATCTACAGGGTTCATAGCTACTCCTCTTACCTCAGAACGCTTACCTAACCAACGTTTAGCTCCAGCTTTACCGAAACTTCTATTGTTTGCAGTGATATTACCCACTTGTCCAATTGTTGCTGAGCAGTTCTCAGATATTAAACGAACTTCTCCAGATGGTAATCTTAATGTGGCCGATCGATCTTCTTTTGCGATCAGTTCTGCTACAGCACCTGCCGCTCTAGCTAATTGTCCACCCTTTCCAAGTGTTATTTCTATGTTATGTATAGCCGTGCCTAAGGGCATATTGGTTGAAGTAGATTCTTATTCCGATGAATGAATAAAAATCCCTTCCCAAACTGTACAAGCCTCTCTCAGGGCATACAGCTTTCTGGATGTATATGAGATGATATTCATTCGCATATGTATTAAATAGAATCGAGATGAGAAAGGGGCATCTATTTCTTTTATTCTCTATGTCCCGATTCTCTACATCCTAGGTCTTTCTATTCCATCATCTGGCTTGTATTCTTTATGTAGCATTCAGAATGAATGACTTTATCAAATTACGCTAATACTTTCATATGTTATGGATAACGTAGGAGGCATATTCAACATCTTTTTATCTTCTCTCTCTTTCTACTTTTTTTCCTCTCCCCATCTTTTCCTTTTGGGAATTATTACCACTGTCCAGCTCCGAATCTGCCTCTGACCATCAGATCAAATGTGAGTAACTTTTCTTTTTCGAGGGTGCCTCTATCCCATTTTGTTCATGCTTCGGACAAACAATCTGGTCCTCTCCATATTATCATATCTTCGGAACCAATGATCTGATATGAACAATTTTTGGATCCAATCACCTGCTTTCATTTATCCTCAGTTTCCCTTTGGGGTTCGTCCCGTAAAAGTGTCCTAGTTGGATCAGTGATAGATTTATAGGTTTTGCTGTAAACCCAATCGGTTGCTTCCGATCACGTTAATTAATAATTCAAACCGCACTCAGAGGTAGGGCATTTCCTATTGATATAGGAGCTTTTGGACCAGAAAGAATAGTATCTCCAATCATGACCCCTCTGGGATGCAGAATATACATCTTATCGCCATTCTTGTAGTGCACCTTGCAAATGTATGCACTTCGATTAGGATCGTATTCTATGGTCACAATTTCTCCCGATATGTTTTCCTTATTACGTCGAAAATCAATTTGACGATACAGACGCTTGTGACCCCCTCCCCTGTGTCTTGCGGTAATAATTCCTCTTCCATTACGACCTTTCCCACAATGATGTTGTCCAGAGGTCAATTTCTTCTGCGGGTCAAACTGCACTCTTCCATCGAAACCTGATACAGATCTATTGCGTGTGTCCGGAGTTAACATTCTATATGAACGGATGGCCATTTAGTTTCAATTTTGAAATCTTATTGTTCTGAAAATAGTGGAATAGAATCACCGGTTCTAAGTGTAATAATCATACGTTTACAACGTATTGGATGTCCTATCATTGACCCTCTCTTTCCTCCTTTTTCAGGGAGGCGATAACTGTTCATAGCTATCACTTTCACATTGAAGAAATGCTCAATCCAAATTTTCATCTTTGTTTTGTTCGATTGCGAATCGACGTTAAAAGTATATTGATTCCTTTCTAATAGACGAATACTTTTCTCCGTAAGTACTGGATATTTCACTTCATCCATAAATTTTTATCCCTCCTCTCGTTTTTCTATTTTTTATTCCTTTTACCCTTTTTTCCCGTAATGCCTGTAGTTATTATTATATCGGATCATAAACCAATTTAATTATACAGATATATCATAGGTTAGGGTGGAAGTTATGCACGAACGTAATGCTCACAACTTTCCTCTGGATCTAGCTGCTGTTGAATCTATTTCAATAGGCGGATAATACTCTGATGGATTGTTATCGTGTATTGCTTAACTGAACAGTACCAA
>Ga0233330_1000045_pt1 | contig 14277 bp, 8 predicted proteins | sample GEONDECOMP201_FD_180703 | JGI IMG/M metagenome (GOLD analysis project Ga0233330, IMG submission 180703) | Leaf litter microbial communities from Shasta-Trinity National Forest, California, United States - GEON-DECOMP-201 | ecosystem: Environmental > Terrestrial > Plant litter > Unclassified... | reverse complement strand
CGCACTACAGCTCCGGCTAAGCACAGAGAGATTCGTTCTATTGATAAACTTAGACCAACTAGTGATACTAGAATCGTTATAAGAAATAATCGCAAGAGGTAGGTGCACTAAAGAGAGAGCCATGCTTAGCTCAGCTGAGGAAGGCCAAGGCTATAAAACTAGTTTAACTAAATAAAACTACAAGTTGAAGTCCGCCCGTTGGAACCCCACTAAAAAATATCTTGGCTGCCTTACTTACCGGGGTTAAAGTAGAGAAAAGCAAGCAATCAATTTACTTGTCTCACGTGCTATGCAACTCTTCTTTATAGCACCACCACTGGGCATTAAACAGCAGCCGTTTGCCTCCCAGCCCTGTTGGTTTCCTCCTTTCTTTGTTGGGTGCCCTACTTTGAGTGGGTAGACTGGGCGTATTTTGTATACTTGGTGGAGATGGACTTGGCTTAAAGTTCTGGAATGAAAATTGTATCTACACTTGTTTGTAGCGTATTATCTTCAACTGCCGAATCAATGTATGTAAGCTTCGTTATTCCTTGCTTTCATGCATTCGAGGTAGTGGCCAGTACAACCCACCTCTATCGAAAGATTGGCCTATTGGTAAATAACTATCCAACGCGACCACCTCCCTTACTTACTGGCACTCTGGCACTACCGGATACAAGCACAAAGTGTCTGTCTGTTGCATGATCCTCTCTAGGTGCATCGTAGGGTAAGCAATGTAGATGAATCCCTTCAAACCAATCGCTGTAGGAATCGTTGGTTCCGTAGGCGTAAGGGTCAGCGGATGTAGGAACCCCTGTGTTCGGCATCGGTAAGTGAGGTCGAGGTAGAGTTTGATGTCTATAGTTACTACCTCGATTTGATAGATAATGTGTTACTTGCAATTCACTTTTTAGGCTCATTGACAGACACATAGTTTGAGAGGCGGTCCACCGGACAGACGATTCACTGCCCACACCTGCCTTCCCAAACTAGCATAACCCTCCCTGTTTTCACTTAAGCAAATATCGGCAAATACGGAACTTTTATTGTATATGATTAACGGTTGTCTGGGCTAGTAAGCTTAAAAGGCCTAGCAAGGGAGGAAAGGAAATGGATAGATTATACTTTCAACAACGGAAAAAGGGCGGGACGGGTACGTGTGCCAGCCTTAATCTTTAGACCGGAACCCTAGGACCATTCAGTTAGTCACCTCAAGATCTTAGATTACTAGGGGGCTCTCTCTTAATACTTTTACTTGGTCATACTCAGACAGACCTTACAGCCCTACTACATAAGGGAGGGGCCTTGGAGCCGCTGTTAGAAGAGCTTCAGAGCACCAGATCGAATTGGATCGAATGATGTGGGAAGGGAATTACCTAACATGCTCTCAGCCATCTACTTGCCTAAGAAAACTTTCTAGTTACACACCACGGTGGCACTTTCTCGAACCAGTTCAACAACGGGTCGAATATTGCTAAAACCGCACATATTAAGCTTTTTAGATTTGCAACGGAACCAACCTTGTGGCCCCCAATCTGGTAGGTAGGTTTAGAGCCCGGAATCACCAATCTCTTTTTACACAGGCCGATCCGGCTTAATATATACTTTTTATAGTCATTTTTTGAATTCGCGTTATTACATATATAATACACGAACCAACTCACTCATTAATTAGAGAGACCAGGAAGCGAAGATCCATTGCTGTAGGGAACAGTCTCACTAGAACTTTACTTTGAATACTAACACCTGCTAGACAGACCTTTATCTGTAACTGTACTACAACATGCTGCCAAGGGAATGCTTTCAGAACAGGACCGGATCATAGACAATAGGTAGGGCATCGGGTCATTAGAACAAACAAGCCCCAGGGGATGGATTTCGTCTCTAGAAGCCACGAACACACAAGTTGCTGGAACGTATCGCTTCTTATATTTACCACCTTTGCTTACTCTTTCACCTGCCAGAAAGACTTTATCTGTACCTCCCTAGAACATGCTGAAAAGAGATTGCTATCAGACCAGTACCAGTCCCAGATCGGATTGGATGGGGAATAGATAGGCCATAGAGAATCGAATTATCGCCATTTGGAATCAGTTCATGAGGAGACCTTTATAGTCCCGGGTTTAGTCAATGCAGTCACTTACCCAGGAATTAGACCTTGAAGTTCTTTAACTGGAGAGAATGGTCTCACTATCACCTTTACTTGCTTCAGACAATACACCTACTAGACAGACTTTATATTACCTGCCCTAGAACATTAGGTCTTCGAGGCACTGCTAGAAGAGGAATACTTTCAGCCTTGAATCGGAATCGGAATTGGAATCAACATGGGATTTTGAATCGCTTCATGAGAAGACCTTAGAAAGACCGGGTTGATGGCATGGAGCAACTTACCAGGAAAGAATGAAACCCATAAGATCAGGACCTGTAGGCTACTGTTTCAGAAGGCCCCTTACCTTGTGAATACTATCCACACCTTCCAGAAAAAATATTAACAGCCCTAGCTACATGCTTCCCAGGGAATGCTAGATTACCAGGAGCCGGATACGATTGGATGTTCCAGAAGCAATCGGGGATGGGATGATCAGAATAGGGATGAGGTTCATGTAGCCCTTACCTTTGAAGCCTCAGGTATACGGGTATGGGACGGACGGATGGAACCATGTGGGGAATAACCCAACATGCTCTCAGTCAGCTACTTGCCTTAATTGAATTGCACGTTCGATATCGCGGCAATATAAGCAATTGTAAGAGCTATGAAACGCGTCGTTGGCATGGGTAGTTGGCAAATGTTTTCACCGATCTCTGTAACAGGCGATTCTCTTGAGGCAAGTAAATGACTAATAGCATTTCATGTAATTTCATTTCATTTCCAATTGTTCCATCGGCCCCTGCCTGGTCTGATTCTGATAAAGTAATCTATCCTTGGGTTCTTTAATGTAAGGCTCCTCCTTATCAGCCCCACACTTTCTTTCTTTTAAGGGAGGGATTATAAGCCCACGAGATATAGGTAATTTGTCTATAGCTCTTTACTGCTATTGGTACTGCTGCTGGTACTGGATCAAAAGCTTATACACGTGCTTAAACAAGGTAAACTAGGTACGAAGCTACTGGTCCTACTTATGGGTCGACAGAATCAACAGCTAAATAAACAGGTAAATCTACTGCTGCTTCATATACCGATACTGGTGCTGGATCAAAAGCTTAACCTGGGTATGGATATCGATATGGATCGACTGATGCACCTGCCCTTGCTTATGAGTAAACAACTAGCTTTGCTACTCGTGCTGGCTTTGGATCTGTATAAAGGACTGCATATTAAAGGTCAGAATAAAAGGCTTAATCTGCTGGATCAACGTACTCACCAACGTGTGCTTCCCCTACCCTTGCACTTGCTTATGCCCTTACCTATGCTACCTTTGCTTCTGGCTCTAATGCCTTTGCTTATGCTTATGACTCAACAGAATCAACAAGATCACCTTAATCAACTGTCTTAGCTGCTGGTTCTGGCTATCCAACTGGTTATTAAGCTACTGGGTCAACTGGAAAGACAGAATATGTTCCAGCTACCTATGCCTCTACTGATGATGGATAAGCTGGATCTACTGCTTCATCGAAATCAACCACTGCTGCTGAGCCAACCGGATCGTCTTCTGCAGAACCAATTGCTTAATATGCCGAACCAACAGAATATACTTTTGCTTCTGATTCGAGGATGCGCGAGCAGGCTCGACCAAAGGGAGAGGGAATAAACTGCTTAAAAACAACTGAATCAACCGTCTTTCTAGCTACCTCTACTTCCCCTCCTGGTGCTGGTCCATATGGGGTTCATGGCTTGTCTGGCTTTGTCTAGCTAGCTTCTGGCTGTACCGGAGTCTGCTGGTCTGTTGTAGAGTAGTGGTTTGTATACTACCTTTACCTTTGTTCTACCTGCCTCCATTACTGGGTCCCCTTCTTGATTCGCTGGATCTACTTTTGCTACTGGATCTACTTCTGCTTCACCGACTTCTGAATCACTTACATAATCAACTGGATCAAGATCATATGCATAAACTGCTTAAGCAACTGCATCTACTGACTCTTCGGCTTCACCGACTGGATAAAGTGGATAAAGATCATAACCAAGGGCATAACCAAGGGCATAACCAACTGCCTTTACTATCGGTGCTACTTGCTTTGTTGCTGGATCTACCAATGCTGGTGGGTCTGGAACTGTCATAGCAACCGGCTCTGCAGGATCTGCTACTGGCAAGCTGGCTGTTGGATCTTCTACTCCTTAATCTACTGCTGCTAGTGCTGCTACTTATGCTGCTACTGGTGTTGCTGGAACAACTGGGTAAACCAACGGAAAAACTACTGAATCCACGCCTGGGACTGGTTCTCGACCTAGGTATGCTGCTCTCTCTTCTAGGTATCGATCTGGATATGGAACAACGGATTCTTCAACTGTAGCTCCCGGATCTCGGTATCGAAAAGGCTTGGCCGAACCAGAAGAGAATATGTGGTACCTAGCTATAAGTTTGTACGTGGTACCAGAATTAATAAGGGAAGGGAAGGTAAGGGTTTCATAGACTAGTGCCTATCACCGAAAAAGTATTACTGGCTGGAAGCTCCAGGTGGATGGATAGTATGGGTTGTTAGCAGGCACAAAAAGGTAAATAGGAGGACTGAGGTTAAAAGGAAAAGTGTTATTAGCGTATGAGGAGTGTTATTAGCGGGTGCGTAAGCACGCTCGACTTCTTCTGATTGATGGTTATATCCCCCTAGGGGAGCAATTTGCTATGGCCACATAAAATGCAATTGAGCCGCAAGCCCTTTTGGATAGCACCTCGTGACCAAAAGCATAGGTAGCAGTAGTTTATATTATGAGTGATGTTTCGTAAAGCGATGTTTCGGCATCGGCTAGTGTTCCTACTATTTTCGCTCTTATATATGATTGGGGTTCCCTATCTATAGCTTACACCTCCTTCCAGCGATGTGGAGTTTTTTAGGTAAGCTCCGTAGGGTACTATGAATATAGGGCCGTGCCTGATGAGCTCTGCGTGCGCTCCAGTTTTCGCTGTCTGCTCTAGTGTATATTCCGCCTTAGGCTGGTTTTTTATAAGTTTGGAGGTGCTATGAGCTGGGGTCCGTCTTTGGATCTATGGGCTAGTGCTTCAATGCCCTTGCCTCCTTCCTTGCTTACCTGCTTAGGCCTAGCTGCGCCCACTTGATTATAATGTGCCCATTTTAGTATCGCCCTAGGGTTAGGTATGGTTATCTCCCTTCTTTATGTCCCGGTCTCTTTGCTCGTTTGCTTGCTTTGTTGGCTGTTTTATTATTAGGATTAATAATCTATGTGTTATAATATCTGCGTGTTTTGTGCTTACAGCAGGCAGGGCTGTTGGTGGAGCTATCCTTTATTTGTTTCGTGAGATCCCTTCTCCCGGGCTTATCTATTTCCAGTTTATGCCCCTATTTAGTTCCATTATTACCCCTTTTTCCACGAAGCGTGTTCCTAGATGGGATGTGTACATTTGTATGTGTTCCCACTGTTCCTGTTTCGGCATTAATGTGTGTTCCAGGATCTGTAATCGAGTTCCATCCATCATCAAGACCTGGGATCACCACCTGGCTCAAGTACCTGCATCCTGTAATCAAGTGACTCACAACCTGTCGTCGACTGCATAGACTATCGGCTCTCGGGAATGACCTGAAGGCTTCATGCGGGCTTTGTCCGTCCGTGGTTCCACCCCTTACCCCGGCTTCCCTAGTCCGGCGGGGTGCTAGTAAATAAAGCAATCAACTTGTCGTTCTTCCTTCGGCATGGGTCCTTCAAAGAGACAAGAGCAGCGGTTGAAGCGATTTATCCTGAACCAATTGATCCCATAGAGGCAGAGCCGATAGCAGAGGCACAGTCAGCGGACTCAGTTGACCGAGTGAAAGTAGCGGGGGCAAAGCAAGTAAAAGCGGAAGCAAGGAAACAACTATTCATCGCATCATACATATGTGGAGGCTATTAAGTGCAATGAATAAAGCTAAGAAAGGGGGCGGAGAAGGATGGGTAGGGCTTGAGATGGGTAGCCAACGTTTAGGAAAAGATAAGGGAAGTGCTACTATTAGTTCAAGAGGTCTCAAAGGATTCAATAAGTTTGATGGCGGCAAAGCAAATTCACATTCATATTTACCATATACAGATACAGATCGAGAGCTATAGCGCGTTTCAGTTTGAACTGGGCGATGGTTTTATAAACAATAGCATGAGCTCTCGTTCTTTTACCATCGATCGTGCTACAGTTGACTGACTTATTTATCAATTGTTTCTGTTCACCATCCAATCCCCCGATATAGCTAAATATTTCCGAGCAATTTATGTGCCCGCCCAATTAAAAGGAAAAACTAGTTTGAGGTGGCTGGTCTTTGCTGCTTATCATGTATGGATATGCATGTATATAATGCAATGGAACTATCCCTGGTAAACTCATCATCCCTAGACCCTACTGCCTATGCCCTCTTCCTTGGGGACCTTTACTACTACTTGGTATACTCCTGAAACTCTTACTTTTCAACATAAGACTCATACCTATTGGGACTATCCTTTGACACACCTCCGCCTATTACCTCCTTTTGAACATCCTTGGTAACATCTATGCCTTAGACCTATGACTTGGAACCAGACACTCAGACTTTGGTGGGGTGGGGGCCTCACACCTACATACTTTATACCCTCAGCCTTACCCTACATAATACCTTGCAAATATACTTTTTAACTCTGACCAAACCTTGCCCTTATCCTCCGAACGAAACTTGACAGCCTAACACACCTATCCGCTTTCTGTTCGCTTTCCTAGATATATGCATTCTTTCATTCAACCATTCAGTTAAACCCCTTTACTGCTTTCTGTTCGAAGAAGGATGGATGTTCGCCATAGGAAGGTCGCAGACAGAACAACTTCCGAGTGTGTTTTTGAGTTTGTAACCGATTAGGAGTCTTTGTTTTATGAGTTCAGTAAGTTCCTCCCCATAGTTGTTATTCTATAAAGGATACAGAGGTGTTTTTATGATAAATCCGTATGATGTACGCATTCAGGAAGTCCGTGCCGTGTCCGTGTCCGCTTTCCCCCATATTGATGAGTGATCGCTACCGCGCAAAGGGCATTATGAGGAATGATCGCTACTAAGTAACCAAATGTTATATATATATAAACAGGAGTTCTTACATGGAAAAGTACAAAAATGTCAGAATCGCCAACCCAGCTCACGAGTGAAATATGCCAATAACGCCGAGGCCTTATTCTCTAAAAAAGGTGTTAGGGGTGTAACAAACAAATGAGCCTTGACCCCATAACCTCAAATATAACTTGAACTCGACCTTTGCTGTTTGGGAACGCCTTCTTGTAAGTCTGTGAACCGGTGGACTCTTGTAATTGCCTCTATGTTAGCAATATATGGTAAATTTCAGAGTGAAAAGCCATCCTTGCTGCCCTTCATAGGGCAAGACTTTCAGACGTGTGATGATAGAGAGAAGTTCCCCATCGTTCCTACCATAAGAGATTAGATATGCACTTGTTATTATCTCATATTTTAGAATCTCATATATAATCTAGTTACCTTATGACTTATTGGGTGGGGAATTTACTTGGCTGGATGGCATAATCGATGGTTAGCTGGGTCTGAGGGTGAGGCAGAACCTACATTCAATGGTTGGCGCTACATCATGCAAATTTGGCCTGATAAATAAACTTTAGAACCTGAGGTGGTCCCACAATCCCTGAGAAGCATTAAAGTGGTGCGTAAGCACGCAATGGACTTTGAAGAGCAGAGAGAGGAAGGTACCCGCCGCCTAAGCTTATACTGCCATCTGCCTTATAGGAAGGAAGGTGCATACTAATTCGTAGGCCTAAAGTGGAATTTAAGCTATAGTAACTATGTATTTATGGACGTTTACCTAGTGGCAGTGCTTTATGGGGTTCCACTTGCTTTCTACTTGCCCCGGTAATTCTATATATCACAAGGACTCGCATATAGACGGTCCACTTGCTCTAAGACCTAGTTGGACTATTTGGACTTGCCTGTTAGAGAGCTTCTGAATACAAGATTGCATATAGTCGTTTCACTTGTCCTAATCAACAACAACAAAACAGAAACTAGATCTACTGGGATGGAAAAATCTACTACTTGTTTTTCTTTTTGCATGGATTATGGGGACTACTCATCGTTCGTTTTGACACTTGCCTTTATTATCTGGGGTGGGAGGAGTTAACAAGCACTTGTGCAGATATCATAGCTGCTGTTGGCTCTTATTGTTGTTGGTTCGAATAGCTACGGAACATAATAGTGGGCTCCCCTGTGGGCTTATGAGCTTCCTCCAGTGCGCGGAATGTGAGCTGAGGCTGCTGCGGTAGGTTCGGGCAAGGAACCTACAAATAATATAAGGGTCAGGAGGATTACCCCTTATTAAGATCTAGTAATAATCCCATTTAAGGACGTCTATCTCGGTATGCCCTCATATCATACAGTCCAGTTGTTCATAGGGCTGAAGCTATAGTCCAGTCCCAAAATAGGCTAGAACAGAACTCCCAATTTAACTACTAAGTGCATATACAACTAGAGTTTGGAACTTCAGGCTTATTTTGTGCCATGCTACTTACTCTAAGGCTAGTTTTGGACTAATAAATAAACATTTAGAAACATATTATATTGGCATATAATTATATATATAATTTTCAATGAACTACTTACCGTTGGATAGAATCCATGTTTGTTGTTTGTGTTGTTGGTCAATATTTTGAAAACCCACATACTCGTACCTCATATGTGTCCCTCCGGGTCGTATCATTTGGCTTGTTTCCTTAGTCACAACGTCATTTTGATGGGTTCGATGGTAAGGCCATTATGTCGGGGCACATAAATGGATTGTTTCTATTTGTGTAGTTGACCTAGTGGCATGTAGTTTATTTAGGCTCAACAATGGGTAAGTTACCCATGTGAACAATAAAAAAGATATACATATACAAATTTGATATTGTTATAATAATGCTATTTTCCGGCAGTTTCATAGGGAGCAGTGGTTGACACGGAATTGGCTTAAGTGCCGACCGGGAACTTTAGTATATATATATACAATATTGCATATATAAGTTGTGAACTCGTATGTAACTAGATCATATCATCTGAGAGCACCTGTTTTGAGACTTGCCTTTATTTGTCTTCTGGGGATTATAAAACTTACATAGATGGTTGTACTACATATATTATGGTTAAAACCTTAAATAGGCCCTTGCCCTATAGTTAAAAAAAGTTGTGAAAATAGAATAATAAAAATGGATTTTTTATTAACATAAGGCCATTTCCGGACGTTTCCCTCGTGGCATGAGTTGTCATTGTAAACCAAGCATAGATCCATCCAGAGATCCTCCGGGAGTAAAACCCAGCACCGGTTGGAAACCCTGTAGAAAGAGCAAAATAGGGAAGTTGTGTCAGCTCACCCATGCCATAACTAGGAACTACTCCAACAACAAACAAGTAACTTTAGATCTATATCTATGATAACGCATATCTAAGTTGTTATACTATAAACTACTCAATAAGCAGCCAACCAGAGATCCAGTCAGAGATCATATAGTTTTCCCTGCTCCAGACAAGCAGGACAAGGTATGAATCAGGGGAATCCTCTGCGGGTGCATAACCCTTTGAATCCATGTTTTTTTTTGGGATAGACTCGCCTATAACTTGGACTCGCATATCTATGTGTTTATCCATTAATCCATAAACGAGAGATAGACCCCTAAGATAACTAGTACTTGCATATATAAGTTTAACTTGTATGTTACTAGTTGTGTCAGGAACCCTACCCAGTTGTTTCAGTTTCAATCCCTGTTCACAATACAAAAGAACAAGTGCATGGACGAAGCTAGTCTATTCATAAGGAGGCTATAATTGACTGTTATAATTAGCAGTAGTTAAGAAGCTGTGAAATAGGCCTGTTGCAATGAATTATTTTCTTCATACATAAGCTTTAGTTCTAACAATGATCTATGGAAACAAGCTGGACAGTACTGGTGTTTAAATATATAAATATAATACTTTTTATCCTTGTCCTTATATGCTTTATGTTATAATCCATAAATATTATACCTCTAATTCCCATTTTATATAAAAAAAACACCTGGTGCTGGGAATACCTGGTCCCGGGCCCGTGGGCATACCAACATATAGGGGTGGGGTTGTTCCACTTGACTTGCATAGATTCTAGTGGAAAGCAATCATGCATGGCTTCATGCGTAGTTCTAAGTGAATTTGGACTTCATACATATGATATATACACCTTATATCTAAGTTTGTTATAACATATAATACTGGCATATCTACGTTGATGCAATCATATTTGAAAATAGAATCCCCTGGGCTCAGGCAACAAGAAGAAGTTTAGTTGAACAGAATTGACAAAACATTCTTATAATTAGGTGTTTTGCCTTAGTCACAACCTAATTATTCTGGTCTGATGAATCATGAAAGTATATAATATGGCATATCTAAGTTTCACTTGTCTGGTCATAAGTCATATGCAATAAGAATAATACCTAAATAAGATCTAGTCAATGTTGTTGTGTCAGGAACCATGTTGTTTTTTTGTAAGGAGCCAAAGTGGTATAACCCAAGTGGTCTTCTCTAGATATATGAGCATGGCATCTAGTCGTTTCACTTGTCCATTTTGGATGTTCCAGACACTTACCAAAATATTATCATTGGCCAGTTTTATTTGAAGTCACAATCTCCTTTTGACGGGTGATATAAATTCATCTAATCTGGTTACATAAAGATTTGGTCTGAACTGAACCATGCTTGTTTATGATGTTTCTCTCGTGGAGGGCCTAATGGAGTATGCGTGCACTAGAGAGAGCCATTCATTTATGATGATGCAAACATATATAAGTTGAACAACCAGTTAGTTCTGCACCTGGGAACCTGAACTCAACAATAGGAGATTTAGTTTTAGCTTATTTACTTGATCTGTTTTACTCGAAACCGTTCAATAAAAATATCCTCCTTAGAGTTATCCCTGCTCCAGACCAATTGATAACCTTTTAAACAAATACTGTTACTTAGGCTAGAATTCAAATTTTAGCGTAGATAGGGATGGCTATTCTATAACTTGCCAGGGGACATAGTACTTGAGTGGATTAAGATTTCCCTAATATGAGCGAATGAGCCTACCAGAGCGATTCTATATTAGAGTGCTATACACTATCAAATTATTTTTAGATATACCTATTATATTTATCTTTTTTTACGCGAGAATTTAATGTTTTTTCTTTACTTGCCCGGGGCCCCAACCCCTATTGAGTCAAATACGCTATGCTATAATATGGTCGAATGAGCCTACCAGATTTTATTCTCTCAACTGATGACTCTGCCGCCGATGCCGGCCGGAAAGAAAGGAGTGGACAATGAAAGGGAACTTATAATAATTCTGCTCTCGTGAATTGATGATCTGCTTGGGCCGGGCCGGATACTTGTTATGAATTAAAACAGTGTTATACCACCGCCTGCCAGATCCATGCTTGTTACTCCCATGCTACCAACTGGAATTTGTACCAACCATTAGCTCACTTACCTTAACTTTGAACAGTCACGGGCGTTCAACATACTTTGTACAGCACTTAGGCCAGTCACCTTTTTACAGAAGGATAATTTAGTTTACCTATTGCTTACTAACTCACCACCTAGCGTACAACACGTACATATTAATGAACAGAGATAGATCGGACGGATCCATTACCTTAACTTAGAGCATTGGTGCACGGGCGTTTGACAACACTTGCTTGAGGAACCTTAGGAGGTAAGCATTTCACTCATTCATATTCATCTTACCTTTAGCCCACCAATTTAGTTCCACAAATCCCGTTATACCTTACCCAGTTGATATAAAACATGCTTACTTACAACAGGTGATTCAATATTTGTTGAGCAGAGTCCCCTTTATTTTGAAAAGGAAGGAACCCACCAATAGAAACCCAACGGATAGAGGGCAGGAGGGCCAGCCAACAGACATGTGTGCGGAAGTACGGGGGGGGTCAGATTGGACACGGCTATTTGGAACGGACATTATTTCCATACCGGCAGTTGCAAACCGGCATTCCTATCATCATTCGAAACGGGCAGTCGGACACGGTTATTTGAAATGGTTATTCTAAGCATCAGTCGCACACGGTCATTCGGACATGGCATCATCATTCGGAACCAATCATTATTTGGACACGTTCATTCCCATCAGCAGTCTCCATTTGTTGGAAACATGGGGGTAGGATTTTATATTCCAAGTCCAAGTGGATGTACTTAGGTAATGTGGTGCTAATGCGGACTTATGCATGGCTAAATAAATATGCTCATATGTAAGATGTAACCAAGAATTTATTCCGGTTCAACCAATCAGGAGAATAAAAGTAGTTACCCGTTGTTTAAACCGGAAGATTGCATTAGGGGCCCCATGTCGTCGATTGAGGCTCAACCAAACTTGTATTTATATGTTTCACTTGGACTCGGCATGCATACGTTTAACTTGTCCGTTGTATGTAGTAATTTGTAAACTGAATATGCAATCTGAATAATATGAATAAAAGAAAGAGCCTATCCTATGTAAAGCTTCTATTAGGTGCTACTATCTATATGCCCAGGCCCTCTAACCTACTACCTAACCTATCTATCTTTAGATATACCTTATATTAGCATAGCTTAATGTGCCAATCAATGGACCGCTGGCAATAGACAAGGTAAACTTTTATATGATGGCACCCTATAGTAACACATAGAGTGGATATGGCACATCATATATGAACCAAGTATAGATGCAAGTTCAAGTGTCATGGAGAGCTCTCTCTGTAGACCCGGTTTCAGCAGAGCCAGTTAGAGATAGCGACATCATATATGAACACATTGTAGTATATATGGCTGCGTAAAGGTCTGCAGGTAAGGTTAGGTATTTCATAGATCATCTTATCCTATTTAAAAGGAGAGGACACTAGAGCTTGCTTATTCTACATGCTGTTGTCCATCCTCTTCTCTTTTTCAAAGGACCGGAGACCAGAAAAGAGAGTTATTCTCCTTGCCAGATAGATATAACGACATAATATATAAAGAAAAGCCAAGTATAGTCCCCAATAAGATTCTCTTAGCCCAGCAGCTCTGGCATCAGCACCACCTAGTAGTGGATTTCCACTAGCATCAACTAGCCCGAACTAAGATGGCATTACTCTCGCGGTTCAACCAACTTATCCATCCATGTGCTAGCTACCCATTCTCCTTGTTACAGAATGGAGACTAGGGGGAAAAGTTGACTATGCGAGTCCAAGTTAGCAGAGGCAGATATAAAAGAACTTCAAGGGTAGAGTTTCTTCACAAGAATCTAGGTACGATGATGATAGTAGTATAGATTTCATCTGACTCAATAACAACAGGGTTTCTAGAAATGCAAAACATCAAATTTGATGAGAGGAGCTAGGGTGATGGGCGCGCTTCCAACTGGACCTGCTTGCAATGCTGGACCTGCATTAAAGGGTTCCCCCCCCTATTTTCTCTCCTTGACTCTATCCTCCTCCTTATGGCTTTCTTTAGAGCTAGTAACCCACACTAACTACCGACTAAGGCCTGTCTCCGAGAGACTCGCAGATTATTAATCGGAAAGGTTAAACGTAGATATGTGAGTCTCACATAAATATGCAATGGTAGTTCAACAACACAACACTGCTCGAGGGTCCCTACCCCTCCACCTCCGCTTGCAGAAAGAGGAAGAATTGCTCTCGCTTGCCTCCATGAGATGGACGGGGATCGGATCGCTACCGCTTATCCTAATCTTCCATGTATAGAATAAATTCCAATACGACATCCTGCGCTAGGGAAATGCCCTATGTTATTTACAGATCAATTACAATTTATTGACCGGGGGATTTCGGAACCCATCAAAATATATTTTGTGACTTAAAAAGAGGCCCAATGAGATGGTTTTCAACTCTGTATGGATGTTCCCCCAAGGCAAACAAAAACAAACATGGATAACAACTGGTTTGTTATTAAGGATAAGGAATGGGTGCTAAGGAGCGAAGCCGCTTGTCCTTCCGAGGGCGTTGATCGAGGGAGATAGCATTTCTGCACTCTCCTTCTCCCTATAAGTTTAGTATTATCTAGGCCATTCTCTTCCTCCCGTCCTCTACCTATTATAATATATATAATAAACCTATTGCCTATTGATAGGCATCCCCCTCGATCGACTTCTTTCTTAAATGAAACAAGCGTGATTATTGAGATAGCGAGTCCTATCGT
>Ga0233330_1000043_pt1 | contig 14584 bp, 10 predicted proteins | sample GEONDECOMP201_FD_180703 | JGI IMG/M metagenome (GOLD analysis project Ga0233330, IMG submission 180703) | Leaf litter microbial communities from Shasta-Trinity National Forest, California, United States - GEON-DECOMP-201 | ecosystem: Environmental > Terrestrial > Plant litter > Unclassified... | reverse complement strand
CTCTCCCTCGTCCCTCAGTCGAGCCCCCTCCGGGTCCTCTCCCTTATGGTCGAGCGGCTCCGCCCCTGGGCAGGAGAAGGAGCCTGGGTGGAGGATGTCTTCGAGATGGGTGGCTCAACAGAAAAGGTATTTGAGATGCACGGTACAACAGATGGATGGACGGACCAATGACAGCCCACATCTACCGAGAGGGGCGGTCCACATCACTAGCCGACAGGAGATAGCACGTTCCCACCAGAGGATAGAGATACAAGTTGGTTTCATACCAATAATAGCCCGAAGGTCGTCGTTGCCGAGAGACGGGAGGCTTAGCCAGGAGTCATAGCCCTTCGATAATAGCCCATCATAGCCAGTCATAGTAATACCCGAGAGAGATAGAACCCACCAACCAGGGAAGGTACTTTGTGCCGTGCAACTCGGCGCTACGTAAATGCCCCAAGTTACCAACATACGAAAGAGAAGTCCGCTCAGTCCGCGTAAGGAACCCTAAAAGTAAGGAACCCAAAACCAGTCAGCGTACGGAATCTGACAAGTTCAACAATTAAGTTCACCAAGTCCGCAAGCCCAAGCCCCAACATAGACCGCTTCAGTCGATATTATACATGCTGTTACTTACGTTGATTCCTCATTTGAGGAGCGAGGAAGGGTTTTTCAAATAGTCCAATTGATGTTGAGGAGCTGAATTATTATTTCACAAAGAGCCAACCAAGCAAACTACCAAGATATACACGAGTCTTTCACTAGATGCCATGAATCTTTCACCAGATGCCAGTCACCTTAAGTCACCAGTCACTATAAGCTTTCAGCCTTTAGCCAGGTATTTCACCCTAGCCTGTAACCTTTAACCTTCAACGCAGAGTCCACAAGCAAAAAAAAAGCCTTCCACAAGCCAAGCCCACCTGAAGCCTAAAGCACTCACCTTAGCCTTTCTACAAGTCCGACAAAGGCCTTCTACATCACCATCACACATTCAACATCACACCATCCTCCTCACTTCTAACAATCATATCACTTATAGCGAGCATATTACATTACATCACTCCACGAGATACTTACTTACATCGATTCACAATTTGAGTATTATCCGCAAAATACAGTGCTAAAGAACAGGCACGCTTTGATTGATACAGGGAGGGGCTAAGCAACTTGGATACTCAACACTTTGATGCCTGCTGCCCTATTCGCGGCTTAGCTACCGCGCTGGGCTTTATACTCATCGCCTAGAAGCTACGGTCAGTGCATGAATTTAGCTCTGTCAGTAATAGAATGAAGCTCTTTTCTTTTAAGCTCTAGTCAGTGCAGCTAGAACCTATGGTCAGTGCATGAATGAAGCAAGCTCTAGTGCCCATTAGTACGTGCCCTTTAGTAAGCCAGGAGTCAATGCACTCTATGCTGGTAGTTGATCCACTCGATCCAAGAGGATATCCCAATAAATGATACAAGAGTAGATGCTTGTATTCAATGATGGTGCTACTCGATTATGTCGATGATGCCACTACTCAATGCCACGTGTTTATGCTGTCGATCCAACAGTTTCTCCACTCGATGACAGGAGGCAATGCCAGTCATATATGAGAAAATACTTGGCTTGGCTGGTGGAGCGGCTACCGGTTCTAGGCCTCTCCTTTTAGTCGAGCGTGCTTCGCAACCTAATTCGCCATTCTTGGATAATCAAATTGCTCTTATTTCTTTTTTGCACAAAGCATAATGACTCATCGGCACATAAAACTGGATTTTCTCTATTTATTGAACTATACCCTCTCCCTTTGGTCGAGCGGCTCCGCCCCTTACAGATCGTTTTCCTATGATTTACAAGTGGTGATTTAATCACGGGATGCCGGTACTTGATGCCAAGTGTCATCCAAGAGTCGATCCAGTTGATACCGCCGCCAGGTTTCAATCACTTGATTACAGGAATCTTTGTCGCTAGTAGATCCAGGTAGGTGGCAATCCACTAGTAGATCCCGGTACTTGATTCAATACTCGAGCCCCAGTCTGTCAGTTTCGATTGATGGTTGCCGATGAGAGCCCATACCCCCGCTGCGGTATATGCATGTCCGCCGAGAGAAAAGAATTACGGTCAATCTCAGCCGAGAGGAGGACACAGGGAGGGGCATTTAATGGATGCCAATAGTCGAGCCAAGAGTCGATGCTGCTATACTCTATGTGCTACTAGAGCAATCAATCCAATAATCTTAGTCGCCAGTAGGGGGTCTCGTAAACCCGATAGTCAATGGCAGTTGGCGTTGGCGAGTCAATAGCAATTGCGTTGGCAATAGCGATGGCAACGATGGCGATGTTGTTGATTGGCAATGGCATTCGCAAGGAAGGACAGAAAAGGAAACAACCTACGCGATGGCAATAGAGCAGCCTTCAGTTCACTGAACAATCAACAAAACAAGTCACACACAACAAAAAGCACACTCCCATGAGATCCTAACAGATACAACAAGCAAATTGACTCCCCAAAATTGAATGGAGCCTCAAGGTTATTAAATTAAAGAGTCCCACACAGTGGAGAGCCGAACAGGGAATTATGGAGACTACCCTTGGGAATAGAAGAGCCCAAGACCAATCAACGAAGGTGTAAAAGAGACAGTTACGGTAACCCTCACACAGTAAATCACCTAAGGTGCAAGTACCCTCGTGAGGGCACCCTCCAAGGGAGATTAAAGTGGATGTTATGCATCTGTCTCAGGTACCACAAACACTTCCCACTTGCTGCGGACTCCCAGGATAGTTGGCGATCCCAATCTTCTGCTCCCCTCCGAGATTTACTACACCACGAGGTTGGCTGAGCCATCCTGTAATCCACTTACTTGGTCTCAGGGTTTAGATAGGAGAACCCGCCCTTAGAGATCTATTTATACCAGAAAACCTAATCTTTCCCAAATACTTTAGATGCATTAACAAATCGCTGCCGCTCACTAAGGAGGGAATTTTTTCATGAAGTAGAAAATAATAAGGTCCTACGGTGCTTGTCCGCATCGGGCAAGGAGGATCAGGGTAATATTTCTTATGGAAGAGGATGTGAACAATTCTTATTCTATTATATATGATGCTATGCTGATATTGAAACAGGAAGAGATGCTAGGCCAGGTGCTGGCTCTCAAACTAGGAGGGATACTACTACTTGCTTGGATGCTGGCTATCGATCTCGCTTTCGAACGGGCTCTGTATTTCAATCTGCTACGGGTGCTTCAATTGGAACTTGAACTAGTTATGTATCTGTATCTCTGCACCTGACTCTGCTTGCTTTGCTTCCACTGCTATTGGTGGCAGCTGGTTTAAGGTCATAAGCTGAATCAACTGCTGAACCGACTTCTGGATAAACTGGATCACCGACTGCTATCTAACTGGACCAACAGAATCGCATCTATATATGACTACTTCATCGACAGAATCAACTGGATCAACGGCATGCCGGCTGTGGCTTTAGGTACCTATGCCTTTGTAGCCTTTACACATCTGCCCTAACCTATTCCTTTGTATCTGCTGGTATTGCCGCTGAGCCGGATCTACCGATGCCATTCAGAATGAATAATCTACTGATGCACCTGCTGTCCTTGCTACGGGTGGCGGTGGATCTACTGGAGATGCTAAAGGCTATGCGTCTGGATCTCGCTTTCGATCGCGAAGGTATGGGTAACCTCTATATATGGATAAACTGCATCAACTTCTGCGGGCGGAGAGACTGGATCACCAGAATCAACTATATAAACAACTGCTGCTTAGTAAACTGCTCTATAAAAATAACCGACTTAACCGGGGGCTTCAACCAACGACTCTATTGATGCTTCCCTCGCTTCTGGAACAGTAACTCAATCCTTTGCTACTGGTGCATCTGGATCACGATCATCAGGCTCTTCAGCTCAAGCATCATACTCTGTTTCTGGATCTTGAACTGCTTCTTCTAGCTCTACTGCCTGCCCGGTTATGGCTCCGCTTATGGTGGTTCTGGTTCTCGATTTCGTCCTAGAACTACTAAAGCTACCCTTGCTTCTGCCTGTGCTGTTGGTGCTTTGGCTATTGGTGTTTGTTCTATAGCTACTACCTTTGCTTTTCCTGCTCCTGGCAAGGAGACTAAATCACGATCATAAGGAACTGGGTCACTGCATCTTGATATGAATAAAGAACTGGGTCTTTATCTGGAAATGTAAGGTATGTTGGCTATGAAACAACTAGGGGATATATAACCGGAAGGGGTGCTTAGCGAGGTGGTGGATAAGCTGGTGGCTATGGATCTGGATCTTTGGCTCGCTTACAAAGGTCTGAATTTCTATCACGATCACCAACATCTTCATCTCGCTCTCGAAAGACTGAATCTGGCTTTCGATCATAAGGAACTGGAGGGGATGCCTAGCAAAGTGGTGGGTGAGCTGAGTCAACTGCTGCGGCGTAGATATTTGTACCTACCTTTGCTTTTTCTGCGCCTGCAACAGGATCTGGGACTGCTGGCTGGCATTGATGCTGATGGGCAGGGTGCTCCTGTAGAGGCCGCTCGTGCTCGTATGGCTTCATAAACGGCGGAACTTTCTTCTTTGCCTCCACTGATGCTGGGTCTCGATCTATACATTTGGATATGGGTCAGCAGCTCAAACCGCTGAAACTGTAGCTGCATCTGTAAATGGAACTGAATCTGCTCAATATATGCCATTGCCCTAGCCCTTTACTCTGCTTTAGGTGCCTCCGCCTTTGCTAGTTCTTTAGATCTGCGCCTTAAAGATATGCGTATGGATTTTCGTAAACAAGAGAAACTGCTGCAGGAGAAGAGCGCCCGCTCTTGCTGCATAAAGAAGGCCCACTAAGACTAACTTAGGTCGTAACGTATTGAAAGCGTTCGACACGTCTTACCGGGAAAAAAATCGTGAAACGTATATATTACAGTTAATTAATAAAGCCTTAACAAAGTAGGATATTTATCTGGCGAAGCGCTATAAAAACTGAGTTTTCTATTTGATTCTCTCTTGGTAATGGAAAGAAAGAATTACCCGCACTATCTTTAACGAGGTCTTAGTTCATGCCCCCGAGTTCACAAGGTATTGGGCCGCAGTAACGAGTTACGCGTTCTTACATATGTAATAATAAGGAAGAATGAACCGCAATAATGGATCTCTCTATCTTTCACGAAGTATTAGTAAAGTGCCCGAGCTCCAATTCTTTGGCTTGTTTCTCGCATCTGTGTGTGGAAGGCAACGGAGATAGATATGGGATATGGAATGTAGGGGGCGGGAATAACTTAGTTAGCCTATTGAAATGGTTATTTACGACCGCATCCATGAATGGTTAAAGCTTTCGACTCATCATTTGTAGGTGCATCCAATTGGTTCATTAAATAAGAATGAGCTCTCAATAGCAGTGGTGGTAAAGGTCGAGCCGCCCGCAGGACGATATAGAGGGGCGTCTATACCGCCGCCGGAATCAGGGATGGATGGAAAAGAAATATCTGGCTGGCAGAATCGTAACCATAGATACCCATGCATACGTCTCATAGGGAGAGAATGAATCAATCATCCCGGAGGGGCATAATTGGAGATACCGTTGTTTCCGGTTCCATTTATTAGAGAACCTACCGAGTACCATTGATTCGCGTAATTGGAAGTATTGGGTTAACAACGAAATCGATTACTGAGCCGATTTGAGTACTTCTATGTATAGGACCTACACAGAAAACTGAATAATAACGGCAGCAGCAGGTTTTTTCAGTGCTCATCTCGAATGACTCTATAGACTAAAAGGGAAGACCAGATTGAAGGGCCCTTTGTTTCGAAGAGAGGAGAGTGACTCACAACATTTTATGGTCAAGGAAAGGCAAAAGCTGAGCAGTGGTAATTGAACTTCCGGGCATGGACTCCCTCCTACGTAACCACCGGTGCGTAATTAAAGTCATTCTGGGTGCTACATAAGGTCCGGAGGGCTTGTCCTTTTGAGGGCAAGGAAAGTCTACTGGGCGAGATTACGTTGAGCAATAGCGAGTCGCCCCTCCTTCAGTAAGTGCTTCTTTCTCTTGCAGTAAGTGGGTTAACAAATCTGCAAGCCCTCATCCAGCTGCACGAACCTTGCAAAGTTGCGACCGGAGTTGTCCCGTTTTTTGGGACCGGAGCAGTTCCCCCTTAAATGGCATTTTTAAGAAAGAGTCATTTTATAAGCGCTTTTGAGCAGTTCTGAGCAATATATAACCCCCCTAATAGTTATAACCAACCCACCCTTCTAGATAGCAAAGGGTTGGGACAACGAGTTATAAGGGTTGGGATAGATAGAAATAGATAGAGATAGATAGTTATTGATAGAGAGATTTCTTAAATCACAGCACAGGACCAAGCGTGCGATTTATTACATCTATCGCGTAAGTAAGTCGATCGAGTAAGTCGCGTAAGTGAGTAAGATCCAGTTTGAGGTTATACCTCGAGGGAAGGGTAAGGATAGCGGTAAGGAAAGAGGGCAGTAAGGGTAGTAATAGTGGAAACCCTACCTTTGGTTTTCAATTTAGTTAACGCTTATTCTAGGCAGTAAAGAACAAGGGAGAACAAGCTGTGGATAGATCGTCTCATCTACCCCTCCTAGGCTACACCAACCAAACACAACGCTAGCCTGAATGCACGGATCTACGCTACATCACGTACATGAACTAATTTATGCTACCTAGTTTACTGAGACTTCGCAACATCTATTCATCAAGCTTTTATAGATGAACTAATCTACCCTTTCTAGCCCCACATCTATCCATCATTAATGCTAACATTAGGCACCTCACAACCCTACGCGACACTACACGAACTTACGCTAACACAGGACTACTGCCACTAGCTATAAACACTAACTTAACTCAACCTTGCATAACCCATCTATTTCGAGGCTCACCCCGCATACACGCACCTTACTGTCCTAACGCTAGACTAAACCAACCTATTTCATCTAACCCCAGACTACACTAACCTAACGAAGTAGGGAGGACTACGGGTAAGAGGGTCTAATATTCTATGTAGGGAGGAGTACAGGTAAGCTAGGAAGGGTCTTAGATTGTATGTAGGTCAGGAAGGGTCTTAGATTGGATGTGGGGAAGGTAGGGTATCATGAATTGATGTAGGTCAGACTTCGGTTATTCAATTTTATGTAGGGAGGTTGAGGTAAGCTAGGTAGGTAATCTGATGGGATGTAGGGAAGACAATGGGAGCACCTATGGATTGGCTGGAGAAGCTAAGCTTGGCTATCGTTTAGGTTCGCTTGTTCCACCTATTGATTGGCTGGAGAAGCAAACCTTTGCAATTGCTGAGGTTCGCATGGTTATTCTATTCATAGCGGCTTACATTGCTATTGCTTAGGTGGGGTTTTTTAGCTCTAATGCTAATTCTAGCTGGAGAAGTACTTGGGGGAACTAGCGTCGCTTATTCTAGCCAGAACAACGCATAGATCTTCCAGGCATAAATAACTACGCATCGCATTTGTAAGTACGACCCATGGATCTAAAGAACTACCTATTGCATGTTTCAAGGCAGAGAGTACTATCCATGGCTATTCTTCCTATGGCAAGTAAGTACAGCCATAGCTAATTCTTTCAGGTAAGAAGAAGCTAAGGCATATTCTAGCACGAGGACTAGGGCTAACGCTTATACAAGCAAGTGGGAGAACAAGGGAGAAAGAGCTAACGGTGATTCTGTCCAGTGCTACCCGTGGATCTTGGAGCGAGTGAGTACAACCAATTATGATTAAAGCTCGTAAGAGAACCCATAGCATTAGTACTACCCTAAGTCTGTTTTAGCCGGTGAATACAACCAATGGATCTTGCTCCTATGGCGAGGAAGGTAATTCCGTAAGTAAGAAGGCGAGTCATTCCGTGTGGCGAGGGTGGCAAGGAAGGGATACATAAATGGATGACAGTCACCCAACTTGCTATGTATGACAGTTTACAATAACCCTGCTTATGACAGTTTACAGTAACCCAACTGAAATCTCCCACTTGACTGGCTGCAACCCAACTTCAATGGATGACTGGTTTATGACAGTTTACAGTCACCCAACTTGCTATGAAGGCGGGTAACAAATTGGATAAGCCATAGAACAGAAGGGCACAGATGGATATATTTATCTAGAACAGACGGGTGAGAACAAACGGAAAAAGAAGGGAACAGATAGAAAGGTATTGAACCGAAAGTAAGAAGGCAAGTCTGATGTGACGAAAAGAAGTTCTTTAACATTTGGCATAGATCACAGGTCACTGAAGAATGCCAAAAGAGTAAGGGAACAAGAGGTTGTTCATGAAGGTGTACCAATACGGGGCTGTACCAACCTATACGTGTGGCTAGGAAGGTAATCCCACTGATATGAGTATAAAAGAGACTAATTATCAGCATAGAAACGCCCAGATGATGGGCACTGGTAGACGAGCACTGGTAGACAGGCACAGGGACGGGCACTCGAGCTCTCTCCTTTCAGCAAATACTCAAACTCTATCTAAGACCCTGCAGCATCCATTCAAGCCACGGTGTCTATTGTAACTCCATAGTGAGTCCATCTTTCTTTGTATCTTGCATTTTATATGTATGAATAAAAGAGCAGGGCATAGTCCTCACCTTCTGGTTGGGCTTTCCCATATTTAGTTTCCAAGGGTACATCTTGTGTTCATTTTGTTGATGGTGTGGTCATTTTATTGTTGTAGCTTCTCTTTTAGATTCTCAGTTTATTTCATTATAAATAGCACTATGCTTATCTCTTTCTTCCCTAATTAAACCCCTCCATAGGATGATGCAAACACAAAAGCAAAATTCCTCTCTTCTCTAAGGTCTGTTGGCTCAATAGGAAACCTTCGAGACTTATTTGCCTTGACAATTTAGCAGAAGGACCGTCAGACACACTTGTTAGCACACACCTCTTTGAAGTTTGTATTTGCTTTTTGAGCCTCATAACTTTTATTGGACAATGCAACGTCTTCCGGTGGATAGTTTGTAACCAAGGGAAGGTAGGGGGGTAAAGGGTTCATAGTATGCCTCCCCTACGAAGGATTCCTGGCTCAATAGGTGGTAGGATAAGTTCTCTAGGTGGACGGGTAGAGGGGAATAGGTTCAGATTCTCTAGCATCCGTAGGGGCGGATAGCATCCGTAGGGGTAGCTTTCACCGGTTCAGCCACTGATTCGCCTGCTGTGTACGCACGAGCTGTTTATGATTTACCGGCTATTTTTTTGCTTGCTTTATATAGACATCAGCCGCCTTCGGCTACAGGGGACGGACCCCCTGCGGGGTCCTGATGAAGAGAAGCGGAAGTAGGTTAGGGCTCGCTAAAGCCACTCGGGACATCGGATAATAACAGCCCTAGGAGGCTTTACTCATGAGCCCAAAAGACTCGATGTAGTTAGCTATTTGCTTTAGGGGAAGAAGGAGCTACAAGCTCAGGTGCAACTCGATAGGGACAGCCTTTTGTCTTTTTCCACCCGTTTTCCGAAATAGCAGGTATAACCTTGCCCGATGCGGACAAGCGACTTCGTACGACTTCGTACCTTCCCCTCGTGCCTCGGGCAAGCGACTTCGTACCTTATTTTTCTTGTTCCACCCGTCTCCGGAAATAATACACTTTTCCCTTCCCCTCCTTTGTCGGGAAAGAGCTCCGCACCTTATTCGGAGTGTATGAAAATTCCCTTATTATCCGTTCCATACGCATATACAGAAACTAGGCCAGCAGCATCCCTTCTACCAGGTCGAGACCATGATCAGTAGAGACAGTAGCACAAGTAGCAGACCCGGACCTATAACTATTGGCAGTATATTGGTTGGTAGGTGGGTTGGGGAGACAGTATATGGACTAATATATAGTATATTGCTCGGATGGGACCATTAGTGCTTGCTTACCTGGTCTCAGTGCTTCCCTGGTTAGTGCTGGGTTTCAGTGTCCTTCCCCTCCTTTGTCGGGAAAGAGCTCCGCACCTTTATAAACTGATATATCAGGTGGGAATCCTCGGATTAAGTAATAACCCTGCTTAGGAACAGACAACATGGACAAAGCTTCATTGAACCACTATAAAAGCTGCACCCTTATCTGAATAAGGTGGAAGAATAAGGTGGAAGACAAACAGAATTAGGTTGTATCCGATCGAAATCAGATGTCACCCAATCATACTCAGATATATCCCGGTCAGCATAAGGCTGAACCCAAGTAGAGTGAGCATGTTCCTAACTGAGTTTCACTACCTGCGCTAATTCTTTAGTGGCAGATGCGCTCAGTAGCTTAGTTGTCACGTTAATGTAACTGGTCATTGGTGATCGCCTAGCGTACCTTCTTGTTCTGCAGTCGAAGCTAGAGACAGATAAAATGACAGGTTTCTTTCCTGATGATGTATAAAGAACGCGCTCAGGTAATTTAAGGCTTTACCTTCCTGCCCCGCTTATTATAAGGCCACAGCAGCACCACCCTGATCGTGTCGTGAACTTGTGCACTGCACCCATCTTTTTTTGGCCACGAACCAATCGTCTGCGACCTCCCCCCTCCATGCATGTAGGTAGTGGTGTAGCCGCCCCCTTCCTCGCACGCAATGTGGTAGCGTAGCCGTTCTTCCCTTTATCCGGCCCCCGTCTCCGCGATCAGCTTTCTTGTTGGTCTGTCGTCCTCCTCATTATAGTTTTCTTGGAATCAATAGCATTTTGTCGAAATACGTCCTGTCTCTTCACCCTAGTAGTCCTATGCATAGTAAGTACTGTAGCCCCAATCATGGCTACTGATGGAATAGGACTAGAAACCGAAAACCAAACAGAATAGTAGGTATGAAGTGAATTGCCCGATGTTTCCAAATTGGTCCAACTCTGTATCTCTCCAGCATGAACTGTATATCTCAGAGAGGTTGTACTTATGCAGGTTGGTAATGATGGAATGTGATCATTATCTGGGATGAGGAACATTTCCCACCGAAGGATCAGTCCAATAATACCACTAACTGGTGGATAGCGCGATACTTTTTCGTGAATCTCTGCTATTTTCATATTCAACATCATAACCACGGGTAAGGATGAAACGGCAATAGCTCCTATATGAACCACTAGGGAGATCATGGCAAAGAGGTCAGGACCTAACAAAATAAGTAAACCCGAGGTGTTGCGAAACACTGGGATGGGGAACGAAACGGGATGTACTGGATTTTTAGCACGTACAACCATCAAACCAGAGACCAAAGCAGGGCTCGACGAAACGGAAGATATCATAGTACGCCGTCCTTCCCTAAAATGGAACTCTCATGCTGGAGCAAGAACTGGCATTCAAGTTGATCTATTACGACCAGCGGTCCCAGTTGTTTGTATCTCATTTTCTCATTCAAAATTCCCCGTCCGTAAAGTCGTAGGGGGGGGGAGGGGAAGGCACTCACTAAGCCACTTACGGAAGTACGCCGCATACAGTGAGTTTATAAGGGTTAAACCCCTGCCTGCCTGGAGGACGAATAAAGTAGTTGGCAAGAGCCCGCCCTCCACCCTTATTTCTTCCTTTCTTTCTTCATTTCAGGTGGGCTTATTCCTCTCCCTTTGGTCGAGCGGCCTTACGGCACCTCATTTTATGGGAGTCGTACGGCAGGTACTTCTTCTGCTGGTACTACACTTCTTTTTTGAAGGATTTCCACTTCTCGCATTCATTGGGAAGAAGGACTTTATTCCGGTGAACCAGGATCTTTCAAATAAAACCTTTCATATCATTAAAGTAACCAACCCCGAATAAATCACCATGTCGGATCTAACAACAAGCCGAGCCGGAGTGACATGGATTCATGAATGCCGGCAGGAACTGAGCTCCTCTTTCCGCCCGGGAATAGAGAGAGAATAGTTTGAGATGAACTACTTCGCGCTCTGTAGGATTCGAACCCACGACATCAGGTTTTGGAGACCTACGTTCTACCGAACTGAACTAAAAGCGCTTTCTCAGAATCAATCTCTAATAAGATCAAAAGTATATAAACAACACAGCTATGATTGGGAAATAGATCAACACGGAAAAAACCTCTAAATTACATAGCTTTTTTCAGCGAGAGATGTTTTTGTTCTTACCCAAACCGAATAGAGGAAATGAATGAAAGAACCCAATTTGTGATCCTGTGTTTGGGATAGGGCGATTCGTTCCTTTTCCTATTTATGGTATGGTAAGTGAGTGCCTGCATGATTCTTTCCACTTCATTTGTACCTTATAGAATATATATATATAAAGAGTGGTCATAATTTTAGACTTTCTAAATAGAATGATTTACCTAAATAGGAAACGGCTTGATTGACTGGGCGGGGCGAAGTAATCTGTAAAAACAATGAGATGGATACACGACTACCACTCTTCATTGGAAAGTATCTGGTTTCATTCCCATCCACTAACTAACCCGAATTATTGCGGCGAATCACCGCTTGCTTGGAGGCGCTCTCCCTCTCCCTTTGGTCGAGCGGCCTTACGGCACCTCTTAAGATGAAAAATGATTTCAGAGCCAACATCGTGAAACCTATGAATCGATGCTTTACTAAAAGATGACTAAATTGATTCACCTTTCCCTCACGGTACTTGTACGCTATCGGTCGAATACTTGGGCCTTTCTCGCTACGAAGCGATCCTAATTTCGCTGCGTTTGACTTAAATAATCGAACCATGAGGCTATATACAGGGCTATCACCTTCTTTGGCCAGATCTTCCAACCTTTTCATTCACTAGAATGCCTACCTAGTCACCTAAATCAAAGGGCACCGGCATGCCTGGTTCTTCCATCATCCAACGCCTTTGGAAGCGAAAGCACGCTCGATAATAAGGGAGAGGAAGTGTCCTTCCCTCTCAATGCCTGGGCATCCATGCGATGCATTCTTTCCAATACACTCTCCAATACACTCTCCGATACATACGGCCTTGAACCTGCGGAACACCGCAGTGCATTTCCATAAATCGATCAATCACTCAGGTATTACTTCACCACTTTGCCCATTATGCGAGCATTAAAGCGCGGTTGGGTGGGAATAGAGAAGAAGAGGGGAGCGGAGGCGACTCCGTTCCAGTTGGGACCTGATCTCCTTGGGGGTGTGGCATACACCGGATCTTCCAGGAATTCTTTATATATGTCATTATGCTAGACTCGGTATGGAAGAAAACTAGATTCGGTATGGAAGAATTTGGTTTTCCAGGAATTCTTTCTATATGTAATAACACGGCGATTCGGTGTGAGTTTCAGGTGCGTTTAGCTCTATCCCGATCTCAGGGACGGAGTCGCTCGACCAAAGGGAGAGGGCTGCTCATTCTTTATATATGTAATAACACTAGTGATCGAATGGTGATTTCCATATAATATTTATTTAAGTTATTACCTTCTATATCCGTCATTTCGGGAATCACACTTACTTAAAGATATTCTTGGTATCACGTAGAACCTATTTGTCCGGCCGAGGTCGATACGATGAAGGAGGAATTTGCGGGCACCCACTCCATGCTAGGAATAGACTTATCCTTAATGTCTTCACCTCAGAGTTAGCCACCTGTTCGACCTATACCACTGAATGAATGAATGCACTTTGTGATGTGAGTCGGGACGGCATAGATCATACCTTATGCACATAAGCTGATATAATACTACTAGTTTTAACATAGTGTTAACATGATCCCTGTAATGGTATAACTATTATAGCACCATGTGTTTCATTGATGCATACAGAGTAATGGTCTAGCTTCACCACTAAGCTCACAGGTCTTAATCATTTTTGCTTGCCTATTCCTAATATGTGTAATGTTAATGTCCCTTTATTCCATATTCATTGCACTCATATGTAAACAGTTACATATATAACCAATTAGGATATTTAACCACCCATATAAACCATCAAAACCTAGGGAAGATCCTTAGTTGATGGGTTCCCTATCCAGCAATGTACCATGGAGCAACCAAGTATGTGAGTAAATGCTAAGCAACACCCTCAAATAACCATTAAATTACCAAAGTATACTAGCAAGAGCCATAAAATCATCTCATCACATCATCGTCCAACACCTTGGGGGTTTAAACCATCATTCATAAGCAAAGGATCTCTATACAAGATTAGCAATGTATAAAGATAAACACCATGATGTTAATCCATCCATCAACTACCAACCAAGGCACCATTAAAACTGTACCAAGCATTATAAAAAAAGGCAAGCATTAACGCTAGGCCATCCAAAGCTCCATCAACCTGTAACCCCCGCTGAATAGGATTCTACGAGTGGTCTTTTCAATACCAGATGAGATCTGCTTCCACAGACCTTCTTAAAGGCTCCTACCACTTCTGTACTGGATAAAGGCTTATCCAGATGAAAATACAGTATATGGAATCGATCTCTATTTCGGGCGGCCCTTCTACTAGCGGAAAAGGTTCGCGATAAAGAAAAGCAAAAGCCGCGTTCCAAAATACCTGGGGCTTTCGCTTCGACACGTCTGAGTAAGTGCTCGCTTAAAGCCCCTTTACCTGGAGCTACTCTTCTTATTTAACACAATCTAGGAACTTCCATGATGTTGGTGTAATTTGGTTTTAGCAACAAATCTTTACGTAATACATTTTCGTGATGAAAATGGAGTCCATTTGGTGTGATAAACATAAGTTGGCTTCCCCGGTTGAGAT
>Ga0233330_1000042_pt1 | contig 14694 bp, 5 predicted proteins | sample GEONDECOMP201_FD_180703 | JGI IMG/M metagenome (GOLD analysis project Ga0233330, IMG submission 180703) | Leaf litter microbial communities from Shasta-Trinity National Forest, California, United States - GEON-DECOMP-201 | ecosystem: Environmental > Terrestrial > Plant litter > Unclassified... | reverse complement strand
AATTTGCTAGTTCGAAGGTGGCATATCAAGTAGTTGTGACTTACTCACAGTATTGGTCATAACTTTTACTGCATATAGCCTTGTCCCGTGGTAAGCACCTTATGGTATCTATATTGTAGCACATATTGGACTACCCTTCCTGGTAGTGTCATTCGCCCTTTCATTGGACCCTCTCTATGTGGGCAAAAAAGAAAAAGCTTTCCAGGCAAGCAGCTTAAATCAAATCAGTTCTGTCTTTTGGTGCAAGCCTGTTACATGGAAGCTCAAGGTGTAACGTATATTAGCATAGATGCGCATATATAAAAGCACGGCATCCCGTGGTCGAAGCGCGTCTACGCCGCCGTAAGAGTTTATTTGATGCACGGCGTCCCGTGTTTAGTTTCCTAATTTTTATTATTCCTTCTCCACCTCTAGCCCGCGATCTAGCCATACAGCCCGCTTATTCTTCCACCCATTGGGACCATCCCTGCCCGGATCATATAAAATTTTGTATAAAACTAGATTGATATCCCGTCCTTCCGTTGATTCAACCACATGTGGGATGAACCTCCTTCCGGGCATATGCCACCTGCGTATAGCTAAGACCTTGGATAATAATAAACCGAAGCGGGATACCGTAACTGGAATCGGAATCGGGACCCCTCTTATCAACCTAAGCACCCCTTCCCCCCCCCCCACCCCTGCAGACAGTATAGAGAGAGAGACATGCATACAAGCAGAAACAACAAGGGGAAGTAACGGAGCTGCGATAAAGCTGGAGCCAGCAGGGCAGGTTAAAATTTTTATGTTTATTCGCCCTTGTAAACGCCATATCAATCCTCAGGTGATTCTAAAGGAATTATAAACCAAAAAGCAACCCCTGTTCCGTAGTGTAAGTGATTTATAGGAAGAGTTATTATAGCTCAAGGTTGGGTGTTTAGGTGAGAGGTCCCTCCCTGGTGATTTATGGGTGTAGGTTTCAAGGATGGAGTTGTAGGTTCGAAGTCAAGGGGTATAGGTTCAAGGGTCGAGAGCCGCGGTTGTTTATATTTATAGTTATAAGTGAGTTTATAGGTCTTCCTGTCTGTTTTGGAAACCGATGGAGCATTTCTTCTTGTATTTATTCTTTGATGCTTTGGAGATTCTTGTATCTTTGGGAAACGATGGAAGACGTCTTCTTGGAGGATGTTTTGAAACCGATGGATGCGGCACATCTTACTTACGATCACCTGTTGAGAGAAAGAAGTTGCTAAGCCCATTGTTGTAAAATCAAGTATATAATGCAAACTGAACAAACTGAACCTTCTTCCGAGATAGGTGTTCCACGGACCCAATGAGGAATAGCCCGCAGACCTAACTCGGTTTACCTGATTTGAGAAAACCTCCCCTACCACAAAATTGGCATTTCACGACGCTTCCCTATGAGAGGCAGGATGACATCATAAGCTGGTTGAATCCGTGATGCTATAAACCGAGGCTGGTCCAAATCACCCGAAGAAGCTGGTCCAACCCGTGAATCTAGAACCTGTGGTGGCTAAACGTGAGGCGGGGATAACCCGAAGCTGCTCAAACCCGAGGTTTTACAAACATAGCTGCTTGCTGGTAAATTAATTCAGTAAGCAAAGGTGGGATATAAAGATTATAGAGAGTGCGAACGTAACAAGAGATGGTAAATTTCAATTTTTTTTGGTGGATGGATGTGTCAATTGGTTCGAGGAGTGAGAGAGTTTATCAGGAGGGATATCAATAGGGCAGTTAGCAAGAGAGGTTGCAACGGTAAGATCGCAACAACGGGCGCGCAACGGGTAGCAATAGATCAGCAGGTCTCCGGTTTGGTGCTTATGTGTCGCGAATCTTAATTGTTGGGTCTTGCTTCGCGGGTCTGGGGAGCAGCAAGCAATCCTAGCCATATTTGTTTGTTCTCAAGGCCATCCTGCCCCTCATGGAGAAAAGTACTAACATGGCATTGTTAAGTAATAAAAGAATCACTTAAAGTAACCAATGTGGTCCTTCACGGCCTCACCAAGTACAACAGATGCCCTTACCTTTTTGCCTTTTACTCTAGCCTTTGCCTTTCAACCTGAACCTTATGACAGAAGCCAAATGCCTTTGCCCTTTAGCCAAGTCCCACAGATGCCAGCCTTGAACCTATAAACTATCAGCAGAAGAATTAACCTATCACCTCTAGCCTCTCATCTTTAGCCAACCAAGCCAAAGTCCTTCCTTAAAATATATCTGGGGTATTTGTAGTTCTTCAATATAAAGGCAGTCCTGGTCTTAGAGGAAGGAATCACCTTAACTGCATGAATTAAGCAATTTTACTAATATTTATTGAGTTGAAGCTTTTTACTAAGCTATCGAACTGCTTCAATGGCTTCTGGGTCCCGAGCCACTATATACGACCTGGATATGCACCTTAAATGGGCTATGGCTCCTCTCCAACGGGCACTGTATTTAATCTGCTTTATATGCTGCTTCTGGGTCTCGATTTAAAACAGACTCTGCCTTTGCTTATGCCGCTTCTGCTTCTGGAATTGTAGATGAATGAGCTGCATGCCTCTCGAACAGGAGGGAGGCGCTTAGCGGGGCGTTCTTACTTCAGTAGTGGGGGGTTAATTTACTCGCTTTCGAATGGGCTTTGCTACTGATGCGTTTGCTTTAACCTCCGATACCTTTGTGGCTGCTCCCGGACCAGGATAGTTTATGGAAGTTTATGCACATCATAAGTAGGAACACATACGAATGTCAGAACCAAGCTTCCAGGAACAATATTTGTGGTAACATCATTATTTGCAGAGTGGACTCCCCCATAAACTAAAAGTCTAAGTATGTGCCTGAGGGCAGGAGTTTGCGCGGGTTAAGACCCCCCGTCATTTTAGTAGTGGTAGGGGGGAAGGTGGTTGAACCTTCAACCCCGCGAACAACAAAAAGGCAGATAGCCACACCACGAAACAAAAAAAGCAATATAGGCTATGGTTAAATCACTCCGTCTGGTCCCGATTAGAAATGATTTAACTTGTAAATGTGTTTTTAATCCTCCCCAAAAACTATAGTTTTTGCTACGGTCTTAGATTGACCAAATATGTAATAGATACAAGTATATTGGCGTATAATGCCCTGTGGCCCCACAGGAGTCTAATATCTTATAATCCCTTGGGTGGAGTATATAGATAGGTTAAACCCTCCAAAACCGGTGCCTGTTTCAGATGGATATTTTATTGAAAACTTCTTATTGCTATGATTTTGAATCCTGACCCTTGGACCTCAAATGTTCCGATTAGGTTGAGGTCATACATTTCCATACCCTGAAAGTATGATACTAGTAGTCATGGAGCGGAGAGGGAGGCGCGAAGCCCTGTACCCAGTATAGTGTATAAAGGGGCCTTCATACAAGGGTGGGAACCATACTTTTACCTTGAGTTTCATATTTGGATCTTATTTTTAAGTCATATCGGGATCTTCTTTTAAACATAGGAAGGATCTTCACATTCGTTCCTAAACTTTTTGTCTTATTTGCTGCTTGACTCCGTTCCGGAATATTCTCTTCAGAAACTTATTATAGGTATAAGTATGAATCTTCTCTTTAGGATTAGATTATTGATCACATAGGAGGAGGATATTTGCTTCGCACCTCACCTTCGATCTTGGAAGGGCGGGCTTGCTTGGGTTGGATGCGTGGGCTTAACATTGCTATTTACCTTTCTTTATGAAGCTTAGATGCTAGGTTTTTCCATTTATTTGTTTGTTCCCGTGGGTGCTTTCTGTTTATCTGTAAGCTGGGTTCTATCTATCCTCTGCCGCCTGCCGTGTCCAGGCCTGTATTGTCAAGGCCTGTATCGTGTTCTGGTCCTCATGCTATGGGACCGAATTAAACGCTCCTAACCAACAACCAGGGGCAAGCCAACGCTCCCTTCTCTGACTGTTACTACCTTAGCACAATGTGTCAGGCGCATGACCTTAGAACGGGTGCATCGTAAATAAGCATCGTGATTCATTCCTTCAATCCATCCCAGGTAGGAACCATGTGTTCCGTATCAGTAAGTGAGTTCGAGGGTTGAGGGTATAGATCGAGGTGGAGGTAGCTGTGGTTGGGTTTCTCTCGAGGGGTCCAGGATCAATGTAGAGGGGCCCCTCTTTATATTTAAACTACTCTATGGGGACGTGATATTTTACCTCGTATTGGGAAAAGAAAGTAGAAAGAAAGCTAAGCATCGAGTGTATCAACACTTGGATCAACACCTGGATTGAAACCTGTATCGAGTACCGGCATCTAGTGGATCGAACCCTACCTGGCTGGAGTACCGGCATCTAGTGAAGAAACATCTGGCAATCCTAGGGAACCGCTCTGAAAGGGTATAGTTCAGTAAATAGAAAATCCACTTTGATTTCCCGATGATCAATTCCGGCTCATTTGTAAACGAAATTTTGAAAAAGAAAATAGCGAATGAGCCTTATTTATCTATTCCCACCCAACCGGAGCCGCTCTCCTAACGTAGGAAGGGGAGGTTTTATGAATCTGGTGCAAGAATACTTTGTGCCTGCTCCGAACCAAGTATTCCATCGATCAATCAATAAAGAAATCCATCCCTCCCCAGCTCCCATCAATCAATCAATCAATCCATAAAGCAAGCCCGCACTCAAATAAAGAGGTTGCACGATGAATCAACGTATATGACCATGTCTTTCCCGTCGATATGTCTAGTGGTTGCAACAGCCATTTAGGAACAAGGCAATGTTCCGTATCGGTAAGCTTTGTTAGTTGAGACGGGGGATTTTGTCGAGGACGGGGGATTTTGTTGAGGACGGGGGATTTTGTTGAACGGGTATCATGTGCTTTCTGTTGTACTACCCCACCCCTCTAAAAAGATGTGGGCAATCTAAATTACTATCCGGGCAAGCAGCATCAGCCAACTCGGCTCTGTATGTTGTTGCCCATCACATGTAAGCTAAGGGTGTATAAACGTATGTAAGCATCATCGATGTCTAACAAACTCCTTTAACCACATCCTGTGTTTGCAAATAGTTGTCGAACACTGAACATAGTCGCCGTTCACTGAATCCGTTAACAGACACCATTAACAGAAGCCATCATTCATTCACTGCCTGCACGAATCCATTCACTGATGCACCTACTTAGCCCCGCCCCGTGTCATTCACTCACGGCACATAGAAGCAATTCGCTGGGTGAAAAATAGATCTTGGGTATGAGTATTGAAGGAGCGGAGCTGCTTGTCCTTCCGAGGGCAAGGGGCGAGGTACGAGCCGCTCGACCGTAAGGGAGAGGGTCCTTATCTCATAAAAAAGTACTAGGTGTAGAAGGAGTTAGGGGGGATGGGTGCTACACCTCAAACTGGGACAACATGCCCCACCTGCCTGACTGGCACTACCCCTGACGAGCATGAATGAGACTACCTGCACGAAGCTGTTAACAGAAGCCACGTCACAACAAACATAAGCCATTCACAGAGCATGCATCTAGCCCCGTGTAATTCACAGCACGAAGCCGTTAACATAAGCCGTTAACATCACAAGGTGAAAATAAGCCGTTCACAGAAGCAAATCACTTAAGCGCCGTTCACTAACTGCACGACATTCATTCACTAACTGCGCATAGAATATTCGCTGGGTTACCACTCTCGGATATGGCGTGATGTTTACTGGGTATTTTATGTGAAGGGTTTATTCTCTTTCGGGTATGTGCTTATGTTGAACTTCTCTCATTAGGTATGTGGAGACGGGGGTGTTTGTTGAGGGACGGGGGAGTTATTTGATTACGGGTATCGTGTGTGAACGGGTGGCACATGTTTCTTTCTCGGGTCTGTGGTCAACTTGGAATGTGTGATTGGTGAATGGGTGCGCCTAACGCTGTGGACTATTTCATTTCCCCTGTCCGCTCCTTCCGGCCAGCATCATCAGCGGATTCAATAAGTTCTAAATAAATAGAAAATGCCGAACACCTAACCTCAGCACCCATCTCGAAAGATGTTATCTGTAGTCCGTTGGACCAGCCCTCTCAAAAGGTGTTGGCCATCAATCCAAATCTTTCCAGGCAAGCGTATGTATGGCTGCTATGACTGGCTATCCCTTCTGGCTAAGATCGATTATGTCTGACTGGCATATGAACCTATACCTCTTGTGAATCATCGTATATAATGCTTGGTCATGCATTCCCTCCATCTATCCCACCCAGGTAATCACATTCCCAAGGCTCCGTATAGTTCGAGGTTACAGTTCAGGTTGGGTTCGGAAAGTCAGGGAGATGTCCGGTATTCTTAGATTAATAGACCTGGACTTTCCAGGGTAAAAACACTTCAAAATGCAACGATACTTGCTCTGTAGTGTGTGTGGGTCAGAGGCAACCTGGGGAACCAACCTATGAGGTACTGCTGGAGAGAGAAAGCTGAAGCAACAAAAAAAGAACTAGTGTGGTTACCCCCACCGGGGGAAGGGGATGAAAAGAACAACACAACTGCAATACAGAATGATTAAATGAATCATCACAGCACAGCGAAGCATAGTCGAAGAAGCCAAAAAGCCGAAGCTATTTAACAAGGTGCGTAGCTCTTTCCATCCATTTTATGTATTGGGTGAAGCGGATATTGGAAGAGCGGCTTGCTTGGGTGCGTGGGCACAGAGCATTGAACCTTTACCCTTGCTATCTTCCCTTTACTTAACTGTTACCTACTACCCTTTTCTTTTTACCAACCCTTCACTGAAGTTAGGTCTTCTCAAAACTTCGATCCAACAACCTATGCCTATGGAATGAGCATTGCATATATGTAATTACATCATTAGTTTCTAATACATGTATGCTTTACACCACCAGAGCCGAGTCTCCCAAACTACGCATGGCCACATCATCCATAGCCCACAGGGAGTACACCTATGATGCACCTATGAAATAATGCCGCGTAAGAGCCGGGTGGGTATCGATCTGGATCTAGATATGGAACTGATGAATCGGGATCACGAACAGCTGCTAGCTTTGGATCTCTATTATTTCATGGTGGTGATAAACCTGGTTATGGAAAGAAACATGGTCTAATCCGACGGTGTCTGGTACGGTTGGGTCTGATCTTGTAGGGTCTGGTCTCGTAGGGCCTAATCCTGTAGGGTGTAGCATGGTTAACCGGCCCCAGCCTTTGGTGGGAGCCAATGTGCAAAATCCGGGGCAGTGATGGTGCCACTTCTGGAACTACTTTCTTGACCCTATGAATCAACAGAATAAACTGCTGCTACGGGTGCTCTCTCTATGGGCGCTTCTGCCTCCTTCTATGCATCTGCTTATGGGTTTCGATCTGGGCGGGGTGGTTATAAGACTTAGTAAACAGGATCTGTATATAGTTATTAATCTGCAATGCGAGGATCTGCATCTGCGTCCTATGGAACAGGAATAGGCGCTTAACCTGGAAGATGTGAACCTAGTTGTGCTCCTGTCTTTCCCTTTGCTTCCTTAGTTACTGGATATGCTTGCTCTGCCACTGATGCCCTTGCCTCAGGTGCTTCTATCGCATGCTTTGCTGCTGGATAAACCACTGGATCTTGAACTGGACGAAGGGAAGCTAGAGGCTATGGGTATCGAATAAATGGAAGGGATTCTAGGCTAGGTGGTGGGCCTGAGACGCGTAGTTCCTTTGGCTCTTTTGTTGGTTCCTTCGTGGCTTGGGTGAATAAAGAAAAGGTTTGGTTGGTGATTGGAGATGAGCGCTCTTTGGGCGTTGGCATATCATGGCCTGGCTTCTTCTAGGTATGGGTAGGACTTCGGTTAAAAGAGGATCGTTGTTGGTTTGGTTTGGTGTTCCTTGGCCAATTAATCTTCCCACCCTATTAAAAACTGCTAGTTGTTAATACGTAAATAATAGAATATACGAATTTACACACACCGGCACACGGGGAAGAGTAGAATTGTTTGGATTTATAAATCCCCCTCTATTGTCGGATTTCCCTGTTTGTAAGAGAAGTCAATCCATAAATAAGATACTAATTTATTTCCCGCCTGACTCGGCCGGGGTTGTGGTAGGGAAGAAGAAGTGTTGTTAGAGGTTTGTTTTTTGTTTGGCCTGGGGAAACAGAAGTAGTGCTGCGAAGAAGGGCAGGCAAGAAAATCCACCATAGCCTTGCCCGATGCGGACAAGCGACTTCGTACCTTTACTGCCTTCCCCTGTCGGGAAAGAGCTACGCACCTTGTTTTGCTTGTTTTGCCCGGAGTGTGATTGGTAGTGGATAAGGTAGTTTATTTATCTCTCTTTCTCTGCTTTTCACCAGCTGATCACCTCTTTGCTTGGATGCTCGCTGCCAGGCTCCGAAGATCATCCTTAGTATGTGGGTGGTGTGTGTCCTAGGGCCTCAGGGAGGGGCATGGGCGAAAAGAGTTATAAACTTAAAGCTTTTCACCTCCTTGCAAGGTGTTTTTGTTTGCTCTGGGAAATAGAATCTAGAGTAGGTGGGTAAACACCGTCCGAGCCTCTCAAATCGAAGTAGGTTGGTAAATAACATCCTGCCTATAACAGAGCCAGCCCCTTCAATCCAATAAAATAAACCTGGCCGAGCAGAAAAGCAAATTCCTTTTATTCCCGCCCCCTTCTTGGCCTTACTTTACCATCTTCACCTTTCAACCTGGGAAGGCCAAACTTCTTTCACTGCCCCGCCAAGAAAGAGGTAGTCTCAGTGTGTCAAATAAGAGGAACATGAAATGGTCCATCACTTCATACAGCATTTCTAACTGATGCTCTCATGATGTACACCAGTTCTCATATGATGAGTTATACAAAATCTTTCTAATCAGAGGACCTCCAACTAGAATGTTGAAAGAATAATCCTCCCTCATTTAAAGCAACTCTGGAGAAAGTGTTGGATCTTTAAGTCTTCTACATATAATATAATAACCACTAATACAATCAACTTGAAACCCGGGAAATAAATGCAAATTCTCTTCAACCATATGGGAATAGGAATAGAGATATAAGTTCAGTAGGGGATATAGCAATGGATACACCATAGGTTAATATAGCATAACCTATTCAACAAATCTGACCAACTATACCACTAGCACTAGCTAGTTATGGGAGTGCTTGTTAGTGAGGTTGAGTATTCGTTGTCTAAGTTGAGTCTAAGTATAAGTATAGGATAAGATATAATTTGTAAAGTAGTCTAAGAGTTGTAGTTCCTAAGGTAGTCTAAGTAAAGTATAAGGCTAGTTAATTGTTTAATATGGTTGAATTATGGATAAGGATATAAAGAAGACTAATGTGGTTGAGTAGAATATAATAGAGTATGAGTGAAGTCTAAGTTATATTCCTAAGTATAATGTATAGAATCCTAATATTTCTATTTTCATAATCTGTATTAGGGGTCTAGTTGATTACCTATCTAATAGCTTAATAAGAATGGAACCTACATAAGATCTGTCTCCTCTAAGGTTTACTAAGAGCTTAAAGAGGGTTGTGGGTCTTGTGTTCCAGGGTGTCCAATGGTAATGTACCTTATTGCTGTCTACTGTGATCTACCTGATTCCTGTGTACTCTGATCTATCTAAGACCTTATCTTATTTCTATGAGACTGTAATAAGAAGAGAATATATCTGTATACTGTGAGGTTTCCTTATTGCTGTATAATATATATATATATATAATTTATAACCCTATACTGAATGATACCTAAGTAACCCCCTTGAGTCTAGGAATACCTAACTTCTATCTTTCTAATGTCTAAAGAAGAATACCTTACTTATTACTAAGGAATACCTTATAATCTATATATATAAGACTTCTGAATGTGTCCTTTCCTAATATAAGGCTTATAAATGTGTTCTTTGCTTCTACCCCGGTAGCTTGAAGTGGAAGTCGCATTTCTTAGGGTTATTAATCGATGTCCGGAGGTCTTGCGCTTCTGAGGGCAAGGAAACTCGCTTGCTTGACCGAAGGGAGGGCAAGGGGTTTATCTCTTCGTAGGAGTGAGGCTTATCAGAGTTGATGGATGATGAAAAGGGTGGTATGATGGCTTCCTTTGCTTTATGAAAGGAGCAAAGCGGAGCCCGATTGGGTGGGTATAGACGTGTGAACAGATCCAGTAGTATGGTGAGTTGGTTTATATAAGACCTCCTTGTTTCCCAACTATAGATGGGTTCGCTACATAAGATGCCATCTGTGGAAACCCAAGTAAGCAGTAAACTCTGCATAGAAAGGATCCCTAGAGCAGTGATTTATACATATGGGCAGAGGTACCAGTTCGAAGTCAGCTGCCAACACTTCTGCTATATGCGACCGTGGTTAGCGGACGATAATGTCACATATGGGCAGAGGTATAAGCCCTCGACTTTATGCTAACACCAAAGCGTGTTGAGAGGGTTTTAAAGCAGCAGGCAAAGGCAGTGGAGGAACTGCAGAAGAAGCAAGGAAAGAGGAAGCGTTAAGCTGGCTCACTTTCCATGGCAAGTACAAAAGATGTAATTTATCAATCTCTTCCCCATGAACTAACTCTTCAAAATAGGTAGTGAAAGCTTTACTTAATAGGTATGAGCGCCTTCCTACAAGCTCACAAGCCTTATAGACTTGCCTTAATTTGTGACACGGTATGGTGAAAAATAGAGCATAGTGCTGGCTCCCCCTATGACACTTGCCTGAGTCTTAGGTCTTTTGTGTCAGGTGAAATTAGCTTTATTTAAACCTTTCTCTTGCCGTTCTGATTCTCTATCTATAACTCCTATTGCCAGACTATAGTAGCTCTTTAGTGCATCCAGTAGTTAGTAGTTTCCCAATATATAAACTCTTAGACTACTCGGTCTAAGCTCTCTACGACTCTATCACTGCCTTTATGTATGCCACTCCTAGTAGTGAATAAGCTGTAGTAGTTTTATATCACCATTCCCGCTATCTATGATGCATAAAAAATATGTATAAAACCAGAAATAAAGGTCCGGAGGTCTTGCGCTTCTGAGGGCAAGGACTTATTACTTGCAATTCAAATTCACTACTAGATCTGTCTCTTAACTGAGAGTCATTCTTTATATATTAATTACGCAAGGATGCGCAAGCACGCTCGACTAAAGGGAGAGGCATTATTGCCTACAGATCACTAAAAAAGGGGAGTACAAAAGCTAGCAATTTGAATGGCCCCCCTGAGCACATGCAACGCTCCTCCTGCGACGCACCCTTAAATTGAAACCCTCCTCTTCAATTATAGGTCCTGACTTCTTGGCATACCCATAAATAAGAAAGTTTACATTACTATTGCAGTTAAAAAAGTGCGTAACTCTTTCCTAGCAAAAGAAGGAAAGAAATAAATGCACAATTTTGATAAAGAGGACTATTGCACTTCACAATAATAAACATGCATTTTACCTTGCACTTCACAATAATAAACATGCATAGACCATCGCAGTTCACAGAGTCCTTTCTTCCTTAATGCCCCCTCTTAAATAGAAACCCTTTCCCGAACATACATAGGAAACACCTGCCCTGAGCATATGCAACGCCCTACCTAAATGTAATAGCCCCCTTCAATAATTTCATGATCCTTACTTAGTCTGACAACTCCAATAGATAGATAGACGAATTCACCCGTTCGACCGGACCAGTTCCGCAGTTCCCACCTACGCACCCTCCCAGCCCTGTCTTACCGCCCGAGCTCTCTCATCTAGAATTAGAAGCCCCATTCTCGTCTGTCTAAAAGTAGTTTTAAGCCCCATTCATTCTCTCTCAACAATGAAAGAATTGCTCATTTGGATCCTGCTCACTACACTGGATCGTAATAGATTCACTGGAGCCCCAGCATTCTAGATCCGTAAGCGGCAATAATTAGAGGCAGGCCATCTCTCGTATTTATCAACCAGCACGAGCCCCCCGATAGTTGAGTCGTCAACTAATCAGCACGCACCCGAGGTCACTCCTAAATGGGTTGGGTGGCCCACTTACTGCCTGAGACTGGGTGTTTACCAGGACCTTGCTTGCAGGAAAGAACATATCCTTCCTGAGCTATGTCTGCGGGAAATAATCCTAGCCCGACCTTTCCTTCTCTCTACTATTCCCTCAATTCTTTATTGAAGCTTGACCTGCTTAGACTATATAATAATCCATCTATATATGAGATTATTCCTTAATTGGATTCTCCCTGAGTTGCCATTTGTTAGATAAGCGATTATGCATGCTAGCTTTCCAGCCTCCAGGGCCTTAATTTATAGAAGGTCAGACCCTTTAATCCCTAGGGGGCTTTACAGTGACGTCAATGATGAGTGAGGCACGTTCAGGTATGCCTTAAGTATGTATGTCTATTAGGCGATTCAACGCGGCACAACAAGTAGCCAAACCAACCACCAAGTTTCCAACAAATGGGGATGCGTATTGAACTGAATGCATGGATGCGGGTAATGCTTAGTAATTGCGGGCGTTATAACATATAGAAAGTGGAGTTCGTTTACCTGAATGAAATGAGTAAATAGAGGAGCCTTGTTTTGAGCTAGTCATTGCTCTAGTAGATAAGTTCCACCAGCCTAGTAACTGCAGGTGTTATTACATATATAAAGTGAGGTGCGTCTTAGCCTTCCCCTCCTATGTCGGGAAAGCGACTTCGTTCCTTCCCGTATTAACCTCGGGAAAGTCCCTCTCCTTTTAGTCGAGCAGCTCCGCCCCTCTCCCGTATGGTCGAGACCTCCTTCCTAAGGAGCGAAGCCGCTTGTCCTTCATAGGGCAAGGACCTCTGTAACAAAAAAAGCACGTTTATCACCTCGATGGGATAAAGGCAAAGGCAGTTTCCCGAGTCTCAGTTTCATCAGTTTACCCCGTCTTTCTACTGTTGCTTTAAAGGCTCGCATTTTTACTGCTTAGATTTCTACTGTTGCTTCGATGGTGTGAATTTCTACTGCCTTGATGGTAAGGGAGTTTGCTGCTACCTTATAGGATAGGATCTTGGATCTTTAGCTCTATAGAAGTATAAGGTTTGGGAGCCCGGGCGTGGGGTGAAATGGGAAAGCTAATGAATAGTCGAATTGGAATTTATGCGGGGGTTAAGGGAGCTTTTTTCAAGTTTGAAAGCTCGGGCATAAACCAGTTGACTGACTGAACATGGAGCCCATTCTGACTAGTTATTCTGGGTGACCACGCAATCACGAGCCTAGAGTGTGCAGTCCGGCGGAAGAGGCCTAAGTAGGTGTATCATGCATGGTATATAGAAAAGAACAGAGCCGATCAAACTAGTTTCTCTGGGGCGGGGGCAATGAGAGCGTTTCCGGAAAACACGTAGTTGTGTGTCCTAAGCTAGCAGCATGGGGTAGCGGCACAGGCAAAAGGCAGAGGTCCTAGTACAAGTAATCGATAGGTGATCGTATAATAATAATAAGAGCAAGTGCGTCTTTCTCCGGGTGATCAATTGAACTATCGAATACCTTAGTCGACTTTACGTCTCCCTCCATTGAATCACGCTACATTCCCACTATGCGTGTAAGCTCACTGGAAATGACGATCATTCCAATTGGAGTGTTAAACTGTAATGAAAAGACAGACGATTCAATGGTTCTTCATAAGGTGGGAATAGCTCCTACTAGTTGGTCGAAAATAATGCAGATATCGATTTAATACGTGGCGAGTGTAAGTGCTTACCAGTAGTTGGATGCGCAGTATCGTGTGATACATAATTGAAAGGTTTTACATAGCATTATAAAACACGGATCCAAGTTGTATGGTCTCCCGCTCTGGTGTGAGAGATGCTCCGCACAAAAAAAGTGTAGCCACGAAAGCTTTATCCCCCTTAAGAATCTCTGGAAGTCGCTATCTGTAGGGCAGGGTGCTTACCTGTGGTATGATATACGGGATTTGACTTAAAAGCGGCTCAACATTAACAAACTTCTCTAGTAGCAAATGATTGGCTTATTGATTGCTTTTTTTAAGCTTTAATAATTCAATTTGGTTTGCTTGCAGAGTATTTATAATCGCTCTCCATGAAAGCTTTCTTCGCAGCTTAGCTTTGACTGATACTTAGTGGGCAGATAACACATGCATAGTTATTCTTGCTATCATTACTGCACCGGCTCCCACCGCTTAAACTAATACTTAAGCTTTCATGGTTTTTAGATTAATAGCTTTGGTAATTGCTAGTATATTATAAGTGGCTACGGCTGCTACTTCTTCGGGTGTGGGGACATTATTAACGTAATTACGCCATTTCAGAATTGAGTTTGAACCTTCCCAGAACTATGAAACGAAAGGCTCTGAACTGCGATGAAATTGATGAGAGAAATTTCGGATTTCCCTAATGGTGCGTAGCTCTTTCCCGACAAAGGAGGGGATGGAACTGCAACACTTTTTGATGGCAATTTTCTCTTTATGAACCCGTCCTCGCCCTCCTTATGTCAGGCGAGCCCTACGTCCTTATTTGTTATTTGTTGGTTCGGAGCAATCCTCCTCGCGTGAACTTCTCCGAGATTAAATTAAACAACCTCGATTCGGAGTAAATCCTCTCCTATTTTGCTGCGAGCGTTTACATGTTCTCGGCGATGTCGGAAGAAGCCTCAGAGATGGTCTTTTAAGATAAGTAAGTTATTCTCTCAATGGTCAATACCCTGTTTAATACCCTCCTCTTTATGTGTTGGGTGAGCCCCCTAGGTCCTTTGGTTAATCCCTAAGGTTGGATCAAAGTTTTTTTGTCACATTCCCTGCAACCATTTCCTGATAGTATCTAAGAATGAACCCGAACGCCTTGCTTGAAAAATTGTGATCCTGTTAT
>Ga0233330_1000041_pt1 | contig 14724 bp, 8 predicted proteins | sample GEONDECOMP201_FD_180703 | JGI IMG/M metagenome (GOLD analysis project Ga0233330, IMG submission 180703) | Leaf litter microbial communities from Shasta-Trinity National Forest, California, United States - GEON-DECOMP-201 | ecosystem: Environmental > Terrestrial > Plant litter > Unclassified... | reverse complement strand
CATTCGTTTGATATCGCTGCATGATATGCACACAAGCAGGGATGGAATTTGACGGGTAAATGCCCATCATGCGCCAATTTACCCGTCAAATACAGCTAAGATTTTACGGAGACCGTCAAAATCTGGCTTAGAATACCCATGGTATTGTACTCATTTTATTGAGACTCTCATTGATCTATAAAAGGAAGAGATCTCACCATTGTTATCTAGTTTTGGAAATCTACTCTTGTGGAATAGCAATATTGGAGAAGGCTCTTGAGATCTATCTTTGTCTTGTGCTTCTTGTGTGGATGATCATTGAGATATTGGGTTTGCTCTTCTTGGGAAGTTCATAGCTTTTCAACAAGGCTTTAAATAGTGTTTTCAACTCTGCTTGATTAAAGAAATCAGAAACTTTAGATTGTGTCACCCTCTTGGTTTGATTAGATCTAGGATTGCTTGCTGAATTGTGTAATCTTCTTGCAACAATTTGAAATATAATCTTTGTTAATCATTCATCTCACCTTTGTTTGTTCCTCTTTAGTTAGATCTTGGATTGTGTAATCTTCCTCTTTCATTGTAGGGACCCATTGGCTTATTATCTCCCAGAAAGATACGCTTGCTTTTGAACCCCCCTAGGGAACCATCAACCTAGTTTGCAATAGAGCGTTCACAGGCTAGGGGAAAGAGTGGAATAGTTGTTCTCTACCAGAACAAGAGGGTAACTTGCTTACACTTTTAAACAATCAAAGGTACTCTTGAAAGAACTTTAGCATTAACTGCACTCCCGGTCTAGTCTATCTGATCTCCTTGTCCAAGCGGAAAGCAAAAGCTAAAGACTTGAAAGCGTGACTTAAAAGAGGAAGAACAAATAATCACTTCACTTGCAGAACTTGCACTTTCACTTTCCACCCTACGCTAGATAGATGATTCTTTCTCTTCTCTCGAGTACCTTCGCTACCCGTAACCCGGAACTGCCCGTAACGAAAGGAGTTCAGCTCGAAACCAGTTTCAAAGATTCTCTTTTCTAATACGTCCAAGAGTACCGAGCCTCCCTAAACTAGAACTCAACTGCTAGCTCTTATTACCCTGTCTTTCCATCTCTGTGCTCTAAGTCTGGGAGTGAGGGTGTTTGATGAATAAATCAATCGAGTAGAACAGCATCGGTTTAAAGGTCATCGTTTAGCGGAAGTCTAGCAGTTCCCCTCTACCACCCGAGGCTCATTCCACTATCCATTTAGACCATTTGAACCATTGCATTCGGGGACAACCGAACCGGTGATAGACAGGTCTGAGAGCCACAGCATTGGTGGGATTTCGACTAAGCGATCGTGGATTTGGATGTTAATCCCGGTTGTTCCCTCCGGTTACCCTCGGTCGAGTATCTGGGACCCTTTAAGTTACTTATTCCGGTTTCTGAGGAATAGGCATCAACAGATCTTTATTTCTTTAAAGGCTGGACGAGGTGATGCTGGTGAGAGACGGAGCGGTCCAGGAGCAGAATCAGTGGTTGAAGTTCGAGCATGCCCAGTAGCTTCATATCCTGTAGTAGATCCATCAGTACCACTAGCATTCCCATTTAAAGTCTTTGATCCGGTTGAAGAACCAATTAAGTTACAGTTCCTTAAGCATAACCGGTGGGGACTACAGATCCATATCCAGTAGAGACAGGGGTAGCGGTGCGAGTACCAACAGTTGCGTATCCAAGTGCAGATCCTATGGAATATTTCAGTAGAGCATAGCCGGGCGAGACCGGTGAACCCACCGGCAGCATAACTATCGATATCGGTAGCGGCATAAGAAGCAGGTAAACTTTGTTTGGTCGCCTCATCCGGCAATCCGGGCAAATTGCAGCCAAGAAAGATCGGCTCCATTAGCTACTCTTTCGGCTCCATAAGCTACTCTTAAAGATGAGAGCAATGGATTCAATACCAGAGGAAAAAGACTCCCATGTGCCGGCTAGTCTCTCCATCCGATGGCAGCTCACCCGACAAGAAAAAAGGGATTAGAAGCTGCTTCCCCTCCTTCCCCACCGGGCGATGGCAGGTCTATCTATCCATCTCCTCGGTCCGATGTCCGGGCTTTAGCCGACGCTAGGCGGGGAAGGTTTATTCGAGAAGGGAGGGTAGGGTGAATTACGTAAACCTTTATTAAACTATTAGTTACTAATGAAATAGTCAATTATAAAATAGGATACTTATTTTACCAATTTTCTCAAGCGAGATATCGCAATAAATAAATCTGCTGGGGTTTGGTTTGATGCCTTAAGTCGGAAATTGTGTTTCCAATGGAGGCACTGCTGAGCTAAAGCGAAGAATTGGTTGCTTTATTGAAGGGAATCTCCCGAAGAGCATATCCCTGTTTTAACATATGATATCGCATATCTACGTTTCACTTTTCCATTGTAATTAATCTGAATATATGCAATCTATAGTCTATATCTCTATGGCCTTAGGGCACAAGAAAGAAAGACTGAAGCTCTCTAGGAAGTAAGCACCATAAGAACCATAGGGAGACTATCATAGGGCATGGAATACTTTACTTGGACCCAGACACTAAGTTTGTTTGCTTGGAAGAGATCTCAGAAAACCTTGAAACATAGTTTTTAGGGGGTTGGATGACATCTCCACCCACCACCAATTTGGGAAAGAAACAGTAATTTCCAACCAGTCAGTGCCAATCATTGATGGAGAACTCTTCAGCTAGCAGTAGTTCTAAATGAGGTGGTAACTTGGCCTTGCTTACTGGTCCTGCTTAGTTTAAGTTATTGCTACCGTAACACCTTCTTGCCTTCCCTCGAGTTATGGCCACCCTCATTCCACGGCGCAATGGCACCCATCACACAGTTATCAACACGGCCGGCTTTGAGATCGACGGGACGGGACACGGACAGAATGATTGATATCCCCCATGTTGCCTTGGAGCGGAATCGATGATGTTACCCATGGTTACACCGAACGAGATAGATGATGTTCCCCCATGTGACCATTAAGCCCAGTGGAGTGGTTTCTACCTGCCAAGAGAAAAGAACATGACATTGCATGGCAAGGCACGGGAAGGACGGCACACCTGGAGTTACCAGCACGGACGGGACGGGATGGCACAGGGCGGGAAGATGGGAAACCAGAAGGCAAGTAGACAGAAGGGAGGAAAATAGAATGAGCAAGGCGAAGACACAAGGAGACGGGGGGGACCGAGGATGGAGGCAGTGGAGAGATAGAGAATAAAGACCCCTGCGCTCAGGAGATACATATAATACGGAAGGATGGGGTAGCGAGGGACACAAACAAGGTGTAGTAGGGGGAGGAGAGACGAGAGGCCAAGAAGAGATGGGGCAGTGATAGAATGGACAGGGGAAGGGAAGAGGACGTCGGAACTATAAAAAGCAACAGGGATAGGAGGTAGATAGGTAGATAAAATGGTACTAGGAATGGGAATAAAGATGGAGAGCGGAGAGAAAGTGTAAATCATGAGCAGAGAGAAAGGAGAATAGTGCAGAAGCAAAAGATTGGGATCACCTTCTATTTATTCCCCTCACTCTTTTGAGGATTTGAGATTCTTCGTTACTAACGATATTCCCAAGTTTCCACCATATAAGATATATGTTGTTCCCAAGTTGTGTTACCCATATGGGATATCAATTGAGTTTAAGTTTACAACAGATGAGATATATGATGTTCCCCCACCAAGTTGGAATGCATAGATAAATTAATCTTCTGCTAATGCTGCTAGCCAGAAGGTGCGGCCAGGGGAGATTTAATCCACCATATGTGAGAGCAGTCCTTACCGCCAGATGATAGAGAAGGACCCCGTCACAGGATACCCACCTTCAACCTTACCCCGCTCAACAGACACCGTGAAATACATACCCGAGAGAGAGTGCACCATTGCATGATACCCGAGTCACCTTCAACACATACACGAAAGAGCTGTCCCACAGACCCGGGGAAAAAGGAGTGCGTGCATACATGCAGTGAATGACAGCTATGTGAGTGATACCTTCACACCAAGAGCGAGTTACTACAGCTAGGTTATATATGATTCACCATTCGGGGATCATATCCGCAAAGGAAGGGTACTCAGGGAGGGGTAGATTCTTCAGGGAGAGGCTAGATAGGTATAAAGCCAGTATTCGGGGAGGGGATAGATACATTCAGAGAGAGGAGCTAGATAGAGACATTCCCCAAACTCACACATTGCAGCCAAGGTTCCACCAGACAAGAGATCGAGTTCCCAATCACACCCATTTCACCATTGATACACCAAATTAGGATTATGTTCCCATGTTCCCACCTGAATAAATACAGATCTATCTATAGTGAATTCTGGAAGCACTTTTCCGGCCCGGAAATACGGTAAAGTAATAAATCACTTGACCCCTAATAACCCTCATCTTGCGTGAGAAAGAGGAGACTTCTTAGCGTTTCCTGCCGGCCCGGCCCCGTACTATCTGGCTGGAAGAATTGATCCCATTCCATTACTCATTTAAGGGTGGACACCCACCCCCGACCCACTTTCTTTTGCTCCTCCTTCGGCTCCACGAACGCGTCACTCACCTAGGCTTATGTCGAGATATTTATTCCTTTCCTTTACACAAAAATTCGCTTCTTGTATTGACGAATAAGAAGAGATGTCAACCGGCAACCGTATCTGGAAACAACAATTAGTTAATATTGGTACTCTCCAAAATGCTATCGGATGTAATAACACATTGAAAAAAGAAAATAGGGTAGTGTTTCCAGGTTCTGAAGTGTATTCGTTATAGCACGAACGTAGCTATAAGTGCCATACCGAGTCAGATTGGTTAATCCAGTGTGGTCGAACGCCTGTGAATGCTCTGTCGAACGCAGGTCCTTAAATAATAATCTCAGGGAGAGGCTGAGCTATCCTTCCCAAGTTAAGGATGTTAGGATAATGCTGGAAAATAAGCTTCTTAAGGAACTTAATGCAGAAAAAAAGTGGCTAAGGCTCAATAAAAAGTACTCTCTTTTACTTACATAAGCCTATAAATAGCAATAAACTAGTGCCCTATATATCAGAGAGCTAATGCCCCATTTGGAAAGAAACTTGCCCTGCGAACCATGGAGATATCAGACTGAAAGAGTTGGAGGATGTATTTCACTAGAGAAGCCAAGAGATGGATGTTATGAAGAGTGCTGCTTCCTCCCTTCCTTAGGGAGCCAAGATTCAAACTGGGAGCTGTGGGAGACCCATGGAAGTACATCTCTAGCGTAAGCAAAGCTGGAAGACTTTATAGGTGGAAGACTGCAGAGATCTCATTCATTAGATAACCCGGGAATGACAAGACATAACTCTAGCAGTGGGAGACCTGAGACAAAATGATATGCCCAACATGTGGAGAGACCCGCGATCAGTAGGTAACATATTAATTGGAAACAGCTGGTTGAATAGAGAACTGAGGTCTGCTGGGACTGGGCGTGATGAGAACTGGAAGTGTAGCGTCGGCTGTAAGGTGCAGCATGAGTATCTATCAACTGGGTATGATGCGACCGGGGTGAATAGAGAACCGTGGGCAGTAGGTAACTGAGTTCATTTGGGCTGGTTGCTTATAGACCAGAGTTTATTTGTAAACTGGGTGATGAGATATAACTGCTCACTGTTGGGACGTTGTTTACATATTTCCAAAAAATCCTCATTCATTGCACATTTTGCAATAGTACAAACCTATTTTTTTGGGTTCTTATAAAACATATATATATATAGCTCATCGGGGGACCTACTAGCCTCATACTCTGCTCTATGTATGGAAAAAAGAATACATTGATAGACATGTTTGTCACTTTGTTGTGTTCTTCTTCTTTTAAAATAGGATAATAAGACCCAGCTGGGAAAGCTAACCAGCAGACCTTGCCATAGCAGCCAGACCTGCCTACCTATACAACCTATTTTAATTATGATATCGCCATGGGGACGTGTAACTTTTCCATTGTAACAATATCAAAATCCATCCAAGGTTATATCCGTCCTAGTTCCAAATCTATTCCTCCGTGTATCACTAATATAATTATAGCTCTCTCAGTGGTTGTAGTTCCCAGGTTGTAGTTCCTCCCACTAGATCTTTTCAGTAGAGAATAACTATTTACTTTGTTTTTATAGCTGCAGTAGTTCAAATTCTAGTTCTACTCAATAAAATAATTGGTGTCAGGGGTCATAAAAACATAGGGCATAGGCTATATAACTAATTATATAACTAATGGGGGAATCCATAGGCCTATCTCTGTAGTTTCCCTACCTAGTTCCTTAGTCAAAGTTGAACCGCATGGAGACGTCCTCGCCATCCGATGTGATAAATACATTGGTGGTGAGAGCATTACCAATAAGAAAGAGTCATTGTCGTATAAAGTACTAATTGTCGTATAAAGTACTACTAGATTTCCCCATCCGGGTTGATAAACTGCATTTGTCTGTAGGCAAGTCGATTCATTAGAGCCTTTTCAGGTTCTTCCATCCATCTAATAAGGCCATGGGGGTGCAGCATAACGCGAGGCATAGAGTGAGGTACGAAGTCAAAGTAAATGGGGTACGCCAAGAAGCAAGTTTTCTATTTGGAATTTGTCTGGTCGAACCAAAAAACGTCTGAAATGCCTCACCATATGAATAGTGAGTGGGCTCCTACCTCGCCCCGTGTTTTGTTAAAGCAAATCTTTGTGTTTGGAGGGTCGGAGAAAGATTCTTCACTCAACCGGGTTGCAAAACTCACATTTTGTAAAGTCAAATTGACTCCCTCCGTCGCCTAAGTTTAATAGCCTTTTCCTTGTACGCCTTCATCCCATCCTAAAGTAAAGGTGCAAAGCGAAAAGCTTCTGAGATGAGTTTTTGTATAAAGCGAGCCCTCGTTTATATGAGGTCCGAGGCATATTCCATCCTCTGGGTTCCCTAACTCTAATTTGGTGAGAACTCGCTCGATTCACATTTGTAATTAATTGTCCTTCTTGGGCTTGGGCTTGGATCCGGAATTAGAATTGGTTTGATTCTGCATAAGGCGCCGCTAAAACTGATGCGGGTTCTAAGCAACTAGCTTAGGCACTGGATTTGAAACAGAGCGAAGGTCATTGTGGATATTTTATATATGCACTGAAGCTGCTACTGGCTTTCAACTGGGCTCTCTAACTAACCGGGTATAGATGGAACAAAGGCAACCACCCATATCTATAAACCAAGGGCTCTATAACAACCGAGGGGAGCTGGTGTAAACGGGTATTTGTGTATGCAACTTAAGGGATCGGGTAAGTACGGGTTGCGACCGAAGGGAGCTAAGTAACCTTGCCTTCTGACTTGCTTTGCTTCGGCCTGCCTATCTGAGTTAGTGTCTTGCTTAGGGCCTAGGAAAAGGGCCTATCTACCTTCACTTGGTTAGAGACCTGGTTTCTTTTCGTTTCTCATCATTCTGACTGATCTTGAGCATGAGATTCGGTTCAAGTTGATGAGTGCTTGCTTGCCTAAGCGTCGATCCGTCGTGCTTAGGCTCTTAATGAATATATACCTATATTAAGTAGCCTTATGAAATGAAAGAAGAACCAGCTCTACTATGTGTAATGTATATGCAATGCATGCCCGTTATGCTATGCATATAATGTGGTGCTGGGTCTGAAAATAGACTCTAAAACTCGAAAATAGATTCTAGAGAGGATCACTGCATTCCTAACTAACCAACTCTCACCACGCTTATTACTTAATGAATGGGCAACCACCCTATTCTGCGGGGGGTGACATTGACCTTGCTAACAGATCCAATAAGATTATTTTAATCTCCTCGCACGCAAGTGAGTGGTTGACCTCTAAAAAAGGAGGGGATGGATTCATTCCTGAAAACCAAAGTTTGCACAAATTTGGCAACACCAACAATTAGATAATAGAAAGATACAATTTGCCAAAGGACTACTCAACTATTATGGTATGGATTATGTGAAAACATAACCACGCTAAGAGAGCTTATTAAAGGTGAGCTAAGGAGGGGATGCTACGTGCACTTGGGCAGACTAAACAACATTTTGCCTTTTTTTGATTCCAAAAATGTATGATGCTAACGGGGTGAGATTGACCAACTCTATTATAGGAAAGAAAAAATACACGAAAAGACCCTCCTAGACGTGCAGTGATATGAATAGACCCAGGTACAGAGAAGGGGAAATCAACCCACCGCATTCAACCTAACCCCAATAAATGTTATACGTTCGTTGGGCGGGCTCACCTCACTGTCTATCTATAAATCCATGTCCCTCCATCAAGTGAAAGGGCATCTCTTCTACCAGTAGTGTAACCACTTGTGTAACCGCACTAACTCACTTCAATCGCCTCATTGTGTAAGCTAACCTCGACGTGTAACCTCACCTGACTCATCTCACCGGGCACGTGGTACCAAGGGTAACAACGCACTTAGAACCGCCTCCTTACTGTGGGGGTATGAAACAGGTAACACACTTAGAGTCACTTCCTTACTGTGCACGTCGAACTGTTAACGCACTAAAAACCGCCACTTCCTTTCTGTTCACATGGGATGGAAACAGGTGGTCAATTTAAACTCCTTTCCTGGCAACATACTGCAACTGTTCACGCGCAAACACTTCTTTTTCCTACCTCCTGGGGACCCAACCCCTAGTCCCACCACGAACAACAGTAACAACAAGCCCACCTACAGGGCCTACGGAAATATGCCCACCAACTCTGGAACCATCGAACTCCACTACGACTATTGCTAACCAGATCAGCTAGGTTATAATATAACTTACATTTATATATTTGTTACCTTTTTAATTGATTGCTTAATTTATTCAATTCAATTTATTGGATTTATAGAACCCATGTGAAAAACTACCAACCATCACACCAGGCCTACTCCCTACCCACCACCTGGACTTATGACAACCAGTTATAACACCATAAGCCTACGGAAAACAGTACTAATGCGCTTACGGCTGCTGGTACCTGGATCCTGCCCAACCACCTGTTACCTAGTTTATGAGTGTTGCTTGGTGCTTGATTCTTTTTACAAAATTAGCTTGATTGAAGATGATCCGTAAGCAAGTGCTAGTCAATCCAGGAATAGTTGAGCTATTTAATGACAGGAAGCGATACAAAAAAGACCGGTACTATATGCCAAGTTTCAACGCTAAGTTGAAATGGCCAGGTTTCAATGCACTGCCGGGGCTCTTTGCCAAGTGGATTAGTTAAACTACAAGCGGCACTAATTATCTGGATCGGGAGCATGAGTCCAGTCTATCCAGATGGTAAATTCCGAAAAGAAAGGCCTCATGTCTATTTGAATTACGAGCATGATAGCATGGTCAAGACCTATCGAACCTATCTAGGTGGGAAATTTGAGAGTGAAAAGGTGGCATATCGAGATGGAAAATTGGATACCCGGTGAGAACCGAAGGGGTGTTGTCCCAGTGGGAAATTTAGGAATGGGAAGGTGGAAGAACAAATAACCGTGTTCAAATTATGTGATGCTGCTGGTTACCCTGCCTATACCCATGCTTCTTATTCTGCTGCTCCTTCCTTAAAAAGCTGTTGGAAATGATCCTAAAAATGCTGGGAATAAAGCTCCTTCTACTGATGCCGCTGGTAATAATGCTGATGCCAGGAATGTGCTCTTGGAACTGCTACGGGAACTGATGCTCTAAATCCTAACTTATGCTTATTTGATGTTGGTTCGACTGGTGCTTATGGGAAGGCTGCTTATGGTAATGCTGTTCTTTCTGCTTATTCAAATGAACCTAATAATGCTGGTAATGCTGCTCTGGGAACTGAGGAAGCTGGGAATACCGTTTAAACAGGTGCTACTCTGCTTGCTGGTTCTTATGATCCTGGGACTCCTTTTGCTGCTTTTGCTGCTGGTCGTGATGCCGCTTCGACCGATGCTTTGAATTCTGCTCTTTCAACCGGTGTTAATGGGGATGCTGAGTCAACTGATACTGGGAATAATGATGCTTTAGTTGTTCTGGTTCTAGTGCCGCTGATAAAAATAATTTCATTTTACTGGTGTTGGAACGAACTACTACTTCCGGTTCTGCTAGGAAGGCTGCTGGGAATACTTTTCTTTCCTTCACCTCTTAAACTCCTACTACTTTTCCTTCTTCCTTCTGTTGTCCTTAGTGAGGCTGCTGGTGATGAATACTTTTTATTAAGGTGAGACTCGAGGTTTCAGGTTACAGGTTCCAAGATTCAAGGAAGTTGGACTTGGCAAAAGGCTCCTGTCGAAAGAAAGGCATATGTTGAAAGGGTTCTGTCAAAAGGTTCCAAGGCTAAGGCTAATGGCATAAAATTATTTATTATATAAGAACTATGGGTACTTCTCCTTTATCGGGTAAGGTGGCTCAGTTCTATGCTGCTGGACCAGGACAAGACCTATCAGACAAACCTATTGAGGTAGTAAATTTAAGAATAAAAGGTGCATATGAAGATGATATAGATAAAAGAGTGTGGGCCTCATCATACGGACACGAACAGAAGGGGTCATGGTTGAGGGGGAAAATGCATAATATGGCGAGACTGCGGGCGTATTGGAGAATGTGTTGGCCAGCAACAAAAGTAATGCCTCTTCTTATTCCGTTCCGTTGAGGCCTTTCCGGAATTGAGCCGGTCACAATAGGTCTTTCTTCCCGCTATGAATCAATGGCTAGAGATTCCGAATGAGGTGTCCTATCCATAAGAAAAAGATAGCCTAAATTCCTGACATCTCTGGTTGTGTAGTTTATTGGCCTTAATATATGAGCACAACGCTATGACATATATGACTGCTTAATTCCCTTCCAGATTCGTCTGAATGAGGTGTGGATGCCGCAAGAACCCGAGATTGAAATAGATATCCTCCTATATGAAACGTACGTTTACTTGCTTTACTGATCAAGTAAATACGACCGGTATTCCTTCGTGCCTAAGCAGCCCAGCCGATTCAATAACTAATTCAATAACTAAGTATTGTGAGGTGCAGCAGTTTAAAGTAAAGAGAACAGTAGCAGGTACTTTCCATTAAAAAGTAGGCAGAGTAATGGCAAAGGTCTAAGTAACTCTCATGTGCTGACCGAAAGGTTAAGGTCTGTAAGCCAGTAATTGAAAGGGTGGAAAAAGATAGCAATAGGTTGTTGCACTAAACTAACATTCATCCTTAAGCAAGTAGTTGTGTAAAGGCAGGCAGCACTAAATCTCTAGGGGGCAGTAAATACAATAGGCCTTTTCACTCAATAAAGAGAGTAAATACCTATTTATAAAGAAGGGCTCTCTAGTAAATATACATCCAATCTGGTCAAGCAGGCAAAAGCGCATTTATTTATAAATCAATGTTAATATGATCAGGTAATGAAGTAGTATTTACAAGCGTTGGTTCATTGATTGTCTTTTCATTTATGGTCCACCCTCGCTCTCTCCCTTTAAAGGCGAATAAAAGCCCGGGAAGGAAGTCTATATAACTCCGGATAGGTTCAACTTATAACCCTACCGCCTAAACAAAAAAAGCTCAAGCAAAATTTATGGTCGCATAAGTTAAGTAGCGACCTGCATGCTTCAAAAGCTAAAGGGCTATAAGGCTGTGGAGAGGGGATTGAGAACCGGTCACGTATAACTGGGCACGGGCATAAACTGGTGGTCACTAAAAATCTCCTGGTCACGTAAAACCGGAAGGAGTTAAAGCAGACCCATTATGTTCAATCCAGTCAGTTAAAGCCAGTCAATTCAGTTACAGCCATTAAAGACAGAACCTCAGTTCAGTACAGAGACGGCAAGGCTAGCGCTATTTGAATCGACCGGACAAACTACTCAAAAGAGCACTAGCTGGTTGGGGAATTGCTTATAATAGTTTTTTACCCCACCCGCCGCCTGCTGCCAAAACTTATACTGCAACCTGCCTGATTAAAGGATGGAGGAAGAATGAAATGTCAGGCACGAAGTGAGTTGGCTAAATATAAATGTGATTTCAGTGGGTACTTTGAATATTTTATTACCTTTTGAATCCTGCGCAATAAGTTTACCTATACCCGCTGTAGTATTAACCGTACTACCTAAGCCTCTTATGCTGCCATGCCTTGCCTTATTGGAAAGAAGGAACAAAGTGAAATGCTGCGCATTCAGCGATTCAACTAAAGAAAACAGAAAAAACATATAGTTTAAAGACCTGGTGGAGCAATTCTGAACTCAGATAAATGAGATTCACTTTATAAAAACACGGAGTGAAACCTCACTATTCATATGGTGAGGCATTTAGGGCAATTGACCTATAAGGAGGAGGTTAATGCGGGAATGCTCGGGCGAGTATTGGTAACATAATATTTAGTAATTGGCATCATTGTTTATGAGGTACGGAGTTGAATTAAAACAAGCCAAATTTTAGTTCTCAAGACCCCGATGGATGAAATTCTTTGGGCCCCCCTCAACATGAGGTTTATCCTTATAAGACACTTCTCGTTGTGGCTGGTAATAATTTTGTATCAATCAGAACCGCTGCTAAAGACCCAACTAGCTCTTTAGTTCATGGACTTAGAATCAGTTTTTAATATCACCCACCACTTAAGCCCTGGCTGGTTATTCTGCACCCAGCCTGCCTCCATGAGTAAAAAAATTGTTACAGCTTGCCTCTTTGTTGGTTATTGATCCCCACCGCTTGCCCCATTAGGTTGCTTGTTTGGATCAATACCGCTCGATGAAACGCCCTACACCTGACTTACCTAGATTGTATAAGCCAACATGTTCGCTTACAACAGATTTTTAAAAACCTCCCCTCTCGTATCTAAGGTTTCGTCTATTGCCCTCGACTACTTTTGACGAAGGGATCCCCTCGCCCCTCCGGGTCCTACTCATTCAATTTTTTTTATCATCGGCACATCAAACTGGATTTTCCTTGCTATAAACTATACACTTATAGAGCAGCTCTATTGGATAACCTGTATTTCATTGCCAAGCGTCGTAATACTAGACTTATGAAACCAAGACAACCCCCATTTACGCTCTGCTCTCAGCTAGACATCATTATGCTTTCTGGACCAACAAAAAAACATAGCTAACTTAGTTGAGGTAAGTAGCTAAATAAAGTGCCAATGGGCGAATACCACCTAGTTTAGGTAAGGCGGGTCACTAGGCTCTTTGTTTTATGATGAGTTCTGGGGTTTTCCCCTAAAAGTTTACATTCTGGGTTCTCCTTCCAAAGTGGGTATTTCAGAGTGGGCATCCTTTTTCCCTCCAAAGCAGCAGTATGGCAGACGAATAGAGAGCTGCTGTACAGGCAGGAATTGAAAAAGCATGCACTAGCGCGTTGGAAAACACTTGTTAATTAACTAATCGTACTTGGCATGGAACTTATACTTACCCCTTGCTATTAGGAATACGCTTAAAACAATTTTTACCCCTTGCCCGATGCGGACAAGCACCTACGGTTCCTTTATTTAATTTATCCAATGTGAAATCACGTAATAGACAGTTTTATTTTTATTAATATTTTTATTTTTACAATTGTTGGGATCAAAGCAAAGTATCAAGGCCAAGTATCAAATAATAAGACTGTCCCTCGATCAATCACTGCCAATAAACATCAACATTTAACTGAACATGCATTGTGGAAACCTCATCGTACGTCGAGCATGTCCCTAATTATGTAGCTTCCTTGGGACCAACCTCCACCGGTAACCAACCCTCATTGGAAACACATACATATGGATTACGAGCATGAGCCCAGTCTATCCAGATGAAAAATTAAAGAACAAAAGGTGGCATGGGTAAATCCAGCAGATCCAGGAAACGTGTCAAACTGGTAGATTGAGTAACGAAAGGTGGCATGGTCAAGCCCTAAGGAAAGGTGCCGTCTCCATATGATAAGAGTGCGGGCCTATTAAAATGGTAATTGAACTAGTTCAAGGGTGGCATTGCCCCCCATTAAATGAAAGCTCGGCTCGAAGAAAGAAAGAAGGAAGGAGTCCGTGAGTGCCAGGTTTCATATACAAGCATTGCTGCCAATCATACTAGTCCTTGCCTTATGGAGCCCACACGTTGTTGGGGTGAGTAGCTAAAAAGCCCATAGGCGAATAGTCACGTTGTTTAAGTGAGTAGAACAAAGGTAAACAATTAGGCTCTTTGTTTTATTATGAGTTATTGTTTCTACCTACAAAAGTGGGCATTCTGAAGTGGGCAGATGTAGCAGTGTTGTGAGGTGCACCAATTGAGAACAGGTATCTCGTCGGGTTCTGAAGCTGCTTACCAGGATATGGCGCCAGAGGTGTTGGATGCGAAGGTGGGACTTGCCGGACCACTTGCCTTCTGGGAGTCGTTGATCGCTAGCGCTTTCCCCCATTATTTTGATTGAGCGCTACCGGCCTGATGTTGTGGAAGGATCGCTACCGCTCAATTATACGACGCCTCCATACGCCCTGCATCACGCTTACATGCCTCGCGCTTACACGCCATACTCGCTTTCAGTTACATACGCATTCAGATCCGAAGAATCCAAACTCCTCATTCATCAGGTAGCATAAATGACCTTTCTTCTTACTTAAATTGACTATTTATGTCAATTTATCTATTACTTATTAATAGTTATGTCCTTGCACCTCCTACAGAGGATTGCTTCTTGCTTACGTAAGCACATATGCGTAAGCGGAAGTGTTAAGTTAAACAGAGATGAAAAAAATAAATTAGATTTATAAATGTTATATTGCTCAGAGAACCCATATTACATACCTGGGTCACCAGACCCGATAAACTAGGCCTACCTGGGTCTGCAGTCTATAGTGCATATTTTCT
>Ga0233330_1000040_pt1 | contig 14809 bp, 9 predicted proteins | sample GEONDECOMP201_FD_180703 | JGI IMG/M metagenome (GOLD analysis project Ga0233330, IMG submission 180703) | Leaf litter microbial communities from Shasta-Trinity National Forest, California, United States - GEON-DECOMP-201 | ecosystem: Environmental > Terrestrial > Plant litter > Unclassified... | reverse complement strand
GTTGTGAGGGAGGCACTGTACTGTCCGCCCCAGATCCGCCTCCTTTTACTCCAGGTTTGCTTTAAAGAAAAATAGAAAAATAAATCTCAGTATAAAGAGAAATATAGCCGGCCGATAGGGCCCATTTGTTCAATAGGGAGGTGTTCCTCGACCCTGCGTTGTATTGCGGGGCTCTATAATTGATTTACCCATTCATTCATCTAATGGGGTTCAACGTATACGATAAGTCGCTGGTTAAGCTCTCTATATCACCCGCATTCAGATCAAAATGATATTACGCCCAGCCATATCACAGGACCTTCCTTTTTTCCGGGCCGGGAATTCATGGCATTAATTACGAAGTACTTTCCTGAGCTACGCGAGGGAAAGGGCCTAATAGAGATAAAACAAAATCACGATTAGTAAAAAGTCCAATTCTTTTCAGTCTTAGGTCCGACTAAAGTCCCGCGACAAACGGGGTAATTACCCCCGCAAGTTGCAACGCAACCCCTTCATCCCACTCCTGATACAGTAACAGTAGCCACGCCACGGTGCTGGTTCCGAATTAAAGAATAAAGAGCTTAATACAATTCTTCGCGTTCGACCAAGCAGAGACCTACCTTGCATCCCTCTTTTGATACTACAGCAGTGCACCCGGAATTGGGGACTATACCTACGCTGGTCTACACAGGCGATTTGCCCGTTTAGTGGGAAGGATATACTTGCCTTACTCCAAGGTGGGGGTGTCCTGCGGAACTTGAAACCCACGCCTATCTTACTTGCCTTCCTTAGTAGATCCATTTATCTTACTTTCCGTCCAGTATCAAAGCCAATAACCCCATAGTAGATCCATTACTTTAGGAAAGACTCTTTAGAGCCCTATAAAATATAAAGAAACAAAGAACAGTTTCAAAATTGATAAAAGTTAGGTCTATTTGACTCTCTTATCCACGTTTTTTTAAGTAAAGTCAGAATCACGAATAAATTGAATAATTACAGTGAATGGCATCTCTCTTTTTTTCTGACCGGTAAGGTTCTCCTACGCCTTTACTTTTACTCTCGTTCACTCATGCTTTTTATTTCCACTTTGAGACTATTTTGAGTATTTACCGGGTTATATACCATATTTTGAGTATTTACCGTTGGAGCTATAATCCCAGGAGCTATTTTTCAATTGGTAGTTCATGCTCGGCCCTGCAACTGAGGTTCTTTTTATTTCAATTGCAACGCTTTGCCCGGCACTAGTAACTAAATGCGGCTTCGATCGGTCGAGCGAGCTCACGTACACCAAATAGATACGGCGCCTGGCTCTGCTCTCAATAATGGGTTGGTTTTTTATCCTGGTCCTGATGTTTTATAACTAACCGGAAGCAGCAAATAAATGAAAAGAATAATCAAATATATAATAGAAATAGTAACCCTTTCAGTAATGATACCTCACACCCTCCACCCTTGCATGAAACGTTGTAACGTGTCCTTAGGGGCATTTCATCGTGCTATGAATCCTTCCTGTAAAGGCGGGCTTTCCTAATTTACTTATTGGGTGGGGGGCTAGATACTTTTTTTATTTTTACTAGCTTTCCCAACCCACGCTTTCCACACACACACCCCAGCCCGTGGTACCAGGAGATTCAATGTATTCTCGACGTACGTGACTAGCCTAGCATTCTCAACGCGTGTGACTAGAAGGAAATGATACCTCGCACCTTCGGTAATGAGACGAGACCTCGCGCCTTATATAGGAAAAATGCTAAAAAGCACAGTTTAAGCTTTGGGGAACGAGGCATGTTATCGAGCAAAAATGCACCAATCCTTCTAGCACCACTAAATCCCGAAGGTAATCTATAGGAAGAGACCCTACTTACTCAAATGTCGAGCTCAAATGTCGAGCCTAGAAACATGGGAGCTTTGCAATATAAGTATCCTGCAACCTCCAACTCCAAATAGATCATCTCACCAAATCCCAACCCGCTCTACTACCAGTTCAAATCCATCTACCTTCCAGGCCTCCCAGATGCTCCTAAAGATACGAGCTTGCAACATAAAACTAGTGGAAGATATAATGTCGCACAAGCAAAAAGCCCCCCTAACCTTTCCCACATGCTGAGCTATAGCCAACCTGTGCCACAACAAAACCTACCTCGGGGAGGTACCCTCCAAGGGACACACCACCCATTTAGCCACAAGCATGGTCCCTTGGGTAGCCACGTCAATCAACCCTAAAGCACCCCCCCATCTTTGGGCATGAATCATGATACACACATCCAACGGAACCATCAGGAGGCCCCGCTCCCCTCTATATATAGATCATAGGTACGACCTTAGCATCTGCTCCAAGCGTTTTAATTGAGCCCGGCTAGGCAACCAACAGGAGACATAGTTTATGTGAGATGCTTGGAGGATCCTCCCAACGACCATCAACTTTCCATGCAAATGATAGGTCCTTATATTCAAAAAAGTGAAGCTTGCTCTACAACCGCTGAAGACACTAATCCCACTTGGCCACAAGTGAAAGGCCCACACCACAAGGAATGCCAAGATATTGAACAATAACCCTCGACCAAACATACGTCCACATGGGGAGAATCCAAGCAGGCGGGCTGTCCAATCCAACCAAAAGTAAGTTTTATGATCACAAACCACCACACTTGAAGCCACACAGAAAAGGTCCAACTAGTTCCTAGCACCATCAACTAACTCCTATTCAGCACATACAGAAAGAATAGAGTAATTTGCCAAGTGGTTGTTAACCATCTCCAAGCCATTAGGAACAGAAATACCATGAACACGCCCCTGGATGAGTGCAGCTTCCAAGAGATGGCCCAAAGCATCAGATATCAACACATAAAAGTATAGGGCGCATAAAAGTATAGGGGGGCACCCCTACCTAATGGACCGATGCAACAAAACCTGCAAGGACAAAGAGTTATTAACTAAGAAAAAGGCTAAAGCATTGGAAAAGAAAGTGTTCCCCATAGCAACACATCATGAACCAAACCCCAAGCACGTTAGTATCTCTATGATGAAGGACCAATCAATCCGATCATAGGTCTTGTCAGAATCTATCTTCAAGAAGAGCGCCTGCTGCCTAGACTCTATGGCCTACCAAGCCAAGATCACCGTATCCAAAATAAACGACCCTACATTGTAGACATTACAGATACAAAGAGCCATCGCTTTAGCCAAAATATTGTAAGCAACACTGAGCAAAGTAATAGGGCCCCACCCACCAATGGAGTCTTTGGCCGCATTTTGAAGAATAATCTTAATAAGCCCACAACTTAAAGATTTAGTCAAAAAGCTTCATAGGGAAAGGCCTCGGTAGCCAAACAAAAAAAGTCATCCCCCACCATGTCCCACATGGCCTTGTAAAACTCACAAGGCAACCCATCCAACATCAGGGACTTCCCATTCTGCATGGAGCTAAGTGTTACAAAAAGCTCCTCCTAAAAAAAGTAACTATCCAACCTATATCGATTCCTAACTAGGGCCCCCGGAAAAGTAACAGGAGGAAAAAAATAGAATTTTGTGTTTTTTTTTTTGTTAACAACAACATGTGGAATCACCTTGTAACAGGGATTCCTAGCAACCACAACACTATCCGACAAAGCATAAGGAAAAGATTTTAAAAATGTAACCAAGCATACCTTTAACCTCGACGGGGTCCTCCTCAATAAAACCATCAGCACTACGCAAGCCAATAACCCTGTCTACCACTGCCTTCCTCTTCAGGAAGTCAAAGAATAAATTGGAGCACTTGTCCCCTTCCTAAATCCACTACAACCTGGAACAGACCCGAGCACCCCTTGCAATGTCTTCCTCCCCTTCCCAAACCATAGCAGCATCTTCCTCAAGAGTTACAATGTGAAGATCCTCCTCTAGAAAGATACGAACCTCCTCAAGACAGTGCCTAGCAGTTCGCAACTTGCGACACCATTTGCAAGCCATCATTCTCCCCCATCCTCTCATAAACTTGATCGTCCGACAAAGCTGAGAACCCAGCTAGGAAGATTGCACTCTAATTGTCACAGTCTATCCTCACAGCTTGCTGTTCAAACCCAACCTCTGAACCCAATCTTTGCAACCAAACCGCTTCCTTGCTTGCATGGGGGTGGCTGCCTGCCATGTATTCAGCTTCTGTTGTCGATAGTGTAATGACTGCCTACCTCTTACTCATCCAACTGATTGCTCCACCAAACTGTATAAACACATACCCACTGGTCGACCTCCCGCGATAAAAATCTCCAGCCCAGTTGGCATCCGCGAATCCATGTACATTTCTTTATTTGTCAATTTAAGGTCGTCCTAACAGATTGGCAAATCTGTTGTGCCATACAAATACCTGAACACTCTATTGATAGTAGTCCAGTGTTCTTTCCTAGGTGTCAACATGTACCTGCTCAATACTCCCATCAAATGAGTAATATCTAGTCGAGTGCAGATCATTGCATACATTAGACTACCACAACACTAGCATAGGGAACACGTGCCATGTCCTCTATTTATTCTGGTGTATTGGACACTGTTGAGCAGATAGCTTTGCCCCTACAGGAATAGGTATCTTTACCGAGTGGAAGGACAAGTTGATTGAGCAATATCGCTTTGAACCATGGGAGTAGGCTCTATAGACCGGGGGACTTTAGATGGATTGTATGGGTAGAAAAGATTTATCATATGGGGAGTTAACTGGGGAGTGATGGGTGCGCTCGCCGTGTTATTAGGATGGGTTGTTGAATGAGGATTGGTAACTTACGTAATAATGAATGTGTGGGCTGTAGGAATGGGAACAGCTGAATGTGTGGATGAATAGAAAACCTAAAGAAAATAATGTAATAGATAACTGAAAGCATTATATATAACGTAATAGATACACCTTCGCATAAAGAACCTCTGGCGACATATTTCTCTTTCTATCGGTCCACCTAACACGGCTACATCATCCGTCCGCGCCCCTATCTATCTAATCCTACCCTGCACTAGTTCGCCGGGGTGCAAGTATCTAAAAGCAATTGCCAACACCAATCAACGTCGAACTTTAAATACATTGTGTAACTTCATCGAACCTGTATCGTGTCAAATAAAGCATCGTACCTCAAGCATTGGCCCTGCATTGTGTACTCAAGCACTCCAGCTGTTGTTCTCAGGTAGCTGGTCTCCTCTTTTTTTTTCCTCCTGTTACTTTTCCAGGAGAGAGGGGGTTTCAAGGGACCCCGTACAGTGATTTCTGTGGCGGTCTAACTGAGAGGGGAAATGGGATGCGGCTTTAATGGGAATGCGGTTTACTTGAGTAATGCGGGTATAATGGCGTGGATGGGAGAGTGGGAGAATGCGAATTGAACGGAATGCGGACTCTAATAGGGACGTGAGATTTATATATAATGGGGACGAAAGATTGTGAATGAAGGGGACGTGATACAAATAAAGTAATATGGCTAATTAGTCTTTAAGTGAATTATGTGGACGTGTGATCTGTCAGTGAATGAAGGGACGTGATACGGGTATGATGGAACGCCTCTCTCTCTCTTGAAATATGGGGCTGTTGTAATTGTTGGGAACGGCTTTCTTGTAAGATGTTGGCAGTTGCGGATTGACGGGAATGGGGTATGCGGTATACTGGTGGGATGTGTATTGAATGTGGAATGCGTACTTCCCTTTCTCGACCCAGTCGCAGTCCCAGTTGTTCCACCAGCAAAGGCAGGGGCAGGGAGAAAGGTGGTATCCCTTAGCGTGGTTCCAGTACCTTAACCCCTTTATCCAGTTGATTGAGTCTAACCATCGCCTAGCCCTGGATCGGTGTAGAGAAAATCTCCACTAATTGGATCTTTCGGGGGTTTACTAGATACTACCATTTCACAATATGTATTACTATGTATAACTTACTATTGTTATGAGGAGCTAAAGATTGAAACCCGCCCACCGCAGGTATAGGTGAAAGAGATCAGGCCTTTGCCAGACGGGAGATCAAAGTGGTCGTCAGGGCGCTAGTAAAGATCCGATTATCGAGGTATCCATGCACCCGTACGAACCCTATAGATAGCGAGCCACTCAATATAGACCGTAAGGTTCGTAAAAATAAGGTAGCTTAGCGTCATGAGTTCCTAATTCCGTCCGAACAGTTGCAGGTAAAGCCCAAACAGCCCGAACCGGCACAGGACACGCCCTAGCCTATTTAACAACCCGAACAGCCTCATAGAGCTTACCGTAGCCGATCCTTCCTCTATGGTAGTATATCTCAGTAGCCGGTTGGTCAATACAATGGCTAAATAAATTGAATATAAAAATAGGCGAACCAATCCAAATCGCTTACTTATGAATGGAACTAGATACGCGGGAAACTACAACTACATTACTACCCCATTCTATAGTGAAAGCATGTGCGAGGCAGACACCAACTTTTTGAGTCTAAAGTCACTCTCTTCCTTCTGTAAGCCGGTAGCACTCGTGAGTTGTCCATGGGGAAGCACACATGAATTGGTCAACGAGAACGTTGTATAGATCATATAACTCAGTAGTGCAATTGGGCACGTTGATGCATTATATATAACTATATATAAACTACGAATCAAACGGTGGACCACCTCGATACACTAAAATGAAAGGGCATCAATCATAACAGCAATCCATTTAGTAGCTATGCAAGCACATTCCACGGCCCGAACACAAGCAATTGTATGCAAAGCTAGAGAATGTGCCATTTCACTTAACTGTGAGCGAAGGGAAGGTCAGGTTAACCCAAATATACAATGCATAAAAGGTGGTTTTAGTAGTTTCATCAGTATAGCAAAAGATCCAGTTTATCGGGTGAAAGCATCAAAGACAGAGACACAGGTATTGGCAGAGGTAATAGCATCCCTGCTAGCTGGATATGGAACTGCATCTCGATCCGGCGGAGAATGAATCGCATTTGGGTCTGCTACTGGTGCAAGAGATGGTGTGGGGGACCAGAATTGATCTCTTTCTATAGCCGGAGCTGAGGCTGTTACACGCTAAGCGCGATAAACGGTAGCATGAGAGCGAGAGCCGTATTGGGAAACAGTGCGAGAGCCAATGGATAAGCTTATGATCCTAATCAACCTTATTACTTATACAAGTAAGAGTCATTACGATTAACACAAGGGTCGTAACAATGAAACTAGTATGTTACCCTTATAAGCATTCCTTTAATTGAAATATAGTAGTAACAGCTATAAAAACTCATTACAAGAGTAAGCTTCTACATATGGAGATCATACTAAGCTGGATATGTACATGTTTATCAATCAGTATTATGTAAGCATAGTGTAATAACCCATATTATGATAGTACTATTACATCAAACGTATAGGTATAAATAACTATCATATTGACATAGAATAAGGTAAGATAATGAAGTAATACCATTCATCTTACTAAGCTTATAAGCACGTATCCAATATGTAAGGGTTCAAATTAGGGATATACAATTAGCTCTTACTCGTTGTACAAGTAATACAAGCTGATGCTTACTGTGCATGATACTAGCTTAACTCTTATGAACACGAGCTTCATCATAGAACTATACATAAGTAGTGTGTTGTATAAGCATAACCTATGTAGAAGCAAGTAACACTATAATCACTTTCACATTATCATAAATTCCTTGCATTGAATATAAAAATACCAGCTCTTTCCATATTAAGGCATTATGTGTAATCAATGGCAATAGTTGAGCTTACAATCAATACAACGAATCAACTTGCTTATCTCAGTTTACCGCTTTTATTAGTATGCATAAGTTTCAAGCGTGTTCATGAAAAAAAGTACCTATTTTTCCCTAATTAACTACATTGTCATTACTATTCAGATTTGTAGTAAGCTTATAACATAATAAACTCACGATAATATAATATATATGGTCATAACGTTAACATACGAGTACTGGTATGACAAGAAGGCGCTTTATTATAACATCAATTATATATGGTAATAGCTAAATAGTATTTAGATTTCATTACTCTATGCTTACTGTAACTATGAAAAAAGTTTAACAACTAGTATAAATCCCGTATAAGTAGTATGAGTTATCCTAATAAGGTAATGCTGAGTGAGAACCATTTACTAGTATTAACATGATCTAGTATAGGTGCTTGTAAGTGTAATAGAGTATCACATCGATTACTGATCTACTTACCTTATACTGATCTCAGTCTGGTAAAGGATAGTGTAATTAATGAAAAGAACATTGAAGTTATACTAATCTGTACTAGTAACACGTACTGGTTTCTCTATACAATTGACGTGATTAGTGCTATTCGTTATGGATAAGTAAGAGCATAATAAATGTAAGTAATAGAGATAGTGATATCCTAATAACTTATATGATCAAGTAGTGTGAATAACGATATGTAAATAGCTACGAGAAGCATTTTCTCTATTATTGACTTTTTGGGGTTTATATATTGCTCAAGGCTGCTTATTTTATTCTGGAATGAAATAAATATGACCTTCTTTTGATCGGCTTGGCATTTTCTTTCAGCTTTATCTGCATCTCGCTAAGCTCTCCCTTAATCCCCCTCATCTACGTGAAGTTCTAGAATAGGTATACATATTCTTTGAGTAGTGCCGCAACCTCAGATACAGTTAATTGTCCCAATAATCTTCAATAAAAGCCAACTGAGGTTGGTCTTCTGCGCCAATATGAAACTGTTTGATCCTTACAATTCCCTATATATCTTCCCTGTCGGATCATCCGCTGTTTCTTTTATGGACCTTTCTCTTTCTGATTCAAATGTAAGAACCACAACTTTTCTGAATGATCTTCCTCCTCTGGTTCTATATATATCTTAGCGCAATACTAAAAGGCCCAGTTTCTCACTGGTTCTTGCGGCTGCAACTTATACCAATGCACTTTACAAACATATCCTTGCGGTCTGTCTGGCTGTATATTTAACATCAATTTTTCATGGATTTAAGAGCAGATGTGACACCAAGAGTTTTACCTAGATATTCAAAAGTAGAGTAGAATACTTACTTGAGTGTTTTCTACTTGCGCGTCTGCTGTTGAATCTCTTCATGCAGGTACCATGCCTTGGGGATGGGCCCCAAGGTATAGATCAACTTGTGAATTCGAGACTATTCCGAACATCCCTTTTTGGTCCACTTCTTTACGTAATTGTCTGTATGCAGCACTGGATCTGTCTCTCCCTGGTATACTTCAGTAAAGGCGATCGGGTCTTTTGTCGCTCTTGGAATATGGATCACCTGGTACCAGGGTGGTGGGTTGAAGCGATGCCATAACACAGGCTATACCTTTTTCTAGTTTTCCAGGTTGTCTTTATGTGTAGCCCACCATCTGGATGGGGTGGACCTTATCTTTCAATCCAATTCTGGGACCAACTATTCTTCTGGGATCATAAATCTCATATCTTCCATGAACTCCTCTACATTCCTAGTGCTATCGGAGACGGGAGGGTACCACAATTATGTATCGATCTAGCGTACTGATCAGATTATGGCACAACGTAAAGATGAAAGCTCATGGTTGCGTTCCTGCCAATCATGTAATGCATCATGACTATCTGAGTCATAGGAGCAAATGCTGCGCTAGCTCATAGCTCTATCAGCTGTGAGATTAACATAGTCATCCTGCATCCTGACCGTCAAGTTGTATAACTTCAAATTGTACCATACATAACATCATCCACCAGCTCTGTGTACTGAGTTCCCTTGATAGGATCGATAGGTTGTATTACTCTTGTCCCGTCTACTTCAAAGGACATCCCCCGCTTCTTAAAGTTGATGATAGCTTTGTTGTCATTGGCCCACTAAAAACCCAAGAGTGCAGGGTCTATTTGATTCTCGTCCACTAACTCAATGACTTAAAAGTCTGCCATTGTCTTCACAACCCTAAAGTTAACCTCAACGTTATCAAGGTAGCCAATTAGAGAAATCCTGTACTGGTTTGCGAGCCGCAATTGGTTCTGCTCCGTAGAAGGAGCATATAAAGTTCCACCGGTAGATGAACCACTAGATCGAGATACAAAGAAGACATACCCAGTTACAAGTCCAACAACAGCATTTCATCTCCTTAGTCAGGAATTTTTCGGAAAAAAAGAATCTGTTACGCTTGAAGAAATGAAGCTGCAGGTCCAAGTGGAGATTCTGTAATCCACTTAGACCTGCTGTGGAACCGATCCTTCTATCTCAACCAGCATAAGAGCAGGTAACTCCATCATTCTCTCGCCACGTAAGCAACGGCTACACTAACTCCCCAAGCCAAAGAAAACCACCCTTATCCACCGCCAGTATAGCCAGAATTACATTTGGTACGTCCCGTAACGCTATAGTCTTAGTTCTTATTGGACCAACCCTCTTGCCCTGCAGATTCTACATAAACTAATGAGGCAGCGAGTAACCCAGAAACACCCAACACCCCCAGTTAACAAAGTAGTAGCTACACACCACCTTTATGTACCCCACATGCTCAGCCTTAGCTGAGTTATTTCTTTATTAGCTTATTAGCTAGCATAGTTTTATTAGACTAAGGGCGACTCACCCACTAGTTTATTCCATCTATCGTACACAAGCTCCTACCAATATGAAAATATACAAACTAATAATTAAGTACTACGTAAAATATTATTAGGCGCGTTGAACAACTATTTCCCTAGCCTTCTTAGAGGCTTCTTATAGCTTTCTATTAGTAGGGGTATGACCCCTTTATTAGCCCACTATACTAGCTCTATTAGGCGTTTATACTCGTTTTATACCAGCGATACTAGTACTGTATCCAACTTCAACTAGCCTTATCCTAGTGTTAAAAGCCATCCTCCCTTACAACAAGAGCAGCCATCCTGCAAAGAAGTACAATAGCCAGCAACCCATAAGTTACTTGCCCTATACTACCTCTAAACTCAACTAGGTCGTCCTTTGTTATCATATCAATCAGAGGATAGGAGGGTAAAAACCCCATATAACCCAGAAACAGTCCTTACAGCAGCAGATGAACAAACCACCTGCGAATATTGGCACACCACAGCAGACACATTACCCTCACCCGTTTCTTCATTCATTTATGAGGAAAAGCACTAGGAACAGATACTTTTTATTATCCCACCAGTAACCCCCTTGCCCGATGCGGACAAGCACCGTAGGACCTTTATTCACCAGAAAAATTCTTTTACAACAGCAGCGGATCGGATCAAGGGAGAGATAGAAAGACAGCATTAGGGGTAAACACAAACCAAGTTGAATCTGATGAATCAAAACTACTAGTTTAACCAAACCGGGGATACCTATAAGCAACAGTAGATGAACCAGTAACTGGATACAAATACATACCCAGAAACAAGGGAAACAACACCATCTAACCTCCTTTGTTTAAACCAGAAAGAATGCAATCTTTTACCTCTCAAACCTTTAGGAATTAAAGCTTGGCGGTCAACATACCTATTAGGGACCGATTCAAATCCTAATGAAGTAGTCTATCCAGGGCTATATGAAAACACGCTTATAAGGCATTGATATTTAGGAACTAAAAATGGACCCCTTTTTCACCACCAAAGGGACATTCACATTACACATATTAGGAATAGGCAAGCAAACATGATTAAGACCTGTGAGCTTAGTGGTGAAACTAGACCATTACTCCGTATGCATCAATGAAACACATGGTGCTATAATAGTTATACCATTACAGGGATCATGTTAACACTAGTAGTATGATATCAGCTTATGTGCATAAGGTATGATCTATTCCCATATTCTACATATTGAACTATTAGCCTATGTGACATATGACACGTAAGCTTACTAGTAGCTCTATACAGCTGGTATAGATTACTCATGTATCATGTATACTCATGTATCATGTATAATGAATAACAATGGTTATAATACTATAACATACAACTCTTATCATAAGCAATAAGGTTAATAGAGTAAATAATTCCATATTAGTTACAAACCATATATGATCAGCTTATCACAATAGTGGAATCAAAGTAATGGAAATGAATCATATAGGATTAGCATTAACAATACGTCATAACAAAAAATCACTAGTATGAACACCTAAGCTATTACTTGCACTGTGTTATCATATAGGGTAGAAGAAATCCCATGGAACCAATACTAATAAGATACAAGCTATAAGACTAGTTATGCTGTTACTTATGTCAGTTTCAATGGGTATAACACTATACTAATTGTAATTAATATTGTCTAATACAAGAGGTATCATTACTCGTATCTATTATGGATATTACTTATGAGCTTTATTCAATATAGTGAATAAAATAATGGAGTTAGTTATGCTTATATTAAACAGCAATCCAGCTTCAATGGGGTTAGAGTACAACATATCATAATGAGTAAATAACTTTACTATATACTTGTATCCGTATTCATTGCCTATCTTTACCTAATTAACTATGTATAATACACGTGTTCTACTAATCCCATAGATCGTAACTAGTATATACACGTAATCAGATATCATGAGTTTCTACCTGGGTTCAAATCATAAAGCTACAAGGTAAGTGATTAGCGATAAGTAATATCATAGGTTACAGCTTAATAAGAATCACACAGCTTAAGTAGATCCATAGAATTAGTACTATTAGCTTCCACTGAATACTGTGATTACTGATACCAAGTTAAAGCTATAGGCCCCTAGTAATATGATACACATTAGTAACCATAATGATCACCATTACTTTCAACAGCTTGATACAGCTAAACCAATGAGGTATGTAAACATGTATGAATCACGTAATTATCCTTATACCTGTTAAAAAGATTAGAGAATACAGGTAATAAGCAGGTCTACTCAATATGTACTGACCCTATAGAGTAGAGTGTAATCATTACTAATGGTTGAATTAGTACCATAAGTAGAACCATGGAAATCAAACTAAAGAAGAAACAGAACTTGTTACATTAGGAGATGCATATACAGTTATTAAAGTCTATCCATATGTATTTATTATGGAGAGAACATTACTCTATATACAAATAAGAAACAAGGTATGTATCTAATAGGAATGACTAAGAGCTAGAACCCCGGGATATCATGTTGTATATTGATTAGCTTGTAACCTTTGTACCTTATCTAAGCTTATTACAAGCTATGGAATTATAACACAGTAGTTACACATGACTCTTTCTAACCATGCTTGTTTACCTAATCACTTGCTTGTATCATTCTCATTACACTCGGCAAAAGTAAGAGCACATAGGTTGTATAAGTAACATAATATAAAGGTTGACCTATTTAACGCCATGAAATGGAGCGAAGCCGCTTTTCCTTCATAGGGCAAGGACTATTTCATTAATAAGAAAATCCAGTTTGAGTCCCCGATGAGATATGTTTGTCATATGACCCCAGAAAAAGGCAATCTGATTTTTAAAAACTAGCTAATTAGGAGTTCTTTGTTCTGTTCCAGCTCAACAACTTATTGCCTGGTAGGATTCTATGTTCTCAATCCAGAAAGTGAAAATTCTCTATGGTGATATAATATATATCTATGTTTTTATGTAAGGTAAACGTCTCGATGCAAGTCCAAGTTAAACGTCTCCATGCGATTTAGAAGTTCTTAGCTCAGCTAAGGCAAGGGCTAATGCAACTAGTTGTTTGTTAGAGTTGAAATGGGGAGGAGTAAAAGTAGCACCAGTAATTCCCAAGCTATTGGTTTAAAGTAAGGGCTCCCCTGTGAATCTCATATTTTGGATGGGTAATATCTATATTAATAACGTTTTGGATGGGCACATTCTAGCCAAGAGCAGGAGCAAAGTAAAAGGACACAGAGACATAGGGAGCGCTTAAATAAGCAAAAAACCAGCGGTATCTCTTTTGGATTCACCAGTAACAAAGCCAATATAGTGGAGACACAGCCAGTAGAGTGAGCATCTAAGCCAACATAGCAGATCGAGACCCAGTGCCAATTAGAAGACCCGGCATCCCTTCCAGTGGAGTCAGTAGATCCAGCATAAGCAGCAGAGACGAGGACATAGTAATTGCCAACAGCAGCAGATACAGTTGAACCATTTACCCTATATAATATATGCACAGATCGTAACCGAGATTTGGACCTTCGTGGTATAGATCCATACCCATAGCCCACATACCCATAGCTAATAGCTTATCCAGTCCTTCCTGCTGTCCGGCAAAGCGATCCGGTCGTGGCAAAGCGAGTAGTTGGGCAATTGTTCCTGCTGTCCGGCAACAAAGCGAATCGTATCGTACCGTGACGTGAGTGCTGTCCAAGTTGCTGTCCGGGGCAAGGCGAGTAAGCAATCCTCAAGCAATTGGAAGCGCCTAGGCTCAGAGTTCAGGTAAGTTAGTTGTCTAATATCTAGGGGGTAATAGTAAAGAGGCCAGGGTGATTGGTAGCAGGCGCGGAGCGAAAGGCAGGTTAGGTCTATGCAGTGGGTTCTAATGGATGAATTGTATCGTATTGGCTCCTCGGCGGGAATAATAGATAATAGTGGTACTAGCATCTGTCCTGTCAGCAAATTTGATTCCCAAGCCTGGCTGTGGGACTAATAAGTACTTGTGTAGGGCTGGGCTGGGCCAATTACCTAAATTACCAGGTATGCTATAGGGTGCACTTTGGGTATGGTGATAGCGCCGGTCAGTTTTCTTGCCTTCCCCTCCTTTGTCGGGCAAGCAACCTTAAAGGGTATAGATTTTGAAGGGGCCCCTCGTACCTCTCGATCATGATGGAAAATGACCTTACGCCGATCGCTTCCCAAATGAAATAACTCCTGTGGACAATGCTCAATAACTCTGTAAAAGGGGATGTCTGTTCGGCCGGTCGGGACAGAAATCCTTCCGGCCATACCGCTGGCCCTAACTGTTACAACCCCTAAC
>Ga0233330_1000039_pt1 | contig 14815 bp, 9 predicted proteins | sample GEONDECOMP201_FD_180703 | JGI IMG/M metagenome (GOLD analysis project Ga0233330, IMG submission 180703) | Leaf litter microbial communities from Shasta-Trinity National Forest, California, United States - GEON-DECOMP-201 | ecosystem: Environmental > Terrestrial > Plant litter > Unclassified... | reverse complement strand
TATATTATTTTACCTAACAAAGTAGGCTTTGGACAAAGAGGTTTGTTCGGTGCGTTATAAAAAGACCCCAGTGGGCACATTATATATCTGACTAGAAGTACTAGCGAATCCACGCAGTCAGGCTCAAAGTGTTGCTAAGGAGGAAGTATATAGGAAGAGGAGGGAAGGGGACTTAGTCTGGTTGTTATTGAGATCCAAAGGCTACTACCCCAGGTTCAATTGTTGATGATGCTCGTCTGTGATAAGAGGCACAATGAAAAATCCTTCCACTTATTACCAGTGAAATTCCATATGATGCCATTTTTTCCGGGCATGATATGAAATAATGTATTGGGGGCTTCCAGACCTTCCTGCAGGGAGATAGCCCACAGAAGAAGCCCTGGAAAGTTAAAACACTCAGAATTATTCTTTTCTTTATTCAACCCGAGCCAGTGGTACCTACTAAGAGTTGTGGATAGGAGCGTGCTCTAGAGTTGTGCACTCCCTCCCCGAGGTCTTAAAGAAAGTTCAATGTTCAGGCATGCTAAGTCAGGGGACGGGTGAACCTCTAAACACTATAGGCCGGAGTAAAGCCTCCTTCCTGATTGATTATGTATGAACATTGCAAGAGGTTGTTAAAACCTAAATCCATGATTGCAGTGAGATGATATAAAATGTGAATGTTATGAGCGCATGATATAACTTATATAGATTTCATTTTATTCTATTTGTTTATGTTATATATATATAGGCATGTGTTGTGATATGATTCCACTTATATTTGTGGTTTAGTAAACCGGTCATCTGAATTAGGGATATAGTTATCTGGGAGAACTCCATGTTGGGAGTCTGGCAGTAAGACCTGCGTAGGATAGCTTGTTATGTTGAGCATTTTCTTTTTACTTGTTATATCTTTGTTGTTGATCTAATTTATATGTGTGTGTTCTTGCATGTGTAGAACACGGGCGGAAGCCTTGCCAACTCGCCAACATATGGGTGTGGGACATGACCAGGATGCATTGGTTTTGTTGTACTAGGTTGAGTAGAGGTGCTTTGGCTTTCCTACTCAATCCCTAGATAGAGGAGCGCAGTCTCTCACATAATATGTGGAATCATGATCACTCGAATCAGATGGGTAGGCAGTTCTCTATAGATCTCTATAGAGTGCCACTTCTTGGTTAGTGTTTTCATTCTTATACCCCTCTATCTGTGAATTAGATATGTGTAGGTACGTGGATGTGAGGTTTTGACTAAATACTTTATCCTTTCGGATCATAATTTTCCCATTCCGCCAAAGCAAAAATATTAAATGATCTAACGGGCGGTCTTCAAAAGGGGGAGCACCTATAATACCCTATGGTTAGAGGCATACTGAACCATGAAACTTTACCAGAGACAGAAGTTAAGGTGGAAGGAACAGAGGCAGTTGAGGCAGTCTCAGGAGCAGTCGGTTCAGCAGTTCCATACCCAGGAGCAGTAGAAGAGCAAGGTACTGGTTACCTGGTCCCAGAAGCAGAGACAAAAGAAAAAGCAGGAGAGGCATAACTCGTTGGAGTTTCTCCATCGAAAAAAGACAGTTGATCATCCAGCAGCATAGCGAAAAACAAAAAGCTAAGCGCTAAACCGGTTAAGTAACCCGCGCCCAAGATATGCCCGTCCAAGGTATGAAGTGTAAGCTGGTTTTAAGAACCCATTAATAGTGCTGACTCTAGTTAACATAATTGCAATTGACCTAGTTAACCCAACAACAGAATCAAGGGTTACAGAAAAAGTAGCAGAGCCGGTTAACGCGCAAGTTTCTGGTGCTAGTGAGCCAGTTTAAGAATCAGTTGCAGATTAAGTTTACTAAGTAGTAGTTTCTGTCCTTTTAGTAAGAGATAGAAAAGCAGTTTTATATAAAAGTTATCAGTCACAGTTCCAATTCCAGTTGCTTAGCCGGCCGGGTTCAGATCCAGAGCCCGTGGACCTTGTTTACTAATAAGCAGTGAATATGGGCGCAGAGGCGGGAGTGGTGGTAAAGGTATAGGTTTCAGTTGATGGACCCAGAGAACAAATTGATCCCACAGCATCGAGACCAAAGGCAGTTTATCTCGCAGTAGCAAGGGTAGCACCCCTAATTGCAAAGGTAGCATATTACCTAATAGTTTTAAGGCCCGTCGTGATCATAGCGAGGAGCGTAACAGATGCTCTGTTCGGCGTTCATTTGTACACGTAAGCCAACCGTTAGGAGAAGCCCTACTTAGTGTGCTTGGTTCGCCATTATACACTCCACCAGAAGGAAGGGGGAAGCACGACATGTTGAAATCCAAATAAAGATACGAGTTGGTTGGCATAATGCTATTGTATTAGAAGCATTTGTACATATGCTTTAGGTACAATGCATATCACCACCTAGATTTGGAATACATATTTATTTTACTGCTGGAAAAAAATTGACTTGATCTTTTATTTACTTAAGTCACAGCTTCTACTTATAAACCATCATATCGCAGTGCAAGTGATCAATAGTGCATCGTGAAAGAAAAAATATGCTACTTTTGTGATTCGACTTCATCAATGTGATTTTGCCGATGCAAAAGTATAAAGTAGTAGGAGCGGGTTTGAGTCAATTCCGTACTTAAACAACCCGTGGGGTAAGATTCAAATGTTGGTTGTTCATTCCTAAGTATATGATCCAGTGTTGGGTAGGGAGCTTCGTATAAGAACTTCCTAGCCTAGAACATAGAGGAGATAAGAGATGATCCAACCTCGATCCTTATTCTTCCTCCGTTACTAAAGCAAGTAATAAATAAAAAGTGAGCTACTATTAAAGATTGCTACACGGTATATCCGAGGTATCCGCGACCCTTCGCCACATGCTTATTATTCCTGATCTTTTATGATTGATAAAGAGAGATAAATAAATAGTCATGTTACATAACGATGCACCCGGATGCTTTAATATGATGTTTGAGTCTGGTATATTGAAGCTGCTATCCTTTGGTTTTAGCTTGCTATGTATCTGCTCCTGGGCGCCGCTATCTTTGTCTCCGCTGTCCATTCATGTTTGTCTCTCCTCTGAGTCTGCAATGTATCAAGCTATGGAAATTCTATTCGTATGTTCTGTTTGTATCTGCGCTGAATCCACGTATAAAGCTAGTGAAAAGGTATGATGTTTGAAGAGTAGTATAAAGCTAGTTAGTAGTAAAAAGGAAGATATGAAAATAGTGTAAATGAAGCACTTCTAACCGGATTCTCTATCAGTGGCCTGAGGAGAAAAAGTATGATACACGTTGTAGGGTATTTGTGATAGAACACGTTGATTTCCACTCGTTTGGCAAAGTACTACTAATAATCCTCACCTATCTATGCCGCTCGCTCATCCCACCCAATGGTCTCCTTTCTCTGCTCATCCTAACAAGACTCATTTTTACTAAGCACAAATTCATACTAACTAATGCCCTATGCTCATACTAAGCCCGCTGCTGCTGTTGCTAATTGACATAGAAAGGACCAGCCAGGATCTCTACATGCATGCAGACCCAATGATAATGATAGTTGACCGACCAAAGTAGAATGATGTTGGATCATCTCTCGTTATTTGAAGCGTAATAAATGGCATGGTCGGGTAAAACGGTAATCGTGCCTCCCCTGTGTCTAAGAGGTAAAATGGTAATCCTGGCTCCCCTGTCAATGATGATTCAATGGGTGGGTAAGGCTGCTGGTGGAAGCATAGTGAAAAGGAAGTCTGAAATCGGATATGGTTTAGGGCCTCTCCGCAGGCTGCGCCTTGATGATTAATGAGTAATATTAAAGAAAGGAGGCTGCAAGTGAAAAGTGGCTGGGCTGCTGGTTGTTCCCCGACATGTGAAATGGTTATTACCCAGGATGTTATAAGAGTGAACCCTTCCTTGTTGCTGGTTCCGGGATTCGTTCCGCTGTCGGCATGTCAAAGGGTCGGTGGGGTGCTCGGTCCCTGGGCTTGTTGGGCTATGTGCTCTCTGTTCAAAGATGGTGGGAATGGTGGCCTGATCGTGGCAAGGTCTAGAGAGAAGAGGGCCGCCTACTTACTAGTGTGAACCTGAGGAATGACCTAAATCCCTTTATTGAGTGTGATTCCCTGTGACCCCTTGATTGAGTTATTCCCTTCCTTGCTTCCTGTAATAAGGAAATAATATATTTGTTTTCTTTTTCTTAAACTAGTAATAGTGAATGAAGGGTCTGTGTAGGAAAGAGATTATGAGTTAATTAGTTTAAGAGTTGTAGTTGGTAATTGTAGTAAATCTATGATAAGTCTAGTCTAAGTATGGATTCCTTGTTCCTTGGCTTTTCTTTGTTGGTTGAGGTCGGTTGAGGAACGAAGTATCAACCGAACCTTTCTTCGTTCGGTTTAGGTGAGCTTCCTAAGGAACTTGTATAATACTAGGAGTTTCTTATTTTAGATAGATCGAACAACTACAGAACAACTAAAGGTTTATAGGTATAGATATAGAGGGAAAGAAGAGCTTCTTGAGAGCTGATCCAAAGAGTATAGGGTTGTTGGGTTTGTTGGGCGGGTCTGGGCTAAACTAAAGGTAGATAAAACAAGGAGTCATTTTCATTATCTGTCTAATAGAGATATAATAAACAATAAAGATTCTTCTTTGGTTTTTTTTTATAGAGTCCTACTGCTTTCTAATTGATTGAAGCACCACTCCCTGTACCCGGCTTAAGTAGGAGCATCCTAACCAGTAAGAGATATAGATCCATCCCTATAAGCACCGTAAGTTGTTGGTTAAAAGCCGGAGTCTTACTTAGCTGGCCACAACCCCATAAAAGTCTGTCAATAAGGGGAAGAACTCAATAAGGGGGAGAGCAAGTAATAACTAAAGAAGGCGAGCACCGGCTTCTCCCCACACAACTACAGCAAGCACTGGCGCTTCTCCACAACTACAGCAAGCAAGAAAGAAAGCAAGCATATGGCCCTGCCCTTTATGGATAGCGTGGCTGTGTCACTAGTGGCTCCTTAGGGGATGAGGGGATCCGGTTATACTTGGCAGTAAATAGAGAAGCACCCCCCCCACCCGTTCAACTTGGGTTTTTATAGAGAATAAGGTGGCTCCCACTAACTAGCGCTTGGCAGTATATATATATAGCATCCAGGTAAGGCTTGTACGGCGTGACTCTGAAGAACTTGGGCTCATCCCCCTCTACAGGTTATTAGCAAGTAAAGAGCATCCAGGTAAGGCAGCATAATGATTCCCAACCTAAACGGCCATAGATTTCCAAGAGCAGTTTAACCAAAAGCATCCCCATAAGTACAAGTCTAACCAGGATAATGAAAAGAAGCACCAGTGGAGCGAGCATGATTTCCAGCAGCTTCATCAATAAAGGGCAGGCCAAGCATAAAAAAAGCATAATAAGTATAACCACTAGCACAATGACCAGGAGCACTACAATAAGCAGCTTAACAATAATAAGTTCCATCAGCATTATAACCAGCAGGGTAAGCCGCCCAAGCAAAAGTGGTCCCAGCACAATAACCAGTCTAATTTTCAGCAGCTGAACCAACATCAATTGAAGCACTCCCAAGAGAAGCAAAAAGAGCATTTCCAGCAGTTCCAGGATCATTTGAATGATTTCCAGGACCTGCCCGTTTTCTCTTTTCCTGATCCCCAGTTCTCGTCTATAAAACTAGATACCTTAGGTTAATTCACAAAACAAGAAACTTCGCCTATAAAAGTAGAGACCTTAATAAAAACCTATAAATGCGATAGCTCCGCTCATTTATAAGCTTAGAATTTGAATCAATTCCCATTCGTACCTAGAGACACTTCTGAGCCAGAACATAGCATAAAGGGGAAGCGAGGCGAAGGAAGAGGGCTTTGCGCCTCACCAGATAAGTCAAATTGAAGAGGGAAATTTCGATTCGTTCATTTTTCTAGGCGGGTCGGATGGGGAATTATCCCTTTCTGGCCACTATATTGAAAGGTCCCAAAGTATGCACTATATATATCTATTTTGTTTAACATTCAGACACTATATTGAAAAACAGTAGTGGGTTTGCGTTCTTCACATCCGGGGCGAACGGATTCATAGCAACATTATGAGCAAGACGCTTGCCCAACCCCTATAATATAGTAGGCTTTGTCCTGCTCTTCGCTTACGTGCGGAACACTGCAAGGTCCGCTTGCCCTTCCCCCTTTTCTCCTTATTAGTGAACCGGGACATAGCGCATAGGTACTATTTCATGCGGATAGGAAGGTCCGGAGGGCTTGTCCTTGCCCTCGGAAGGACAAGCGCTACGCACCTTTTGAGGGCAAGGATTTTACATATGAACTAGACCAGCACTACACTGAGGCCAATAAATTGATAATATATATATATGTTGATTTACAATTTTGTTGAGGAAATAGCAATCTATGTCGTAACGCCTACCAAGGTACTATAGAGCCCCACCATATATTCATGTATGTCTGAGACGCGCCATTGCTTCACCTCATTGAATTGATATTATAAACTACCCTCGCATAGTTTTACAGTGGATGATCCTTATCTTTCCAAGGGCTATCTAAAAAAAGGGTATTCATACTTACTGAGATTTATAGAGAATGCCTTCAGTCCACATGATTCGTGTTGCCCAGGTGAGCATAAGGGACAACATAGTAGACTGAATGAATCAAGCTTTGTTATGGTGGAAGCATGTAAAAGTTAGACTGTAAATGACAAACTGAATCCATAAAGCAACCAAACAGAATAAACTACTGGATCGAGATCAACTGCTGCTAGTGGGTGAATTGCTCCAACAGTGCAGAAGATTGTTGCCGGAAAGCAGGTCACCTCGGCCAGTGAGCTACCCGCTCTGCGGCATTATTATTTGGTGGTTCTGTCAGCCGAGACCTCGAGGCGCTAGTGCTTTTGAGATTTGTACACAGTGGAACAGCTCAGGGAGACAGCTCAGGGTTTGTACACAGTTCAGCCGAGACCTCGAGGCGATAGGCAATGGGTGCAAAGGCAATTAGACCAGATGCAATTAGACCAGTTGTTATGATGATTGTCCAATGATTGTCCAAACTCAGCAGTGATTGCCCAAACTACTTGGTTTGTTGCCGGATAATGTGACCTCAGCACTTTGTTGCCGGACAAAGAAATCGATTGCCAAAAAACATAGTCTGTGTTGTGAAATTGGTCAGCCCGCAATCCCCGAAGGGATATTATGAAAAAGTGCTTGCTTGTTTGGTCAGCCTGTTAGCCGGGGAGGTAAACCAGTCAGTTAGCCAGTTCGAGGAGCTGCAATCATGATTTACCCCAAGCTGGACAGGTTGAGCTACAGGTTGGATCCCAAATGTACAGGAAAGGAGCTGCAGGTTGAATCCTAAATGTCCAGGACAGAAGGCAGGAAAGAGAGCCCCCGCCCGGAACAGCAGTAATTATCAGCCAGCAAGTTAGGCCATTTCGAGAAACCTCCTCAACAGCTTTGGGAGAGACCCAGAACCACAGCTTGTTGTTCGAAGCATGTACCGTCTATACGCAGACCTAAGACTATATGCAGACCTAAGAGAAGGCAGAAGAGAAGGCAGACCTACCCAATATGTAGTTTATATACGCAGACCTAAAGGATGTTTTTTCTCGATGACTGGCCTGACACTAATGACTGGCCGGGGCTGCCCTCCCCTCCCTAATAAACCTCAATAGCCCTAAGACACATCTTACCCTATCAATAGACCTCAAAAACATATATAACCCTAATAACAAGGATGCATTTCTCTCAGTATAAACCTCAATAGTCCTCATCACCCTCACCCTCAATAGCCAGCCCTCATATAAATGTATAACCCCAATAGCCCTCAATAGCCCGAATCAACCTCAGCCCTAATAAACCTAAAACTCATTACCGTATAACCTTTATAGCCCACAATAGCAGCCCTCCCTAATAACCCTCAATTGCCCGAATCACCGTATAACCGGAATACCCTCTCCCTTTGGTCGAGCGACTACGTTCCTCTATAAACCTAATCACCGGCACTGGCCAAAGGCTGTTATTTACTGTCAGGCCAAAGCAAAGAAGGGAGAATTCAAGGGACAACAAGCAAAAGGATGTTTTTTCGAAAGGGCTCAGCAAAGGCCAAAGGATCATTTTATCGATCGAAGCCAAAGGAATGTTATCTTTATTCTCGCAAAGCCCGATCAAGGCCAAAGGATGCATTTTAAGGTCAAGGCCAAAAGATGTTCTTCACTTTATTTACTCTTGTGTTATCAAGGGCGAAGCCAAAGGATCTTATTATTTGTTTTAACCAATGTTACTAGCGGAAGGAAGCCATGAGCAAGAGCGAAGAGCAGGTACACCGTTCAGAGCTATAGCGATGGAAGGTTATTCAAGGTTATATGCGCAACTGCATAGAACGACTAGTATTATATGCCTAGAACAACTAGTATTATATTCTTTTATTTGCGCAACTGCAGCCAGGAGCTATATTTCATATGAATGGCCAGGGAGCTATCCCCGTAAGGAATAAGTCAAAGAGTATGTTACCGCTGTTTGTTCTCAGGGCAAAGCCACAGGCTGTCAAGGGTTTTATTATACCCAAGCCGCTCCCTCACTGTTCTTAGCGGGATGTCTGCCCATATAATATATCCCTAATACCCAGACCGGCCCTTTCCCTAATAGCTGCCCTCCCTAACTTACTGTACTCCTCTATAACTGTTAATTACTGATGAGGATATTTCTTATTGATAGATTCTCTGTGTTAGAGTATTTATGCAGGGCGGCCCAAAGAACAGGGCGGCATGGGGGCGGATTAGCTATCACCCGAAGACCCGATTCAATGACCGGAGTGTATGCCCATTAAATACCCTCACCTCAATAGCCCTCCTTACTGTTAACCCTCAGAACTCATAATATATTTATTATATAGATTAGAGATATTTCTTATTGATAGATTAGAGGCAGCAGGAACCCGTCCGTTCAGCCCGTTGCCTATCATCTATCAAGAGCAGTAGAACCGTTCAGAGCAGCATTAACTCAGAGCAGCATTAACCCGTTCAGCCCGTTAAGAGCAGTATCCATATATTTATGATACAGTATATTTATTATCATAGATGTCAGAGCAGTTTATTTATAAAAATAGATTCTATATATTTACTTTTATAAAGATTAGATTATTTATTTATTTGAGCAGATTAGATTTACTGGCCGGGCAAAGCTGTTAAAGGGCTGTTATTTACTGTCTGGCCCTTATTACTGGCTTAACGGCCCTGTATTATTGACTTGACTGGCCTTCCTATTCTCTCTAAACCGAAGACCCGATTCATAGCCCTCAGAACTTAGAGATAATAGTATTTATATATGGATGAGAGCAGCCAGAGAGCCAGAGGGGCTGCCCAACATTGCAGGCAAGCAACCTACGGTTACTATAGTCGGGAGCTCAACCAACTCTCTTTTATATGTATTAACAAATGAACTCATACTCAAATATCCGCTCAACCAACCTTAGATCTCGGTCTATTTTTGTGTAAGATCTGCTGGAACAGATTCAACTTTATAAATGGAATACCAAAGTGCGGGGCTGCTCGACTAAAAGGAGAGGGATCCATGGGTTTTAGACTTACTTAGTTGTTTGGGCTTTGGAACTGCTGCTACCTTTGACTCTGCTAGCAAGAGTTGGAAGGAGTGTTCCTTGCCCGATGCGGACAAGCCACTCCGTTCCTTTACTCCGCCCTCTATGCCTTCCCCTGTCGGGAAAGAGCTACGCACCTTAGATCTTTTCTTGTTTTTATAGTAAATATGGATCAATAAGCTTAGATGCTGCTGTTTGCTCTGCTAGTTGGGATGCTTTTCTTTTTTTTTCTGTATTATTAACCTTAATTGATGAAACAGGGTCAACAACAGCAACTATAGGCTCGTATATGAATATGAAATTGGGTTAAATGCTCTCACTTGGTAAACTGAAAGGGCTGGGGGTGTTTTATTGTTTACTCTTGCAATTGGATTTGTTTCAACGGGTTATTCTCCAACCTCGACCACTTCTAGCTATGAATTTGTGCCTGGTCCTGGGATTGGAAATGGAACCGTGCAAAAGAAAGTTAGAACGAACAGGGGTCCCACTAGGTGTTATGCTTTCTCCTCCGTGGGTCAAACTATTGCTATTTCTGTTTCAGTAACACTGTATAGGATTCAATCTTTCTCTTGAAAGGGATCTGCGCTGGCTACTACTGGGTCTCGATACACTCGAGTTCAAACCCTGAAGTTGAAGTAGCACCAATTAGGAAAGTGGTTGAATAATAACTTCATCCAGATCTAGATTCATTTCCCATATATGACTTAGCAAATGCAGTAGATTCAGTACTTGAATAAGCAGATTTGTAAGTACCAGGATCCTTGCCCGATGCGGACAAGCCACTCCGTTCCTTGTTATACCCTTTGTGTTTAGGATTACTGATGATGGAAACCATAGGATGCTTAGGACCTTGGATCAAGTAAAATAAGGCTTTGTAGCTTAGTTCTATAGGCTTAATTTGGAACTGATGAGTGACGCCGAACTCAAAGAGATCAAGCAAAGAGTGGGATAAAGTGCATGGGAATACAATCAAAGGGTTCGTTATTTAATCAGCTAGTTAACCTATCCGATTCATGAAACCCAACATAAGTCGTGGTTTATCCAAGGGTTGTTACCTTCGACCTACCTCTAATGCCATATAAATATGACCCAATGATAAGTAGTAGCCCAAGCTATAAAGATTGAGTCCATGAATGGATATCCAAAAACCATGGGAGTACTCGGAGCGATGGCGGTGGTGATACCCTCAACGGGCTCTGGGCCGGATCTGCCCAGTCAAATATGGGATGAATTCGAGTGAAAATAATGCATTGTACATTAGTGATTTCGCTCATTTCCCTAATGGTCCAGCGAGAAACAAAGTGAATTTCTGAGTCAATCCATGAGCGGAGAATCGCTGAAACAGAAAGCTTTAATGCACACCTTAGCTCACAGGCCACGGCCTATTACAGGAGTCTACAAAGTTAGTAATTTAAGAATCTCCATTCATGTATAAACCGAATATGACCCGAATATAGACACGAATATCACACAGCAGTAAGGAAGAACAACCGAATATGGAGAAAAGCAGTAGGGAAACATATGGTCACAAGTAGGGAATAACAAATACGGCACAACTACGTTACGGTACAATACAAATACGGTAAGTTGCGGTAGGTGTCATTAAGCAAACTGCCTACGATCTCTGTCTGTATCTCCGCATCACAGCAAGGCCCTAAGGCCCTTTCGCTACGCCGTCCTATCTACCCCGGTCACTTTTTCACCCTGGTAACTTACCTACTACGCCAGGTAACTTACCTACTACGGTAATGGTTCCCTTTATAAATGTGGCCGGCCTTTCAAATGGTGGTCGATAATCACAAACATGTCTCGACCGAACTGGTATCGTTCGGAGCAAGGAAGGCCCTAATCCAGCAGCTTAAAGAAAGAGAATAAGGCTCCTCATTTAAATACGTTACGCTCACCGACCTACGATGCAGCAAAGGGGCGGGAAAGACAATATGCCTGCGGCCTACAATCTCTGTGATTATTCCCCGTTTCAGTCAGCAGGCAGACCCACCCCCAGACCTTTATTCCCCTTCCAGACCCCTATTCCCCTTAGTGTTGCTTCTCCGAGGTTGGGAGTAAGTTCTGCACCCTTTCTGTTCCTCCCCCCCTGGGTCGGGCGGGTGGACGGACGTAACCCCGCACTTACTTACTTACAAAAAGAAAGGTAGGTAGGTGCGCAATGGGGTCCTGATCTTACGCCTACGAAATAAAATAGATAGGCGGTGTAGTTGGTCTTTACCATTCTTATGCCATTCTCCCCCCCTCGTGTTCTCGCCTCCCTTATTCCCCCCCTTATTTAGTGTTGCCTCTCTGAGCTGAGGTTGGGTCTCCTTGAGTTACGCACCCTTCTTGTTACGCCCTCCTTGTGTGTGTCGGGCAGGCGGACGGACATGACCCCGCGCTTTCTTACAAAGAGAAAAGTTGGTGCACAATAGGGTCCTAGTATTATGACCTACAAAAGGGAAAAAATAGCTGGTGCAACTAGTCTTTATCTTAAACCGTTTATGACTGCTCAATCTTGATCTGAAGGAAAGGAAAGCTTTTAGGCCAGTATCATCCACTCGCTTTGACGAAAGCTGTTAAACCAATATTAGTGAAGTCCTTAGATTTTCTTATCCAGTGTCTCCATCCAAGTTATGTCTCTTGCCTGAGCCTATCTTACCTTAGTCCAATCCTAGGGGCGAGGTACGAGCCGCTCGACCGTAAAGGAGAGGGTTCTTACTTACTTGAGTCCGCCCTCTGTCTTAACTGAATATGCTTAAGGTCCTTACTTACAGTCCAATTGGTTAAAGATATGGCGACTATGGAAGACTTTTATTGAAGATGTTGGTGAAAGTCATCATTCACTTAAATAAGGATTTGTAGCTGAGGTTTGGTTCGTATACACAATTAGTACAAGATCACTTTAAGGAGGAAAGGATTAATTCAAATACATGTACATGATCACTTGAAAGCTGTTAGACAAATCAATCAATAAAAAGAAAGCTTTGTCGAGCGAGGCAAGTCAATCAATAAATCGCCATTATTAGAGGTGCGAAGCCGCTCTCCCGACTCCGGAGGGGGAGGAAATTGAAGCGGGTTTATGCTTTTGAAAGAATCCCGGTCTCTTAGTTTTCTTTTATTTGGACAAATCAGGAGAAGCCTGACCTAGTTCTATACGTTGCCTACCTAGGTAGAAACGGAATCATCCGGGTCAATAGCCTACCGGCTTATGGAGCACTTTAGGCTCTTCCCCCTTCTTCTCCCTCCTAAGGCAACAACTATTTAAGCAACATCACTGAAAGAAAAGCACTTTACATCGTACTTTCCTGGATAGATTCATTGGGCTGAAAGCACTATGATTCGTACTACGAATCGTACTTCCTTTCCTTGCCTGGATAGATTCATTGGTCGGAAGAGAGTTCGCCTTGCCTTGCTCTCTTTCCTTGCCTAGATTTCTTTATTGGATAAATTATATTGCTAGAGGAAGCGTAGCCTCACCTACACACGTTAAAGGTCGTCAAGTGCGCGAAGAAAAAGGGCCATTAAAGCCGTTTTGGACATTTGAAATAAACCCAAAATAGAATCGGAATAATAGAATCGGTATAATAGAAGCTGTCTTCCCTCAATATATATCTTTTGTTTTCTGTTCGTTGTTATGTATCTATCTCTCCTGCCCTTACCCTCCCTTCCAAGCTATCTTCCCTCTCTCTAGCGCCCAATCTATCTAGCTTTTTTTCTATCTATCTCATCTGCCAAGCTGTCTTCCTAAAATCTATATCATTTCTTATCTGATCGGTATCATGTATCTATATCTCCTGACTATCTTATATATGCACTAGTTATGCACTGGCCTCCCATAGCGTAGGTACATAGCCTGAAATTAGAAGCCGACATAGGTACATAGCCTGAGGAAAGAAGCTTACCTACATCGCATAGCCTGACCTACATCGCCGAGTCCCTGCCCTCCATAGAATAAATAGATTATGAAAAGGATAATTATAAGTTGACCTTGGATAAGTATCTCGCTCAGGCAAGTACAGACTTCGAGCTTATCTGCCCTAATCTCTTATTTGTTACCCAAGCCTTTATCACCAAGTTACCCACGTTACCCACGTTACCCACGTTACCCTGGCCTTTTCACCTAGTTCACCTCGCCTTGAACCAATTAGAATACTCTTCCCAATCTTCAGTCGGTCACCCATAACCTGTTCTTCTACTTACCTGCTCTCCTGCTCACCTGCTCTACTGGTATACTCTACAGGATGGGATTTTGGTTTTGGGGGCTCTTTCTTCCCTAATATATATCGCCTAGCTTACTAGCTTCCAACCTATTATAGCCACGTTACATGCCTTATCCTTTTGTTCGTATAGTTAGTTGCTCTACACTGACACTTACCCTCGCACTTGCACTCGCACCCGGTGGCCAGCAGGTAATGATTCAATCGGTCTCGTTGTGCTAATAAATTAAGGATGGTTCAGGACCCTTATTCCACAGGACACTCACAGAAAAAAAGATACTTACCCTCAAGTCAGTAGCTCGGCCAAAGGACAGAATACACATAATCCCCTTCCTTACTTGCTGGCGTAATCACATATATAAATAAATAGTACCTTAGCTAACTCTAGTTACCGAACTTGGCTTAACGGTTGGTCGTGGTTAGCTTAACGAGCTCGGTGGCAGGCTTGGGTGGCTTTAACGCTAGGTCGCTGGGTGGCTTTAACGCTTAGAGGCTTTAACGCTTAGAGGTTGAGTGGCTTTACCCAAATTGACTCATCCCACCGGGCCCCACACACTTTAGCTTCATCCAACTGGGGCTTATAACCTACTTTATTTACGCTATAGCTATAACCTGCGGCTAGTCAGTCTGCTGGGCTGGTATAGATAGCTAGAGTCAAGGTAGCAACAATAGCTATACGAGCTGGAAAATATTAACCCGCAAAGCCGCATACCTTCCAGCAGTTACAAATATGCGTTACAAATAAATCCATTGGTATTGTTCAGTTCTACCATATTTTATTGCATAGCTTCAATATGAATGGAATTGTTGGATTGAATTGCAGTATGTTTATTCTTTCCTTATATGTGATGTATTAAATGAGTACAAATGAAGTATTAATGTCTTTTTTCATATAATTGCATGTGCCCATGTGATGCCCATTTGATTAACTACAATCTATGTCAATTTGCTAGATTCTTTATTGCCTAGCAAGTTATTCTCGCCCATATATTGTTCAATTTGTTCTAAAGGGGCGGAGCTGCTCGACCATAAGGGAGAGGGACACTTAACAAT
>Ga0233330_1000038_pt1 | contig 14986 bp, 7 predicted proteins | sample GEONDECOMP201_FD_180703 | JGI IMG/M metagenome (GOLD analysis project Ga0233330, IMG submission 180703) | Leaf litter microbial communities from Shasta-Trinity National Forest, California, United States - GEON-DECOMP-201 | ecosystem: Environmental > Terrestrial > Plant litter > Unclassified... | reverse complement strand
AAGGCTACTCCTTCAACCACTTATGATAATGACCCTGGTAATGCTATTCTGGGAACTGAGGAAGAAGCTGGGAATCCTGTTTCTACTTATGCTTATTTGAACGAGGGAATGCAGATGGTTCTTATTATCCTGGTATTACTGGTATTTATGTCAGTTCAATTGCTGCTAATTGAAATGCTGGCTCAACTGATGATGCTTGGAATGATGACGCCGGGACTGCTGATGATGGGGCTGGGAATAATTATTATGCCGGGAATTCTCGTTCAATTGGTGTTGTTGCTAGAAATGATCCTGGGAATGAGAAGGCTGGTGAAACTGCTTTTTCCACTGCTTACGCTGGGCTTCCTTTTGCTTATGAAAATGAGGGAATAAAGTTGGTGAAACTGCTTATGGAGCTGCTTCTGCTTGGCCTGGGACTTTAGACCCTGGAACTGGTCGTTCTGGGAACTGAGGAAGCTGGGAATGCTTATATGGCTGCTCCTTCAAATGGTGCTGGTACTGCCGAGAATTATGCCTCAACTGGTGCTGTTGGTTCTAATAATGACGTCGGGAATATTTATTGAAACTGCTTATAAAATGTTGGTGAAACTGCTGCGAATGCTGCTTCTTAAACTGCTTATTCAAAGGCTGATACAGCTGCTCCTTCAACTGCTAGGAATAAAGCTCCTTCAGCTGACGCTTGGACTGCTAGGAAGCCCGTTCAACTGATGTTGGAAATAATGATGAGGCTGGAACTATAAATTAGATTGGTTCAACAATGCTTCTTATTGTAGTTATCCTGGTCATTATAGCTAGGATAATTTTACAATCAATCAAAGAATAAGCTTAGTTCTATTCCCTATAAGAATGTTATGGTTACGTGTTGAAGGAATGGGACTAAGATTGTGTCTCTTAAGGTTTAACAAGGACTAGTTCTTAAGGCTTATGGTTACTAATTTAAGGAGTCATAAACTAATAAGCCAGATATAGATAAATAAGTCTCTATTATAAACTAGGATCGTACCGCCCTAACTAAGGGGACTTCTTGTAAAGTCCTCTCTATCTATTACTGCTGCCATACTAGTTTTTTTTAGACAAATGGTTAATAAGTGTTGGAGTCATTGACTAAGATTGTATAAGCTAATGGTATGACACGGGGAGGAAAGTTTCTAAATGGTATATCATGTTTAGCCTCCTGGTACTTATTTGAAATGTGGGAGTATGGAGTGAATTGGGAATGACGTTAATGCGGGCGAATAGGGACAAATATGATTCATCAATTCTGGATCCGTCGTCCGTTTGTTGGCCCACTAATATTTAAGATCTATTTCCCCGGCAGGTATAAGCAATCCACCACTTTCAGGTCCTTCCTTCTTTGCCACAATATGTGTCCTGGGCGGTATCCTCCTTGCTTGCGCGTACTGGGCGGCGATACTGGGTGACGTGTAGGCTGTGGTAATGGTAGACTGTTATAATGCGAACTGAATGGGGAAAGCAAGTGAGAATATGAGAATGCGGGGCTGTAAAATGTGTACTAAACAGAATGCATCCTTTTTCCGAGACGTGCTATTGGTATGATGTGTAGGGTGATCTGTTATTGAATGATCGGAACGTGTTAATGATTTGAACGTGATATGTGTAATTATGGTACGCCTTTCTTGGCAGATGGTTCAGTTGGAGGTGGTACCTCTGCCGGAAGATAGGTCAGTTTGTTAGTTTGCATTATATGAGAATACACAAATTTTTAATCAACTTTGAAAAGCAGGTGCAACGCCCCCAAAAGAAGATGATAGTACTTAGATCGTGGATCGGTTCAAAAATAGAAAAGAAGACATCTCCAATAAATCATGGGGAGCTTTGTCCTTCCTTTCAGCCCTGGGGCTTATTCTCTCGGTCGGCACTGCCCCTCGGGTAGGGATAAACTATGATCGGCCAACAATGGCACCTTTATTCTGGCAATGAGACGATGGCTATTTATCTCCTGTAAATAATTATATCTCGGCTGACCAGCTTGCAAAGACCCTCTGGAAATGATCAGCTTTGTGAGGTGTAGAGAAATAGGGTCTCGAGGGTATAGATTCGATAGTTTTTATTTCCTTGCGGGATATCATATTGGGACGTTAGCTGTGAATGATGAGAACGCGCTATTCTATTTTCAGATGGGTCAGTTGGAACTTGCCTTCCCCAGAAGACTAATCCGTCACCATTGGGTGCTCCTCCTTACCGGCCAGCCTCATCGGAAGACAAATCAGTTTAGAGAATCCATTCATTAATAACCTTGCTTCCCCAGGATCCTCATAAGTTGGTAACGCGCCTCTACCATAATACTAATTGGTATAGTGAATCCAATCAGTTGTCAGTTCACTCGATCAATGGGGATAAATCTAAGCTAAGCAAGGCAATGGAACCAACATTGGACCAATCAGACCAAGCATACCAACCACCTAGACAAATCATAAGAAAAAGGCCGGGGAATAGAGCCCATCCAATGTGCCCTTCGAAGCAAAGAGTGGTTCCGGGGTGGGACCAAAGCAACAACTGGGTATGGGCCAACCAATGTACCCAATGATTAATAAAAAAAAAATGGATGGTAACAACCCCAAAAAGAACAGCTAGGAGGGCCGGGCCGGTTTGTTTATTCGGGTCTTCAGGGAGTAATATATATTGAAAGCTGTTATAGTTCTAGTGATAACAATATCCCATTAGGTAAGGAGTGATAAATAGGGTATAGAGATGGATCTGCGATTACCTCCTACGGTTTATTATAGTTATATTAATCCATGTTTGGTTATATAAGTTATATAAATACCACCGGTCTGGTTATTAGGAGGATTACGGTAATAACATTCTTTGTCTGAGCCTTTGCTCACACCCCTAACCTGACAACCTGACAGCTTTGGCTTCAAACAGTAAATAAAGGTTATAGCCCTACAGTTTATAGTATTGAAAAAGTGAAAGATAGGAGGCTCTGCCATTACCTCCTCATAAATACTTCCTAGAGTTAATAGACATTCCAGTTATTAGGGTTGGTCTGTTTATAAAGGAAGGAGTTATAAATATAATTTTTATTTTGTCACACCTACTCTGGTAAAGTATTATATACATCCCGCTGTACTGGTCTGGTCTGATAATTCGTTTATAGGGCTATAGCTCTGAACGGGAAGTTGTAGTAAATAAAAGCTCTGAACGTTTACCTGCTTTTCGCTATTGCTCATTGCTTCCTTCGGTTAGTAAAATAAAAAAGCACTATTGCTCTAATCGTTCTGCTGGGCCATTATATCCTACTGGCAATAAAAGATACATCCTGGTTATTAAAAGAATATAATGTTAATTAGAGGGTTATAGAGCGGGTAAGTATTGTATACATCCCAGTTATTCGGATTATAGTAGTTATTAGGGAAGAGTAGTTCATAACGGGGCCTGAGCCCTGAGAACAAAGCAGAAAATAGAGAGAATAACTAGGCAGTTGCGCAGATGACATAATATAACGAGGTAGGGCAGTTGTAATGAATAACTATGCTGACGGTGTACCAGACTGGAGTACGGGGGCTTTTTCCTTATAACAAAGGAGGAGCAACTTTAGGGCGGAGTTGTTAAAATAATCATATCTAGGGGAGTTCCTAAATAGTGAAAATGAATTATAGTTAGGTTATAGTTCCTTAATATGTAAATTAATTATTTATAGTTTAAAAGCATAATAATATAGCAGTTGCTCAGAGGAAGGATTTTTTATCGGGATCGGGCTTCGCCCTGAAAACATGAAGTATAAATATTTAGGCAGTTGCAGATATGACTAAACAGCTATTGGAGTAAGCTCCGCTTTTATGAATAAATAGGATATATCCGTTGTAAGTATCTGTTATCTGTTGGAGTAATAGTATTAACAATTTGAAAAGGAAGATCCATAAGTTGGAGTAAGATCTGCTTTAAAGAAGGAAGTTTTCTCCGCCCTTTCAAATGCATATCCATTATATATGTCGATGCAGTGAGGTCTTTTAATTCTTTGGTTATATGAGGCTAGTTGATTACTCCTCTAGAGTAAGTAATAGTAAGTGATGGATCTACTCTGGATGGCAAGTAAGAAAGCAACAAGCTATCCGTCTGGTAATTAGGCAAGTAAGAGATACGTACCTATAGGCCAGCTTACGCACCTATGAGTTTCGCTAGGATGGGCCCTTTCTTTCCTCCTGCCAAATAGAATGGGTAAGCACTGAATGGAGACTAAAATTCTTTCCTCAAGGTGGGCGGGGTTCGAACCGGTTCACAAAGAAGAACCCAGACTTCCCTACCTTATTCCTTCTTGTATTACAATAGTAACATGTCCAATACCGATTCATAAGTCTCTCTTAATTGAGAGGTCTTTCTGTTATCTCTTAGCTTACTTGGAGGTATTGAGTTCCGCCATTCCTTAAACTAACGCTTAGGCCCGGCCTCAGGAGGACACATTTGTAAAGTATGTGTTAACTCGTATATAATAGTCTATTCCTCGAGACGCTTTGTACAAAGTTCATGGATCAGAAACTCTTTCCTGTACGCAAGAACTTGTTGCTCTACGTTATCCTGCTCCGTTGTATAGTAATTGGCTGCCATCGATTGATATCCCTTTCCTTCCTATCCCAACGATCTCCCTTTCACCCAACCAATCGATAGCTCTAGGGAGGCTTATTAACGAAGTTCAAGAATATACCTATAGTTCTAATGTGTTACAACCTTACCTTCTGTGGAGCCATTAAAAAGCGGGGGGCTCTGAATCCTCCCTTTATTCGGGAACTACTCTTCTCGAGGATACTGGATACTCGGGATCATCCCGCGCGATGCGGTATCGAAGTTATTCCCAGCGGGGATAGACAGTGACCCTAAGTCCCCCCTTAAATGTAGGGAAGGTGTTATCAAGTAGCCACAAAAGCACGGTCTCTCTGGGCGGGTGAGGAAGTTCGCAGCCTATAAGGTAGTAGGTTTAACCTTCTCACCCGGAAGCACTATAATAGTAGAGAGGGGCCTAAGGTAACGGACGAAGAATAAATATCTGACTTTGGGGGCCGTTAGTCCTGAGAGGGCCGAAAAAGGATCTACAACAAAAGTTCCAACTAGCTTCTTCCCCAAAAGTACTTGATTTATGGCCCACTCTTGGTCAGGCACAGGCATTTTCACCCCGCACTCGGACCGCCTTCTGCTTTGGATGCACCGGAATAGCTCGGGTAATTGAATAAGGGGTTTTTTACCTTTTTCGCCAAGCCTCTACCCTATTTCTTAAGGCCCACCCAGAATGATAACCTCCACAAACAAATTGTGCAAACCAGCAACCAACCCATATGGATTACTAGTGTGATAAGCAAACATTGGTTGGCCACAAACTTATTCTGATCCTCCTGACTAGGTGTGGTTCGTTACGGTTTTGACATCAATTGTCCTAAATTAGTCCCAAAATAACATTCATTGGGATGAACCAGCTGTCATGGTGAGAGCGTTATGATTAAGATTATACCTACAAATTAATTAACTCATATATATAATATAGTTAATAACGTGGCTTGCTTGCATAACTAATATTTATTTATATTATGCAGCATCAGCTATCCACCTAACTAATTTATGGTAAGAATCATAAACAAAATCTGAGATAAGCAACATGTTCACTATAGGGGGGAGGGGAGTTGAGGTACAAAGTTTATGCTCTGAGATCTATTCCATAGAATCACGCGGTTATATATGATGCGGTAGTTTTCAAAAACAAAAATGGTTCTACGTGGTGGCATTGAATGGGGCTTTAATGGTGCCTTTATGGGGCGGAGTAGGGCAGTGATCGAGGGAAGATGAGGCAGTGAGAGAACGGAAGCAAGCAAGTTAGCAATAGGGGAACGGAAATGACCTTGTGCAACAGGTTAGCGAGAAGGGAACGGGAATGAAACTCTTCATTTTCCTCTCCCTCTGGTCGAGCGTTCAAACCCTAGTTTAGGTTATTTCTTTTTTGCTAAAAGCTTTTTATGCTCAGGGCAGAAAAAACCGTTTCTCACCCTCTAGATAGAGCTTCCGGGGAATCAGAAGGCCATTTAGGTATAGAACGAGTCACTTTGGAACCAGGGAATTGGTCGTGCTCTAAGGTATAGTTGAGGGAATAACGCCTATACCGGTTCGGTCAGCGCTTGGCAGGGTCTCGTACCTCCTACCCTTCCCCAAGCACACAGAGGAGTGGAACAACCTTCTTCGGGCTTGGCCCACCATGGGGTGAACAAGTTAGTGAGAAACTGCTTAAACGGGCATTGAAATGCGCCGACCACTTTAACCCGATACGAAGGGGATAGCGTTATTGCTTCGCTCCTCTTTCGTCATTTTTGTTACTAACGAATAGCCTTTCATCACCTTCCAATCAATTGAATAGCCACCTTAGCTGGATAGCCAGCAGTACCCGGATAGTACGCCCCCGAGAACTATCAGCGAAGAAAATGGTCCAAGATGAGTGATAAACCGCGTAAAAGGCCATTATACTGCGCTTACTCACCACTTTAACCCTTGGGACTTTAGTGAATGTACAATATTTCCTTATCCAATCTGATGGTATGAACTAGGCTGGGACCAATGGGATGAAACTAGGCGGGATGGGACCAACCCTTACCTTACCGAGCTTGTATATAAAGGTCTTGCCTTGGAGCCTTACCGATGGTTCTTGGGTGTCGGAGGAATAACTTATTGGAGTGATGTCTAAAGATCGTGGGAAAGCAGTGTACGAACTCGAGCTGCCCTGTACGAATAGGTCCCTTCTGTCCTGTCCTCGAAGTGTGTAGAATTGAGCCGTCCCGGTAAGTAACGGGTCATTAATCTATTTTCTTTTGGAGACGCCCAGATTTGTTACTAAATTTCCACTTTTTTGAGATTTATATAATGAAATTATTGACTGTCGGGTATATTTGAGCAATTCCCTGCTGAACTTAGCAACTGAAACTGGTAAATTCACATAAGGTGGTGGCGTATGGGAAGTAGCCGGTAATATCTATTTCCTGACCCTGACCTTCCTTCCGAGAAGTGGAGTGGTAAATTCCCCTAATATAAGGTGTCGTCGGGATATTATAGAGAGGAACGCTCACATGGCCTATCGGGAGTGATAATTTCAGAAAGAAAAGGTGGCGTAGAGTAACCGCCAGTAAGGGGAAAGAATAATATCGAAGCTACAAGGAATAAAGCAAGGGGGAGGAAGGGAAGGAGAAATAATAATACCCGGCAAGGCTGCCCCCCGCCTCCCCGCGAGAGAGAGATAGGCTGATGTGGCAAATAAGGAAACCCAGAGCGAACGAAGATCGAAGCTACGCAAAACATTGCATCGCGGAGTAACCCCTAACTTGGCAGCACCGTGTAATCATCGAGTTGTAAAAGCCAAGAGAAAAGTTCCACCCACTGCTGCCACCGCCAAATACTTTAACTCACTCATAGTAAGAACAAAAAACCATCTTTCTCTTTATAACTAATAAACTTCTGGGTAACCCTTAGGCTTAGGCTCAGAACTCAAAGGAATAACTCAGAGCACAGATACAAGAGTCATAGTCAACAGAGTAAGAGAGTCAGTCAAGGCTCCAACTCAGAGGGATAAAAAATTCAGACATATTCTTTTTTTTATAACCAATAAGGTAAAGGTAGGTAAAGGTAGGTGAAGGTAGGTAAAGAACTCTTAAACTCAGATTGTATAACTAAACTCATAGTCTAACTCAGGGAACACCCTTAAGCTATATTCTTTGTTAAACGTATAACCTCGTGGGTATGCAATACGTATAAGAGTCTAACTAAGAAAGCTTCTAGTCTAATAGTCTAAGCTCGGTAAGAAGAATAAGGGAAAGCAACATAAATGAGGAACAACAACATAGGGCTCACAGCAAGGGTGAGGAGTCAGTCTGTCTTTGTCCAGGTGAAGCAATCGGTTAGTAAGGAGATCGATACCCAGCCAGTGCCAAAACAAAAAGCTAAGCTATCTTCTTTAAGGGAAATGCTGTGTTAAACAAATATATGCTCGACTGAAAGGAGAGAGAGCGCATGGGCATGCTCCACCAACGCGAGAGGAGAGGTCCACTCTTACTTCTCCGAGCTCCATAGGGAAATGAGCCCCATAGGGAAATAGGTAGATTCAACCCAGCTAAGCATCACTTAATGTAGAAAGAACTTCATGCACTAAATCCCGAGACCATTAAGAGGGATCAGCTCAGCTAAGAGCTCCTCGTGTCAGACTATTCCCAACCTTAGGGATCAGAGAACTTAGCTTATTTATCTTCCCAACCTTAGGGGACACATAGGAAGACATTGTTAGTTAAGAGCAATGCTAAGAAGAGCAACATACATGACGAGAGGGATAACTCAGCCTAATTGTATAAGATCAGATCATATTGACTGGTATATTGCCAGGCCATATGGAGGGATTTTACAGGCCTACCCGGAACATTCCTTTTCAGGTTCTCCATCTCATGAACTCGGATAATATAATTTTTCTCAAGCCAGATCAGATTTATCCCCAGACGGAATATTATCCCCTTTATGCCAAATAAGAAAAAAAACATATCCCTCGACTCGGCTAGGATACCATTGTCCGTACAGAATACATGTTGATCCACACCCCAAAGAATAATTAAATCATAATGAGGCATTATGTTATCTTAGATTAATGCTCTTGACCTTAGATTTTGCATTGGCAATAGGTTGATTCCACGAGTTCAAAAGCCTACTGAGCTAAGAGCAACAGCAACATACATGAGGAATCCCATCTCCGAGGCTCCATCGGGAGTTCATATCCGAGCTATTTATCTCGCTCTTGGCTATTCATAGAGCCCACTAAGCCATTTTAAGACATCAGGGCTTAGAAAGATATCTTAGAGACTTATGATAGTTCAACACTTATACCACTATCTATTTCCTAAACAAAATGAGAACACAGAATATCTGTCACTTGCTTATTCCTCTACCAAACTTGAGAAAAAACTAAAGGAATTTGCCTACCGCTACCGCTGGTAGCGATGGTTTATCCACCTACCTGCCCGCAACCTGGGCTCAGTAGTCATGCGCCTAGGGATAACAACCTTATGGCGTTAACAAGAGAACTGCCTAGGGGTCTTCGCCCAAGAGGATTTACTTCCGGCACAGTTTGCTAACCAAAAAAAGAGGGAGTCGAACCCTCACCATATGAATAGTGAGTGACTCCGTCCCTGGATCTGCCCTGAAAAGGCAGGCGTTTCCCTACTGCCGGCTCAGTGGAAACACTTTGAGCTCCATATCTTATTTATGATCCTACCATTAGGACAGCGATTCGTCGAGCGAGGGAGTACTTTAATTATATCTATTTCTTATATGAATTAGGACCCTAATTAGTTATGAACAACACTCATTAATTACGATTTCTACATTTCACATTATACATGTAATTATGGCATTGATATTCATCTCGGGTGGGGAAGCACTGAGATCGACGGTAACGTCACACGGTAACGTCACTCAGACAATTCCCAATACATATCCGAACCTTTTTATTTCCTTCAACGACGAGGAGATCTACCCGACATTGCTTCTGTCTTGTTCCGATAACAACGTTAGCATTGCCAGCCTCCTTCTTCTAAGAGGGGAGGTAAGCTCACTTGGTTATATATTCTATTGACATCTCTAGAACACTCTACTCTCCATCGGGGGGCCTATCTACTCCCGCTAGACACCGCTTTAACTCCTTCCTTTCCTCTGCCCTTAAGGAAAACACCTTATTTACCTCCTTTACCCCTTTGGAAAGACAGCATCTAGAGCTCTGTTCCCTCTATAAATACCCCTCATCGCCGAAGAATTACACTCTATAATATACCCTCACCCAGGCAGGTTGGGCAGATCTCCTCCGTAGCCCACTTTACTTAAGCACCTCCCATATAATCTCCAAGCATATTTAGAACCTTCCTACGACCACTCCTAAGGTTACTCCAGCTACTTCCGATTTCATAGACATATTCAATTCAAGTATCCTAGGAGTATTTAAAAGGAGTCGCCGATCGATGTTATAGAGGGAAACTGCTTAGGGATCAGAGCTCGGAGCCCAGGCACAGCTCATATATTATTTATTTCACCAATAAGGTCTGGGTAAAGCACTCAGACTAAAACTCAGACTAAGACATCTTTTTTTATAAACACAAAGACATCTTATTTGTTAGACCAAAACCAAGTCAGTCAACTCAGGGCGAAGAGGAACAGTGAGAGTCAGAGGGATAAGAGGAAGTCTGGGCTAAGAGCAATTCAAACCAATCCAAGGCAATCCCGGTCTAAGACACAGCTAACAACACTCAGATTCAGCGAGTCAATTAAATATAGAAGAAAATAGTAATAAAAAAGCATTGATCAACAACAAAAATAAGCTATATATCATGATGGGTTATTTTGTGACCAAATAACGCAAGGAAAAGCCCATTAAAGCCAACCATCCATAGTCCATTGTGAGGTAAGCCCACCATCCATGAAATTAATAATGGTCAACGCAAGGAAAGAGTAATCAAAAAGATCCAAACACACCCCATTTAGACCTTTCTATTGTTAGACCACATTAAGTTACTTTAGAACCCACGCAAATCCGCTTTACATACGTTTTGGCTTTATTCATTAGTTCTTATTCACATTATTTTCTTTATTAGATCAATGAGCACTCGAACTACACTAGAGGAATGCCCAATTCTTTATGAGAGGCATTAGCGGCAATACGTATTCTCGGGATTAGGAGGACATAGAACTCGGATAAGCTAGGCACTGCCATAAGGGTAGTAGAGGGGACTCAAAAAAATCATCTAAGCTACTCTTTGCTCGATACTCTTTACTTCAAACACATCCAGAAACACCTAACATTACCCATCTATCATCTTCCCGCATTACCGCACCTTAGAAGGCAAGGAAATGGGCTGGGCTTTAGATACGTTCTTGTAATTTACTGGATGAGGGAGATAGATTCCCCTACTGAAAAGAACAACCAATATAAGGTTCCTGCCTAGCTTCGGTTCAAACATACACAATCAAATGAGGACTTATTCATTAAGGAAATCTCCCAAAAGCATTATCTTATGAATTGACCATATTATTCTCATATTTAGTCGTTTGCCCTAGATCTAGATAACATAAAACAAAGAACTCATAGTATAACATAAGATCTCCCTTCTTTCTATTACCAACCTTAGGGATAGGGAGACATGGCATGCTTAGTTAGACATCGTGAGTGAGGAAGCTTAGATCATTCCTCATCGTATAAGAAAATAACATGTCATTTTTTTTCCTTCCTTCTCTGAAAAGAGAATAAAAAGAGAAAGCGTAGGGGATATTGGGTCGGGAGAAAATATAGTATTTCTTAGCTTAGATGAATTAGGATATTTGTATAGGTTTATGAGCTTAGATTAATGAGTAGATTGGTCTAGCTTTATGAGACGATTCAAGCTGCATAACTTCATGGATAACTTCATGGTCCAGGGCTCGGGTAAAGTCACTCAACTCCTCCAAATCCGGATACCATTAAGAGAATTATTGTATAACAGATCCTAGCCCTCATCGTATAATAAAGAGATCCTAGTGTTTGCCCTCTAAGATCATAGAAGAACAAGAACATCTCTCGTTCAGCAGATTAGATCGTAGCTCATCGTATCACATAAGACTTCCTATTAGCTTATTTATCTTCCCAACCTTAGGGATAGGCGGTATCGGGCAAGGGGCTCAGGCCAGGCTCAACTAAGGGATAACTCCGGGCTCGGGCTCAATACCATCCCTTATTTTATTATGAATTAGTTAGTCAACTCAGAGTCAGAGGAACTAAACTCATATATTCTTTTATCACTTGTCGGGTAGAATAACAACAAAACAAAAACAAAGGACATATTATGTTGATAAACACAATACTTATGGCATTCCAAAATGGTCAGGGCTCAACAACCAAACCACTCATATATTCTTTTTATCACTGCCTTATGAGTTCTTTTTCTTACTGCTTTATGAGCAAGTTTATGAGGAATAATAACAACATAGATAACGAACTACTCAGAGAGAGTCAGAGGGAGGGATCAGAAAGGACAACACCACGAAGATATTCTATTTATTACTGGTCGGATTTTATAACTGGTCGGATAGGCGTAGGTTATACTCGAGCATGAAGGGTTAACTCATCTATGAAAGTAGGACCTTTTCTTTTTTGTTCCACCTTTGCATAAACACCACCAGCTCTGTCGAGTGATCCCAGCCAGCAGCTATTCTTTCTTAAGAAACTGCGAAAGCAATTACGTATAGATAGAAGAAGAGTGAATTGTGTAGCTCAGTTAGTCCTTCTTGTGTTGGGGTTGCACCGTCTACCCAAATTGCCAACCAAGCTTGTGGAGCATCATTTCTCATTGGGGCTGCTGATATAGCTTATGAAGAACTGCTCTCTTTTTTGCTGCCTTATCGCGGCTCCTGCGACCATTTACTAAGCCTTCTAGCTTTAGATAATTTATAGTCTGGGTCGGCCCCGCCCTAAAGGGCTGATTGCCGCTCTCTTTCCACACACTTTCTTGATAAGACCACACTTAGATGATTCGGTTTAGAAGCCCTTGGACTGACCTATGCCGCCGAGGAGCGCTCTTAATAGGATATAGTGGAATCGAACCAATCTTTACGGACTACCGGCCACTCAACTAATCTCTTTACCCACCCTATTAAAAAACTATATTACTGCCTGCTGCTTTCAGCTATTTTTTTGCTATTACTGTGCAAAGCGCCGCATACAGTGAGCGACAGCGAACTAAATGTTCACTTGGCATTATCTACGGCGATCAGGCAGGAATGGGATGGAAGAAAGCGAAGCCTCAAAAGCTGTCCCCTAATGTAGGGTTTTATGGTCTCCCGGCGCCCCACGGCCAGATCCCATAACTCCAAAGAAGAACGAAAAAGAAGGGGAATATAAAATCTACCTATTGCTTTCTTTACTTTTGTATTATTTATATCTACAACTAAGTACTCGCGAATCTATTGCTGCCGCTTTTCCAAACATTTGTTCCTAGCCCCCATTCTATGGAGCCTAGTCTCGTTCTTAGGTATGATTGGAGGAGAAATATTATTCGATCCGACGACATGAATTCGCTTAGTTGAGTCCTGAATGAAGATGTAGTTAAATCAGCTATGTCTACTGTATTATATATATAAGTAAATTGCGCAAATTCCGTGCCAAGCCAAATGTAGCTCCGCAGCTCATTGTTCAGTCAATCAAATTTGTGGTGTACCTTCATTGCCAATACCATGTTGAGACAGCCATTTATATTCATGCAGGTGAGTCAGTGGAGAGCATACCGATTAGCCCGCACATGTTGAGACGTTGCATTTCCAAACCTCACTGATAAGGGGCACAAAACTTGAGTCACCACCTTTCAATATAATTCTATGTAATTTCGTAATAAATCAGAATCTTACTAACTCAGGACCATACTAGGCTAGCTAAGGACCAAACTAGGATCCGGACCCTTCAAACTTATCAGGATAACCCCGTCAGCTGATGAGCTGAGCCTCAAGTAGTGGGCTAAAATGATAGCAGTGGGATAGTTTTATGGAATTGTGTCTGGGAACTTACCCTTCCTTTCTTTATCCTTATTCTTTTTTCCTGGCCCTGGCTCTAGTTACCAAAAAGAAGGGAACTCGGGGATAGGAACGTAGTCTCTTATTTAGCCCTAGGTCGCAGTAAAGGAAACAAAAGGAAAGGAAATGAAGTTTCGCTATCTATTTTCTCTTTATCCTGGTGCTGGTCTGGGTGGGAGAGGAATAACTCACTCCTTTCCTTCTCTAGAACGTGTGCTACAGAGACTATTTTCATACTTATTAGAATTAATATGGTCTATCTTATTTTAAACCTTATCTTCGAAGGACTTATTTGGCCTTAAAAGACCAATCCTTCATTATAGTAGTCGTATTAAGGCCCCTATATATAAAGGCTCCTTTCAGGCCCAGAATCAAAGCGACTTGCTGCTAAGGAGAATATAACACGTCCCCCTCCCTGGAGTGAAAACATAAAATAAAGTAAGATGCTAATTAATATAGGTAAGATAAGCAAGAATAGGGTAATTATTAAGAATGAAAGTATCAATAAAATAAGAAGCATAAATGAAAGAAGGAAGGAAGGGGAGCGCCATCAGGAAAGATAGAAGGAGAGCGCAAGCGGTAAGCAAGGATGAGAGACCGTCTAAATCGGTAAGGATCATCTATGGAACGATGGATATGGGTTGGTAGAGGGAAGGAAGGATAGGGTACTCTATGGGTTTGGCAGTAATTAGATGAAGCCTGCCGCTGGATTAAAAAGGTATATTAGTAGCTGTGCTGTCCTTGTGCTCCAGATAGGGTTAGTTCGAAGTAGGGTGTGTGGGGGTTGGTGAAGGAAGGTCAATTGCTTGGCGAAGGGGAAGGTGAAGGCGTACTTGAAACCCGCTCGCTTATTCACCATGAGGTATGGGAATTCTGTGGTCTCAGCGACCGTGGCTCCATGAGTGACGCTCCGCCATATTATTTATTCTTCTGAGGTAGCCACCATATACTTTATCCTCTGCAATCTCATATATAATTTTCCACGAACGCAACTCAATACTAGCAATAGTTGAGATAGTGGAAGACCACCCTCTGCAGTCATTATGCAGTCATTATTGGTGGCGCTGCAGACAACTCTTATCCATACGGGGGGGTAACTTACCATAGGTAGGGGAATTGCTGATCGGAGGAAATAAACTTCACATTCTGTGATCGAGTCACCCTCGTATCCTATTTAGGTGATAAGCACTCGCTCAGCCTGTGTGAACGGCCTTTCCGACAAAAAAAACCCTACCCCGTAGGATAGTGGAAAGGGCCTTGCTCTTGCTTATCCGGAAAGCAAGTGTCAGTATTCGGAGTCATTGGAAATATGCTATATCTTGCTGATAAGATAGATCCGGCTAACAAAGGGGGTGAACCTTTTTGAGCTGGTTGGGCTGTTTACCAATTGGGATTTCATTGATTCTGAGGTCAGCTCGTTACACTTCTT
>Ga0233330_1000037_pt1 | contig 15086 bp, 7 predicted proteins | sample GEONDECOMP201_FD_180703 | JGI IMG/M metagenome (GOLD analysis project Ga0233330, IMG submission 180703) | Leaf litter microbial communities from Shasta-Trinity National Forest, California, United States - GEON-DECOMP-201 | ecosystem: Environmental > Terrestrial > Plant litter > Unclassified... | reverse complement strand
AGGTGGCATGGGAGTTATCCAGTTAGTTATTTATGTACTACCAGGTTGGGTGGGCGCAGGCAAGAAGTTCGCTTGAACTGAATTTATACAAAACCTAAATTGATAAAATCTCACTCAAGTGAACACAAAGGTTAATCAACGTATATTTTAGTCTGCCCCTATCTATCTTTGGTGTAAGGTAAGCAAGGTCGCGATCTAAGCATTTAGGGTATGCGAGGTAGGTTTCACTGTGTCCTTTAGTTTCAACTGCTCACTACTGACTGTTGGGAACTGATTCGAAAACTGTGGGAGGCTTAAGGTTAACTGCATCAGGTTCGACTGGACTTGATGTCAAAAGTGGGCTGGCTTTCGGTTCCACTGCTCGCTATTGGGAACTGGTTGATTCGAGAACTGCTTGCTGTTGGTAAGAACTGGGTGTGATGAAAACTGTAGATTGAACGTTGCACGTAAGGCGAAAAGCAGCATAAGAATGCACCGGTTGTGCAAACAGGTATAATAGAGACCCGTGGGCAGTTGTTAAGAAAGCAGTTGGTGTAACTTCGGGCAGTAGTGAACTATTTTATTTGAGAACTTCGGGCAGGCAGTGGGTCCCCGGCCGGTCAATATGTGTAGGCTTTAGATGAAGCCCCTAGGTCTTCTTGGTGGGCTGTTTCTCCAGTCGAGAGAAGAGATCAGGGATCGATATTATATCTCAGGCAGTTAGCAAGAGAGCTCGATACGGGTAGATCGATACGCAAGAAGATCGAAACGGGTATAAAGATCAAATATCTCAGGGAGATGTATGGGTCTCAATCGAGTTCTAAATCAGGTCGATGAAGGTGCGTAGCTCTTTCCCGACAAAGGAGGGGAAGTCTTCTCACGTAGTTATGGAATCATGGACTGAGTACACTCAGCATGGGGAAGTGTAAGAGTCTTAAATTCCTCTCCTTTTAGTCGAGCCTGCTTGCGCATCCTCCCGTAAGAAATAATGTTAGCAATCATTCCCCTCCGTTATCTCATTGTCATTCATCCATTCAGGTTAGCCTTCATTTTATCATTCCCCATGTTCATACACTACGTTGCTCGTGTTGTGTTCTCCATTTTGACTAACCTTGAACAAGCCTAGACATTGACTAAATCAGAACCGTGAAGAGGTGCCGTAAGGCCGCTCGACCAAAGGGAGAGTAAATTGTAGATCTTGTCTGAAAGATAGATGGCTGTGGATAAGCATAGGGAGAGGTTGGGCAAGTTAGGAGACTATCACCCACTGTGTCATTACTGCTCAATGGAATCTTGAGAGCTAAGTATTCTTCTTGTAGGCAATTCCCACAAAAGCAGACAACAGATTGGATGGACTTTTTCTACACAAGCACTAGTAGGGTAGAGTACTATGAGGGAGTGTTGAGCAGAGAAAGGGCAGGTCTTCCTTGTGTTGTGTGGGGAAGTGGAAGTGAGTGCCATGGCATTTTTATGACTAGTAGTTATGCTTGTAATTCCCTGTAGTGAGTGGACTGGCCAAGCATGAGAGAGAGCAGGTGGGTTTGGTTGAGAGAGATAGAAGCCCGTGTCTTGGTAGCTTTGCCCTGATGGCCTCATAGCCCGGCTTGGGGAAGGACCATCAAAACTATGCAATATTATGACTGCTTATGCATTAGTGCTCACATGTATTTGCAGTTATCCTGTACCAAATCAGAGGGAAGTTACAGTTATACATAATCATCACTATAACCAACATGTTGCAACCACGGCATCATCATAAACATGAAATCATGAAAGCCATAATAACCATATGAAAAGCAGATCTAAACTAAAGTGAACATGAAAAAACCATAATTATAAACAAGATTGCCATAAAAAAACACATCCTTATTGCTTCGGTGCACACTAGCTGGTGGGCCCATTAGCAGCCTATCTAGGCAATAATTGGTTAGAAAATTTGACCAGGGGCTTCTCGCAAAACTTTGTGATCATATCTATTTTTACTAAAAAATGGATCAACATCTGGCGACTCCAAGGGGCATGTTGCTTCCAGCTACGTGCGACCTTACTATCTCTGGTTTTTCAATATAGAAGCTAGGGCTGTGGGCAAACATAATCGTGCTTGAGTAAGTGATTTTCTCCTTTATTAGGCTGCCTGGCCGCATTAGTCTTCATAGTGCCACTTCAGAGAGCCAGTGCCACTTCAATCAAGGAACTGCAAAATGAATGTAGAAATGACTGGCTTTCCTACAGACACTGGACTATAGACACTGGAATAACTGTAGCACGAATGACTATGGCACGTATATACCGCACGAATGACACGGACGAATGGGTGGCTCCGCTCAGTACTTACCACAAAGGTGCCTATGAATGGCTCCGCCCACTCCTTGTTATCCCTCGACCCATTAATTCCTGCTGCTGTTAGACGGCCCTCTCCTTCCTTCCCCGTTACTTTAGGTCACTAGCAAGCAAAGAACCAGCCCATTTTTAATGGCTTCAACGGCTCTTATTCTTCGATTCCATAATATTGTATAATAATACTTTTCATAGGCTTGCCTTCCCTCCAAATAGAATGAATTACTGTAGAAATGACTGTTGCTACCTGTGCTTCCAATGCCTTTGCCTATGTTACTAGTGCGGGGTCACCTTCAATGGCGGGTTCAACTTATACCTTTACTTACTTCTGGTCTCGGATCAATTGATTCAGGATCTTAATCTATCCTTAAGGATCTATAATCTCGTATATAAAGGGCCTTCCAACCAATGGAATGGGGCAGATACCAATATAGCTCCGATATAGCTAATAGGTGAGACGGTAGATAGCTAATGGATTAATAGAGGAGTAACTAAAGATAGAAGCAAAACTCCAATACTAATCCGGTGGTGGAACAGCCCGAAATGAATCTGGTTTAACCCTTTATCTATCTACTACTTGGGAAGAATCGTTTAGATCCATTCCCTCCTTGGACCAAACGAGTACATCACGTCACCGGGACCCATTTTAGGCGACTAACCATTTGTGTTCTGCCCTCTCACTATGGGCCAAGCACTCACTATTTGCCCCTCCAACCACAACGAGCTATTCGATAAAAAGGAAAGGAAAGGTCCTGATGAACCTGGTGTTCCGCATGGCTCAAAACCAAGCATTTTATCTCCCATTTACTTACTTGACCTTCTTAATTAAACTCATTCATTATATAAGTAATTATGCCATTTATTCTCTCTCTAAGTCTGATAGTAATGAAATCTAAGTAATTATGCAAATCCGTATTACATAAGGAGCAAATAAAAGAGCTAGCAATTTGTTGAACAGCCCTGAGCATATGTAATGCCCCCCTTACTTAGTTAGATCTTTACTTCTATGAAAACTCCAATAGCTCCAACATTTGAAAAAGCAAAAGGCTCATATCAACCAAACAGCCCTGAACATATGTAACGCCCCTCTTTCAAATAGACCCCCACCTCACTTAGTTAGGTCCTTACTTATACTACAACTCCGACAGCTAGCTCCAACATTTAGAAAGGCCCTCATTTTTGAAGTCAATGGTAGACACAATATAATAAGCATGCAGAAACTAAAAAGACCTGGTGGTGGAAGGAAATAGATAAGCTTCTCGCCAGTAAAGATTCCCTCGTAAGAAGATACAGTACTAAGGTGCATCTATAGTGTGGAATGATAGAAAGTATTAGAGAAGCATTAAATGGAACTTTTGCTAACCTCAATTATAAAGAATGTGTGCTTAAGTAGAGGAGAAAAGTTAAGATAGTTGGAGGGAACTTCTGAAGAGATGAGGTGGCAGAGTCGTTATTAATTTAGTTATATGGACCCTCGGACTGCAGGCTCAGAAATGCTGGCTGATACTGTTGATCTCAGAGTTGTCACAGAAGTGTAAAAGCACAAAGTAAGGAGGAATATGTGTTGGAGTATATGCCATACTAATTGTCCAAATCTATGGATGACCATGCCACTTAAAAGGAAGCATATCAAAATGTTTAATCCCATGTCCTACCCCCGCACCTTTTTTATTAGTCAAATTCCCATTACAGTTGTAGTGCATAGCGCAAGTGTGTGTTGTCAGTAGTCAGAGTGTACCTACAACAATGTTGATGAATAGTTAGTATAGGGAGAGGTTAGTATCGGTCTGGTTCAGTAACTTCCTTAAAGGAAATAGATAGGTGAGTTCAGAAAAATATATTAGCCTAATAGGTGAGTTCAGAGAAATATATTAGCCTAACTGAGGCAATATTCATATTAGTAATTCTTCTTTCAAGTACCTAATTTGTGTGCTAAAGGGCCTATATTAAGGACCTAATTTGTATACTAATTTGTATACTAAAAGGACTCTATTTGTGTGCTTAGGTTCGGGAACGTGAAAATGTGGTGGGTTAGTAAGAAATGCAACATAGGTATAAAGCGAATCCTTGTGTGGAGAGGGTCCGAGTGTGATTCCAACACCGGGGCCCTCACATTTTTCTGTATCCAAATCTTGACAAATTAGCTTTCCCCCTTTATTCTTTCCTTGACTGGGGGAAGATTATCACTTTATAAATTTACTAACAAGCCCACCCTTCTTTATGGCTTATTGCTGCTAAAATAGAGTTACACGGGCCCGAGGGAACCATTTTGGAAACCAAATATGGTTCTACTATAAATGGAACTTATACATGGGCACTATTACATACGCATTTTTCACTTAAGATTGGAACTATAGCTACATGTTGGAGGAACCAAAATTAATCCACCGAAGCTTATGGCCTCGCTGTTATATCTGCTTTTTTTATCACACTTTGAAGGTGTCTATAGGAGTGTTCTCCCTGTAGCATCCCAGACCCGAATCTGGGGCATTCGACACTAGGATCTGCAATCGTAGGATCAACAGCTATATAGGTCCTTGTCCGGATCACCCGCTTCTTCAGAAAAGTAATATATCCGCTACCACCCCAATCTATTACTTATAAAAGCATCCATCAGAGGTGCCGTAAGGCCGCTCGACCAAAGGGAGAGGATAAACTAGAATCTGCTTTGGATCCCCGCTCCTTTGGCCCAACCCCTCCCAGACGTGAGTTCGTGAGTATGGTACCTGGGCATCGCAGGTAGTATAAGTGGGGAAAGTGCCGGTGCAAGCAGTGTAGAGTTGATGGTGTTATTGTAAAATCCCACCCACCTTATTGAAACTCCCCTTAGTGCTAGTTATATGTCCTTACTGTTTACACTACGTCGCAGCGCATATGGCTAGTGTCGGCTGCTGCAAAAGGTGTAACCGATGTTATTGTGGAAAATGTTACTCAAAGTTGATCTGATGGTAGCAGTGTGAAAAAGCGAATGTATTATATATGATATGATGGTATAATTGTTTCGATGGTAATGGGCTATTTCCTAAGTAAGCGGCGGTGTTTTATTTGCCAAAGTGCGGGGCTGCTCGACTAAAAGGAGAGGGTTTACGATTGAATGTATCTATCATATACGATGCCAATGGATGAGCGTGAAAATGGTTCATTTCATGTCTAAGGTAGTATATGAAGGTGAAGTAATGATTTAATTGATTTGGTTGTGGGTGTTTTCCCACCTATTGTTGGACGTGGGGTATCATGAATATTTAAGCACACACGAACGTGATTGAATGAGGGAACCAATGAATGAGACTGGGTTGGGGGGCCAACTAAATGAGACGAATACTTTGATCTGTAAGGGGGACCTAAAATAGCTAGCTCGTGTACCTGTTCCTTTTCTTTCTCTGTGCGTAAGAAGCCAGTAAGTGAGTAAGTAAGTGAGTAAAGAGTCCTTGCAGTATTACATATAAATACAAATGAATCCCAGACCTAGAAAATGAATTTATTCAAATCTCGATTTTGAGTTATGTCTTATGAAAAGAAAGGTGCGAACGAAACAGAGACGCCTTAACTTTCACTTTCATGCGGTAACTTCAATTATCATACGGTAAAAAAGTGAGCCGGTTCTTTAATTATAATGCGGTAACAATGCTCTCATAAGGTGCTTTTGCTCCGAAGGCAGCACCGGTTTAAGATGCAGTAGACCCAGCAGCATTAGATTAAGACCCATATCCATAGCCGCCATCATCAGTGGTTTCAGTCTCTCCGTGGATTCGGTTGTTTATTCAGTTGATGTTGATTAAGCCGTCTATCCGCAGTTGATGCCGATGAAGCAGTATATTATTCAGTCAATAAAGCAGTAGATTCATAAGAAGTACCAGCAGCACCAGCACCAGTAGCAGTATATCCAGTACCACCATCAGTAGCAGGAGGTTAAGCAGTCTCTCCGTTGTTGAATAAGCAGTGGATTCGGTTGGTTCAGCAGTGGCAGATCCAGTTGTCGTTGTTCCAGCAACAGCAAGCAGCATAGCTAGTTCCACCAATTTCTTACTTTGACCCAGTTAGCTCTGCAGCATATAGATATCCAGTGATTCTTTAGATCCAGCAGTACCACCAACAGCATAAGTAGCATGACGTTTATATCTATCCCGCAGAGGAAGAGCCAGATGTTCGGGAGGAGTAACCTGATGTTCCGGATGATCGTGATAGAGATTCATAATTTCGTGATCAGGATGTAGTAGTTTATCCAACTTATCCACCACCTCGTTTAGCAAATGTTTCTTCTGTTTAGTAAGCAGCAAGCAGTAGACTAAGTTTATTACGAAGTTGACTCCGTAGATGAAGCAGTTGATCCAGTCGATGAAGCAGAAGATGCAGACCCATAGCCCACAGCATCTCTTCTAACAGTTCAATAGCCGGAGCCAGATAAACGAGATCGAGACCAAGACCCAGTCGAAGAAGCAACAGCACTCGCAGGAAATCGAGCAGCAGATGTGCCAGGTATTAATAGTCTACCACAGAGGCCGGAGCAGGAGCAAAGGCAGGGGCAGTTGGTTCAACAGTTGGTTCAGCAGTTGGTTCAGTAGATACTTACTTTGATTAGAAAGTTTATCCAGCAGTTGTTTATGTATATGAAGCAGAAGGATATTAAGCCATTTAAGAAGCAGTTGAAGCACTTAAAGGAGAATTTGGTGTGTTTCTGGTCAGTAATGGAAGCAATCGTCCCTCGCCAGTCCCATTCATACCCCCATAGCATCAGCAACCCCGTGGATGACAAAACCCATTATGGTTCTTCCTTCCGGAACTGAAAGCACCAGACGAAAGCGAATAACCTATACCTAGTGACCTTTTATCCTCTTTCAAGGAGGATGTCAACCCACTCCCACGGATGGCTCGCCTTACCCTCACTAAAGGGAAAGCACCCTTGTACCCTGATGTCCCCCTCACCAACACTAGATCAAGCTGGGGGAAGCTATCATCGCTATCCCCACCATCCATTCCCCTCGTGCTAACCTCTCCCCCTAGGGGCTTCATTTCTTTTGAAGACGCATTCCCACCCTTTGTCTCAGATAACGAAGGGATTGCCTCGCCACAGGACAAGGTCTATGCACCTCACCATAACTCGTATGATGACGACTTTGTAGACATTTGTGGCATCACGTCCATCGAGCATACTGCTACTCATGATATTACTCGGGACATCGGTCGTTTACCCTACATCCATACACCGTTGCCTTCTCATTTTTCATCTGTAGGAACGCTCTATGCGGACTTCACACAGTATCCCCCTACCCGTGACAGTTCACCTCTCCCCAATATCTTTGCTTATAAAACATTCTTTTCTGATGAAGCTATTATCGAGGCATTAATGGAACCCGAGTCCCCATGGGTTGATCTCCACCCTTCATCATTGTTCACACCATGCACACCATTGTCCCAGTACACAGTATAAACCAAAGATATCCTACGGACACCTATTCAGCAGCCACACAGCATCAGTCAGAGTTCTACAGACCTACAGAAGCATCTCACAGCTTCCCTCAAAGATCCACAGTGTTTGGCCAAAGTTTCAGTGGTCATATCCAGTGTTTTATTTTATTCAGTCCCGCCTCTGAGGGACTCATATAGCCTTTTATATGTTGTAGGATCCGTGCATTCTGAGCACATATTTGGATACCCATTTTACCATTTTATGTCAGATATGTCATCAGATTGGTCCCTATTTCCTCAGACCAGTAACTTTTCGCAGGGTGGTGTACTTTCTGCACAGTTTATGCGGTATATATATGACTATTATGATATGACTATTATGCATAGATGGGTTATATTCCATATATTCCAATTGACCAATGTTGACCATCATGGAACATGTCTACCATATTGACTATAGGAACCATATTCACCACGCTTAACTATATTAACTACATTTACCCACCGACCCCTGCCCAATCAATGAAATATTCCGGTTACCTCGAGCGTCCGTACATCCTATAGTAACAGTATCCATCGGTGCTAATCTCATCCCACTCCACTTTGTCGATAGGATTTCAATTATCACACAAGCTGTCGGGGCGCCCTCGCAAAGAGCAGGCCCCCTAGTACAGTTCTATATATTACTTTACCCGAGTGGGGTCAATGTGCGCTCTTATCCCACGAGGGATATGTCTCCAATCTTGGAAAAAGGCGATTACCCAATGGGATCACAGGGTTCTAGGATTTCTATATTGTCCAGCCTGACAGTCCTTACAGGCGTCAACAGCATATGGGAAAGACTAAAATCTTTGAATTAGAACGTCGTTGATACGGTAGCCAATTTCCGTAGTATAACCTTTAAGAGACAATACAAATTCCATAATATTGTGCATTTAGTGTCCAGTCGTTTGACCCGGCAGTATATCCAAATAAGAAAGATTGCCTTGCAAATGCCGTTGATTGCTATCTATTAGTTGGTTCGCAAACGGTAAATAAAAGAAGTATAATAATCTAGATTGTTTATCGCTCGCAGCCTTGTGGCATATCCGTTGGGTGTTCTTGCTCGTATTTCTCATTCCATTGGGTGAACCTGGAGTCGAGGGAGAACCATAAAACCAATCGTCGAGGGCGAAGATACCCGGTTTTAGAGCCGTAATGGAGCGGCGGGAACAACCCGTTATTCAGAGCAGAGGGGGGTAATTGGCTGGTCAGATATTACGTATTAAAGACTGTATTCTGCTTATGACTTCCAAAAAGTGGAAATAGAGGCCATGCCGTACTAATTCCAAGGGCTATTTAGCTTGCTGATGGTTCGTAGTGATCGCAGCATCAAAGCAATGGGAACGGAAAGCAACTCATTCGACCTGCCAATCCTTTTTTCACTCCATCTCCAACCATATAAATGATGTTGAACTTTCGCCTACAAGAGCACCCACAAATCCTCCACGGCATGACAAAGGATACTAACCTCCTCTCAAAGCTCCTGAAGCTCCAGAATAATTGCTTATAACCTGACTGCCACCACTGAACCATAATAAGTAGCCGGCACTAAGACGAAATCCTCGGGCTCAACTGAAGGTCCTACGGTGCTTGTCCGCATCGGGCAAGGACGTCGGGATGAAAATTTGGTTTACATACAACATTCCTATAATAGGGTTGTCAACACTTCCACCAGTAAGAACCCCTTTTCAATCCGGATAATTTCCACCATCACCATTGGATATTGTTTATGGACATCATATGAGGGGTCTCAACCTCAAGTGATGCATTGAAGGCATAGAAGTTAATATAAATTATCACCAAGCCAGAAGGATTAGATACATAGCCCCCGAACAGCAGGCCAAGAAGATAGTATGGAAAGCAGCACGCAGAACGACCTGGAACAAAAAGGGGAAGGAGCGGAGCGGAGCAGCAAGAGGCAAGCAGGTAAGGAGCCCGCTAGTAGGGAAGGATAAAGATAAGATGAAGCCGAGACTGAGGTTGCAAGCTCCCTCCTCCTATGTAAGGGTGGGGAGAGAGCCGCATGCGATGGTCAACGATATGACGCCCAGCAGTGCGAATGAAGAGCAGGGCAGAGGATCACCCATGGAGAGACAGAAGTAAGTAAGTTTTTCATCCCACTTGTTTGCCCAAATGGTCTGGACCAAGGTACGAGTTACCACCCCTCCCCCAGCGATAGGCCTCTGTTGAATATAAATAGATAGAAGGAGAAGGAAGAGCGCCGTTCGAATCCTCCTTGATGCGAAACTTAGTCGTGCCTTAAACTTGTGTAAAGCTCCTGAGATGTAGTAAAGAAGCTGCACAAATCACAATAAAATTCACTACAACCATTCAATGGGTAATGGGTAATGGGAAATGCGGTAAACCACACTTTCGGGGACAAAATCCATACTATACTGCTGCTACCCTCCTTTGTTGACTGATACCGGCCAGCAGCAAATGTATACCGGACGGCACATCAAAAACTTCTCTCTCAATACACCTTTGCATACAACATAATGTGTCGTGTAATCATCAGCTAAGTGTCGTCATCCTGTATTGTGTAAAATCCATTGTGTCTGTACTAATTGTGTCTGCGCTAATTGTGGAAACCTCAATTAAGTATTGTTGTACCTAATCGAATCACTCACTCCTAATCCATTGGTGACCACCTCACAAAGGAATACGTGTCCTGGGCGGTATTCACCCTCCTCATGCGTACAGGGTCCTGGTTAACATGTGGTCTTTCTTTCTCGCTTCTGAAGGTGAAAATGGGAAAGCAATAAACCCGTGGAAATTTCTTTATTCGTCTCCACAAGGGATAGCAAGATTGATAAAGCAAGAGACCTACCTTCGGCAAGCAGCGAGTTAGATCGCGATCAGCAGGCAAGTGGGTGTTATTAACAGTGTTGATCATTCGTCCCCGTACCGTACCAGATTCATTGCGTAAACCCCGCCCCTTTCCAGTATTGCACATAGTTGTTCACTGCACATAGTCGAACAGAATCCATTCATTCACTGCATGCACCTAGCCTCGTTCCATTAACAGCACAAGCCATGATTGCATAATGTTAATATCCTCCGTGCATAATCACCACCTTATATAAGGCTTTTATCCCCCTCCTTTCAAAGTCATATTCAAATCAAACTAGACATGTGAATAGACAAGACAACAACACCAAGTTTGTGGCACCCATCATAACCATTTCACCCAGTTAACCACCGAACGAGATTGATGATGTTACCCGTGTTACCACGAAAGGGGGAGGGAAATATTTAGTTCCCCACGCATGGTGTCACCATACAGGACACATTGACCCTGTACCACAATATTTTATTTTTACCACAGATTGATTTGCTCGAAGCTCTGGGTCAAAAGTAAGGCACGGAGTGGAATGGGAGTCGTAACTTTAAGTATGTCTGTTCTGTGCACCCCTTCCTGTATCGAGCACGTTCGGCAAACATTCATTGTTATAAAGAAGAGCCATCCATAAAAAGGTTATTAATAAGAAAGATCAATAATAAGTTTAGGAAAGACTGCGTACCTCAATCCACTAAATGGGAAGGGTATTTCTCGCTGAACCTGGTCTCCTCTCAACACAGTCGTTCATAAAGTATTCCTCCCAGCAGCCTTCCTTTCTTCAATCCCTCAACCCAAAGAAATAGGGGTAAGGTACCCACGACCGGTTCTATCGAAGCCATTGACCCTCGTCCGACATCAATCGATAATGAGGAGCAAGAGGCACGGAGTGTTCGATCAATCCAAACTCAAAGGGTCATGGCATGAAGTGGGGGGCTATTGTTGATCCTGTGGGGGCAGTATAATTTCCCTGGCCTTACTCCTGAAGAGATGGGACCAAGACCGCCTAATCCAAGACTGCAGCTGCTTTAGAACGTCAATAGCTTCCTTCTTTAGGGCAACTAACGAATGTCATTGGCGTCACTTAACGCCCTTAACGTTCTTTCATATGCGCTTTACGGGAAAATAGATTGCGAATAACAACTCAGCCTAATCAACATAGGTTGTAAGCTTGCCTTCTGACTTGCCTTTCAGCCACTCTAGATCGATCGGGGAAGGAATCATTGACCGACCTCAATGAAATAAAGACCTTCAATTTAAACATCTTAAGACCTAGACACCTGCTTCTCCTCATATTACTTGAATGAATGCTTTATGGGTGCACTTTGACAGAATCTGTTTCATTCCATTTATATTTAACATTACCACCAAACAACCTGCAATAACTAGACCTCATAGCCAGCCCTAGACTTTATGGAATAGACAACAGCCAGCTAGTCACAAACTATTAGCAGCACCGGATCACCTTACTCTTACCTTGATACCGGAACCCTAATCAAACTGACCTTATCGATTGGGGAGTAGTTCAAATCCACTACTTGGGTTGCCTTGGGGTGACTTGGGCTTGTTTTCTATTCTGTGCCGAAAGACCCTCATTCATTGCATTATATAATGATTTTATCTGTAACTTCAATGTGGGTATCTGTATCTCCTCACATATGATGCTGATTGATGGAATTATTTGATAAGTAACACACTGTCCCCCTTCATTCTAACAAAAGCCCTACCCTTTATTCTTTCTGTGGATTAGCATACATTAAACTTCGCCTTACCTGTGAATACACCGTGGGCTACTAGGCAAGATCAGTAGAATAAGGTCCTACGGTGCTTGTCCGCATCGGGCAAGGTTCACTCACTTACAGGAAAGGCCTGTAGGCTCTTTCCCTTATTTAGACTATTTCCCTTTTTTATCCCTTAGGGTTAAAGGCCATTTAACCACATAACTGAAAGGATAAACCTTCTCTTAATGAAGATATTTCTTTTGACTGTCTTTCCCGGATGGATTCATTCACCAGGTAAGTTGTGTTAATGCACTATGAAGCACCTTCGGTAAGCGTTAGCAATGTGGTCTTCCCTCAAATGTTAGATTGATATATATTTTGTTTCTTGGGCTTGCTGTGTTCTGCCAAACCCTATTTGTCCTTTGAACCACCTTGTTTATACTTTGAACCCAGTTACATCTGTCACTTAAATTGGGAAAAGAGCATAAAAGCTCTCATTACAGATATTTGCTGGGATGACATAATAATTATTATTATCGACGTAATTACGCCAACCAATATGCATACAGTAAATTATCTCAAACCAAAAATCCAGGGACGGAGTTGCTCGACCAAAGGGAGAGGGATAACCTTGCCAGTTTTTATGGGTTTATATTAACATTTTCCTTATTTCCTTGGGGGGGCTGTTTGGTCGAGCGAGCTTTCGCATCCTTCTTCGGGCAAGGACCAAATATGGGTCAAAAGACTCGAGGCATGGACTACTAGATAATGCATAAAAGAAACAGAACTAACAGACATGACTAGAATTGGAATGAAATAAAACCTAACCATAGGGACTCCTATATAAAGGAGTGGTGCATTAATTTGAGTTAATGAGAAGGACTTAATGCGAGTGCAATTTACCCCATCTCGCTCGGAGGATGTGATCTAGCTGGGCTAAACAGACTGCACCAGAATCCCTGATGTCTGCAACCAAGAAGGGACCCAACCAGTGCATCTGTAGCTTGCTTGGATGCTTCAAGTACTTGTGGTAATAAAGTAAGACCATACCTTCTTTATGTGTCGATCATTCCAAGCCTTCTTCCTAGCCTTTTGATTGTTTGGTGGGAATTGGCTAAGAATCTAGATTCCTCCAGCTACATTAACTCAGTTAGTTGTTCTACAATTTACTCTTCCCGGGTAGCATGCACAATAAATAGACTAGGAACCACAAATTATGTTGGGATAACTTCCTCTCATTCATAGACCAACGGAAAGAGGGTTTGCTTGGTTCACTTTTTTTTAGTTATGTAAGCCCGTAAAAATAGTGGAATCCTTTCATCCCAATCATTGTGTTTTTTTTGCTGTAAAATTGATTAAGAGCTTCCATTGTACCATTGGCTTGCAGATGTTATGGACTGCTCTTATGGTGTTTAATCATGAACTCCCGAGTCAGAGTTGTTATTTTAGTATTTAGAAAGTATTGGCCCTAATCATTGGTTAAACTCCCCAAGCAGCCCCTGGTAATAATCTGCTCAAGAATGAAACAAGTTGAAGTATCATTATTTATTGGATAGGCTTTGAATAATGGCGTCATCAGATAGGTTATGCGTACAACTACTAATAATCGTAGATAGAGTCTTAAACTAGGTTGGGCTGTAGTGATGAGAGCGGCTATAACGACGTAGCAACAATAACGACGTAACGATGGGCATGACAATAGAGCGATAGGTAACGCGTACAGCTGTTTGGCATGGATCGAAAATATGAAAATGTAATACCGTGGAATGCTTCACATACATATGGCTTATAAAAAGTCGTTTCGAAAGCCAAAAGCAATAGATATGGGAAAGCTTGACAAATTTTTCATATTCTTCTCTCCCTAAATTGTAATCTTCCACCTCGAATAATTAAGGCTTCATGGAATGTTTCAAAGGGACATCATTGAGATCAAACAACTTTGATAGGGGACCAACCCTTTTGGTATAAAATTGGTCTTGAGTTGAATGACGTTATGGCCTCTTATCATATCGGGAACGTGAATACTAGAAGGTTGGCCAGCAGTGCCCAGTTCATTTCATTCTTATAAACCCATCTGAATCCATGTTCATGTTGGTCTACTCATCCACCATGGTTAAGAATCTTTTTTATTTGCTCATCATCTAAAAAGACTTGCTACTATGTTACTGTTATGAGGGATATAATTTCAAAATACCTCTATAGAGTAGGAAAAGTGATCAACGATGGGAGGTCCAAAAGCAACAACATAACCAGCCAAGTTGTCATCCCTGTGATTCACTTCTTTCAGGATAGAGGTTATGTAGATGGCCTTTAAGAAATTGGTAAATATATATATAAACTCGTTTTTATACTGCCTCAGCTTAGGGTGCTTGGTTTGGAAGACTATCTTTACATGATTCACTATTAGGCCTGAATATCCAAATCTCTTCATAAGCTTGATGCACATTCTCCTTTATGTATTTAACCCCAGCAGGATCTAGGCCACATATTCAGCCAAATTCTGAGTGCATTCGAACTCAAGCTTGAAACCGTAAAGGAACTCTTTGCCTTTAGGGGAACCAAGAAGTACTCCTACCCCATTTCATATTTAGAAGAGTCACCATCAAAATGAAAGGTACAAAGGCTAGAAGGGGGTCAATTTTCTCTTATTTACACATCAGGTTACCATACCCTTATACTGTGGCTGATTCATAACTAAGAAGGAAGTTTTTTTTCTCATATAGAATAACGAAACGCTCATCAGAGCTATTGTGATCGTCAGA
>Ga0233330_1000035_pt1 | contig 15317 bp, 13 predicted proteins | sample GEONDECOMP201_FD_180703 | JGI IMG/M metagenome (GOLD analysis project Ga0233330, IMG submission 180703) | Leaf litter microbial communities from Shasta-Trinity National Forest, California, United States - GEON-DECOMP-201 | ecosystem: Environmental > Terrestrial > Plant litter > Unclassified... | reverse complement strand
GCTTTCTGTCCGCTCAGCCATTTACTTATACAACAATGCGGGTTCAATACCCCAATGGAGTGGATCAATATCCTCAAACTCACTCCAAGCACGGGTCTTATATATCTAATGATAACGTTTTCGGAATTGACCGGAACAACCCGCATGGCTTTTGGATATTGCTTCAGGCAAGGGATTCAATTAGCTGGATGGGTTTAATAACCTGAAATGCATGAATGAATCTACTTGCCTAATTAAGCATAATGACAGATAAAATGACATGAAATTGCATAATTACAGATATATGCATGATCTGGAAATCACCATTCAATCACTAGCGTAATTACATATATAAAGAATGAGCAGCCCTGAGCGAGCTCCCCTCTATATATTCCCACCCAACTAACTAAGCGCTTAATTCAGCAGATGGTATAAGTCTAAAGGTGTAAAACTATGAGGTTAATACATTAAAAGAAAGGAAGGTAGGTCTATTAATTCCTAATAAGTAGGTTCAATTTTATGAATCAGCAGTATTGGCAAGGCTCGGCCGGACAAATAGGTGATACACGGTACCAAGAAGGTAATACGTGGTACCATAATTGAGAAGGCAAAAGGTAAGGTAAAGGATTCATAAGGGTTCATAGACTCGTGCTTATCCGCCGATCTTCCTGGCTTTATAAACAGGTTGTTGGGTAATATATCCATATACGTCTCTGAAGTTCTGGCTGTTGAGAATAAATCTATCCGGGGCAAGTTCCAGGATATCTGCTAAAGGTTCCGGCTATAAAGAAGAAATCCAAGAAGGCTGTTCCAACGATCCAACAACTGAGCGGTCTAACAGAAAAAGCAAGTAGGGATCATCTAAAGGTCCTAGGAAAGCTGGTTGTCTTAATTAATCAATTGTATCTGGAAGCTTGTCCCCCCGACAATAAGAGAAATAGTGAAATCCCCCTTTAAGACATTCCTAAACCTAAAGCAAGTGGTTGTATGGAAGCCCGTCCAGCAATGCTATATTTCAAGGCCTTAGCAATACCCAATTATTTAATCAAGTATTATCGAAGCCAGTGAATGCTATCTGTAAGTTTGTCCAAAAGCTCTAAGTGAAGGCCAGCCAGCCCTTTTATCCGTCCGATGCAGTAAGTCTAAGGCAGGCATCCGTATATATAGGTGGGTGGGTTGGTAGCACAGGCACTAACATGAATAAAGTAAAGTAGGGCTCTTTTTTCCTAGCACTGCAGTGGGTTCAATTTAATCAATCATATCCTGGGCAGGGCTCAGCCGTACTAGTCGGTACCAGCATCTGTTAACAAGCGTGATTCCAGGCCTGTGAATGCTGTCTGGAAGGCGGTGTGAAAGCTCTCTTTTCTCTATGGGAAGCAAGTGCAAGGCTGTTTGGGGCAAAGGTAAGTTGTGAAGGTGACTCCAATATATGGGAACATGGGGTGGCATAAAAGCAAACAACATCAAGGCAATTACAAGAATTATCCATCCCATCCACCGGTTCACAGACTGACAAGAAGGCATCATCGGTTTGCAAACAGACAAGAATACATAAACACCTGGCATCGAGTGTATCGACACCTGGATTGACTACTGGCTCTCGGCTATGATTGACTAATGGGCACGGACTATTGGACACATATAACTCCTTCCTGGTCACGTCGAACTGGGCACGAATAGCTCCTGGCAATCAGATGCGGAATGTGTAGCTCAACTCCTCATCAGCTCCGTGTTATCATCATCCATCGTGTATTAATCGTGTCTGTGGGGACCGCTCTCATCGGAAGAATAATTAGTCCCCTGTAGCCCTTGTGATTAGCCCCCTACCATTTGAGTAGCGCAATCCAAGTAACCAAGCCAAGTTGAGTATCCAGGTATCCAAGTATCCAAGTATCTGGGTATCCAAGCCAAGCGTATTAGTATCCCAGTTGAATTACCAGTATCACCAGCATTTCAATCAGCAGTTGAACCGTAATAAGTAGTTCCAGCACCAATTGAACCAACATCATTACAACTAGCAGTTCTAGGATTATTCCTAGCAGTTCCAAGAAGATATTTCTAGCTGCATAAGTTGAACCAGCAGAATTCCTAGCAGTAGAACCCACAATTGAATAAGGATCCGTACGAACAGCAGTAGGAGATTCTGTCTTCCCAGCTAAACTAGAAGCAAAAGGATCCAAGGTTAAAGTCTCTTGGCTTCTGGACTTGTTTAGTCTAATGGCTCTTCTCCCCGGTAAGCGCTGGCATAATAAATCTATCCCTAGCGGTTTATCTCCCTTTTAGCACAAGTGTGGCAATTCATAACGTTGATGATAGCGAATAACCTACCTGATCTCGCCTAACTTGCTCTATAGAATCCAAGTCCAGCTAACTTGTTTCAATATATAATCCAACCTCTACTCACCCCGCTGCTCTTAACCTCCAACCAATCCAATCTATGAGGAAAGCTTAGTACACAAGACTTGCTACCTGACCAACCAAGGTACAAGCCACAATATGAAAAGCAATGTACGGTAACCCGCTCCGCTCTGATTTGGTTTCTAGCCTATGTATAGCCTCTGGTTTGGTTGAGACCTATACAAAGCTATCTCAAAGAAGACTACAAGGAAGTGTGGCTGCTGCCCCTTCCACCTCCTCCTAATGCAAGGTAACCAGGTCCTCCCTCCTCCAGAATATACGGAAGGTAATTATCTAGAGATTCCGGGTAGCCCAATGTAACTAACTATAACTACTAGAGGGGTTAGCCCAATGTAACTAACTATAACTACTAGAGGGGTTAGCCCATTGTAACTAACTGGGTAGCCAGTTTATCAGGTCAAAGGCAGGTAAGGACACCATGTATCAGAGTGCCCAAGATACAAGGGGTAGAACCTTTTAATCCCCCTGTGGGACCAAATCCAGTAAGACCTAAAATAGGAGTTGCACAAGATGTTGCTACTGTGCCGATCCATGGACCTTATCATGCATTCCCTAATCTGTAACCAGTGCAGACGAATGAATACTGTGATATATTTATAACCCATGGACATCCTCCGAGACAATGTCCCATCCTACATAAGTACTCCCTCTACACATAATACTTTGTATTGTGAGTTCTATGGGTATTCTACTCATAGTACAGATCGATGTTGTGTGTTAGATGCACTTGCGGACAGATTGGATCGGTCTTCATTTCATGTTAATGAAGGGACCCAAGGGTATGGAGGAGGATGTGGAAGAGGTGGAGGTGGTTTCCGAGGTGGACGAACTGGTGGAAGAGGACCAGTACGGTGCTACAATTGTGATTAAGTGGGTCATTTATCAAGGGATTGTCCTCTCCCCAGGAAGCCTTGGTGTTCAAATTGCAGGGTAAACACTCATGCAACATAAGATTGCCCAAATATTATAGCCATATGGGAAGATCACACATGACAGCGAGGGGAAAACATGATCAATTTTGAACCTAGGCCACATGAGGGAGGACTTCAATCAACCATTAGCATTGTTATGAGGGGAGGAACTCAGACAGGAGTCGATATGGAAGGTCCTCTGAAGATTCATAAGGTTGGGCCAGGAGCCCCAAAGTTTGACCCAGTACAGAAGAAAGCACTCTTCAAACAAGCTATGGAGATGTTTCATAATATGTTTATACCAACAACTCCAGTAGTTGCGGAAGAGATTCAGCATCAGAGGTCACTTGCTGGACAACCTTCCCAGAGTTGTGAACCATCAAATGAAGATGGGAGCTCAGGTAAGTCTAAGACAGTTATTTATTTATGGCTTGGATTTTTTTATTCTATTTTATAAGATGAGCAGCTTACTGTGAAGTTGTGCAACACTAAAAAATTGTTAGTAGGATAAGTAGTTTACTCAGATGAATGTTAGTACTTTACTTGAGAAGAGGTCTCATATAGTTAAGAAAAGGAAGATCCGAACAGGAAAGGAGTTCAGACTTGATGCACAGGTGGATGGGTATGAGATTAAGGATGTAATGTTAGATCTGGGATCTGATGTTAATATCCTTTCGAATAAATCATGGGAAGCTATGGGGAAATAAAGATTGGCGTACTCTCCTATTCAGTCGCGGATGGCTAACCAATACTGCATTTTGCCCTTAGGTGGATTGGAGAATGTGGAGGTATATTTGGCTGGTGTAAAGCCAAGGAAAGCTGATTTTGAAGTGATTAAGATTTTAGGAGACCGATACCCATATCCATCTCAGTTGGGAATTGATTGGGCCTTTAAGAATTATGATGTCATTGACATGAAGAAAGAAACAATGACCTTTGAATCTGATGGTACAAGAGTGATACAACCTTTAGATCCCTACCAGGGACCCATATTCACTGAGCCTACTGATTATATCTTAGTGCCTGATGTTATTGATCACATTTACCATATGACAGCTGGTAAAATAGTTGATTACATCAATCCTACAGCAGATGGGTCAATCAGTTGGAGGAGTTTTCAATCATCAGGGTTATGAAGCTGCTATGAATGATTGGCAGTTGTAGAGGCACAAAATATCTACCAGACATTGTGCAACTGTCAGGTCAGTAAGATGGATTGGGAAAGAAGTCCGCAACCCGCCTGTCTATGATGGTCTTTCAGATTTGCAGGATTTATTAAGTACAATGGAGCAGACAAATCAGAAGAGTATCGGATCCCTAATATAGATATAGCTTTTAGAGCCATGCCTGCTAGATGGTGGGCTATGCATAAGGCAGCACTATCTTCATGGGATGAAGTGAGGACTACAGTACAAAACCAGTTCCTTCCTCCACCAGAGTGTTCATGTCATGATACTTCGAAGGGAAAATAGATATAAGTTCTGAGGATAGAAACTTATGCAGGTACTTATGATCCCTTTGTCCTTATTGATAACTGCATTGCACAATGGGAAGATGAGGAGTTACCTCAGCACCTTTGGGTTCACCAGTTTATCCATTCATTGGGATCTGTTTAAGTTGTGGTCAAACCAGGTAAGCTTCACGTGGGACCCGACCACCTCTCTCGATTGGAATATAGATAATCCGGAGGAGCTCTAGATGATCAGCTTCCAGATGCAGATCTTTTTAAGGTAGAAGTTATCCCTGACTATCTTTCTGACATTTCCTTGTTCTAAACTACTGGCACTTTCCCAGAAGACTATTCCGCAACTCAGAAGAGGCATATGGTGGTCAGAGCAGTAGATTATCAGTTGATTATAGGTCATATATACAAACTTGGGATTTATGATATCCTTAGATGATGTGTCTTGGATCATGAATGACCTGATATTTTATGGGAATGTTATAGTGGAGTTGCGGGAGGACATGTTGGAGGCAATGCTACTGCTCGGAAGGTATTACAGGCTGGTTTATGGCGGCCGATGGTATTTAAGGATTGTAAGGAGTATTCTAGGTCTTATGATGTCTGCCAGAGAATTGGTAAACCATTTAAGAGGGATTAACTTCCTTTATAGCTAGTCAGGGCACTTTAGGCATTTGAAAAGTGGGCAGTTAATTTTATTATACCTATTAGGGGACTTGTTTATCTATTCCTCACGGGGCCCCCAACTCGTCATCCTAAATCATATTATATCATCACAGCTACAGACTATTTGACCAGGTGGGTAGGTTGTTTGGAAACAAAGGCACGGAGAAAAGTGCCTATCCGAGCCCGTCCAATAAATAACTAAGTTAAGTGAGCAAGTCTCTAAAGGTTCATGATGAATACGCCAGGTGGTTGGTTGTTGTTGGACATAAATGGGCATCTAAAGGTAATACGACAGGTAAAAGTACGTACCCAAGCCGGTAAGATATAATAGGCAGTAGTTAACCTAACAGGTAGTTTCCACGCCATGATCCCACTTCCTGTGCAACCCACCCCCCAACCCCGGCATTACCTCAAGCTTAAAGGCTGTAAGTTCACCCCCAACAAACAAGCTTTCAGTTCACCAAACAAACCAAACTAGGCATTACCTCCTCAAGCCCACACCAAACAAACTAGAGAGAGCAGAGAGCCCCCCTTAAATCTAACCTTACCAAAAGTGGTAAATTGTCCTCTATAAGGGTGGCCTGTCAATGTGGTAAATCCTCCAGCATAAAGGTGGCCCTTTCCCTAGCGTGCTTATCCCTGCCTGCTCCTCGCTTGTGTTTCCTTGCAGTACCTGGCCCTTCTGGAGAGAGAGCTCGTGTTCTAGGGCTGTCCCTGTCGCTTCGAGCCTGCCCTGGTAAGATCGGGGCAGAGAATAAGGGCGAAAAGAGGGCCGCCATCGCTCTTATCAGTACCTCTTAGATGGGGATCGGTCGTAAGGCTGCAAGCTGTAATCTATGTACGTGTACATCTATATCTATCTATCTATGGTAAAGTGCAGGTAACCTTTTGCACCACGGTAGCGCTTATGAAGAGTGGATAAAGTGGGGCAATCCCATCACAGTAATGCCATCACAGTATGGAACCAGTTGCGGTGAGACATTGACTTAAGCCGGCCATGGCTAGCAAGGCCTCATAGCGTCAACCTTGTTTGTTTCCTACAGGCCTAAGGTAGCGTCTCATAGCATAGGTAAGGCCAACACGGACTAAGCCTTGTTCTCAGCTGTTATATTGCTATGGATCCGTTATTGATGGATCATTCCGATCAATTTATTACATGTGGATATTCGGTAGCATTGATCAGCTGTGTTGATTGGTAACCATATTATATTCCAGCTCACATGCATGTGCTATCTCATTTTATTGCACCATCCAGCTGTGTCTAATAAGTTCCGTCAGTAAGAAATTCATATTAATTATATGTAGCTCGGCACTAGAATTGGCTCACAGCCCATACGAGCTCCTGTGCTCCCTACCTTTGCTTCCTTAGCTACTGGGGTTCAATCTCCATCTCCAACTTGGTCTCTAACGGCGGGGTTTCAATCTCGATCTCTATTTTGGTCTGTTGCTGGTGTGTATAATGGCGGATCAGCTGTTTTTCCTGGCACTGGGTCTACTTTGATAGGCGCTGGGTAAACTAAGCCAATTGGATCTGTTACTCGGATTTCAAGTGGATAAACTGCTTAAGGATCAACTTGGTTAGCCGTTACTTATGCTTATGCTCGATCAAGCGTCTATCAAAGGGGATATGCAATAAATGGGTATCTGGGACCAATAATGACTCTCAAACTCGAATTAGCACTGCTACGGCGGCTTATGGGTTCAATCAATAAACTGCTATGCGAGGTAAACTCAACCGTTCGGGGTTAATTGGGTAAAAAAGAGGTTATCCTGCCAGATCTGGATTTTTAGGCATTCGAAATGAAAATGAAATGGGCTTTTACGCCTTTGTTCCTGTATCCTTAGCCTTCGCTGTTGGTGGTTATGAATCAGTAGGCGCATTTGTTTCTTGGTCAATGATGAAGTCAACTCGATCAATTGGTAAAATAGGTGGAACAAGAGGTTTTCTCTTTCCTTAAAAGAGTTAGGGGAAATAACTGCTTCTACTTCTGCTTATTCTGGTCCCACCCGGTCAACATATAGCTTTTAATCTAGAGGTTTTCAAACAGGTTATGCATAAGGCGCTGCTAAAACTGATGCAGGTTCTTAATCAACTAGCTTAGGCACTGGATTTGAAACAGAGCGAAGGTCTAAGTGATATTTTATCTACACTGAAGCTACTGGCTTTCAAATGGGCTCTGCAACTGAACTGCCGGATATACTTATTATCAAACTTGAAGGGATCCGGGGGTGAGCTGTTGGTGGTCATTACTTTTTATCTGGAATAAATGCCCGCTACAAGGACTAGGAACAGGAAGAGACGCTGGGTGATGTGCTGCTTGATCAATTGGTTCTTTAACGGATGCAGGAGCAGTTTCTTAAGTTGAGTAAGACCCAGATCCAAATCCAAAGCCATAGCCAGAAAGCTAAGCCATAGTCAGAGTCAGAAAGCTGCTACGGTACCATAGCCAGCGGCAGCATCCAAGCTAGTGGTTGAGTCAGTTGATCCAGCAGACTAAGCAGTCAATCCAGCAGCTTCTTTCCTAACATAACTTCCTGTCCCAACTTTTATACCACCTTGTTGTTGTTCTTTACCACAGAAGGAAATGTGAACTGCACTTATTTTCATGTAACGAGAAGGAATATCATGTTTAAGCATGCCTATGGAGCTATACTCGAGCGAAATGTGATTCTTTATTCCTTAAACTCTCTGTGGATTCGGAGTTAGTAGTCACCACATAATTTTTTGTAGCAAAGCAAACAGATAAAGATCCATTGTTAACAGCTACTGCAATGAATGCTTTTGCTCAAGCAACTACATCCAACGTGTTAGACATGATGAAAGAGCTGCGAGATTGTAGAAGGAAGATAACTTTTTTGGAAAATCAGGTTAATTATTATAAGACAGAGAAAGCTAGTAATACAGCATTAAAAGCTTGTGCCTTCAAAGTCCAGGATGAGCTGAACATAACTCAAAGGATTTTTTATAGGAAACTATAGGATCTGCAATAGCAATCCATGGATTTACTAAGTATCACCAACCGAGTCGCGGAAGAGAAGATAAAGCAAGAAAGAGTACAGCTCGGCTTTGAATTAGTTAAGCAATGGCAGCGAGAGCATACTGATGCCCCCCAGGACATCCCGAGAATAAGCAATAAGTAAATTAATCGACATGATATGGCTCTCGATAATTGGAAACATGCCTGTATCATGATAGGAAAAGATGTAGATTACACCTTCAGTAAATATAAGCAACTATGGCAAGCTACTGAGTTGCTCATCTGAAAGTGTAGCCTTCCTTCGTTCGGGGAACCTGACACGTTGCTGCCAGCAGAATAGGTAATTAATACATTGGAAGAAAACATCAAGCATGAAAGGCTCGTCATTGAGCAGGCACCCACAGTGACCAAATAAAGGTTAAGGGAGTACATAGCAAACCCAACAAAGTATAGCACCCTTATAAACTACTTTTTTAACACAATGCAAAATAATATGGAACAAATCGCACGTGAAATAATAATGTATGAAGTGGAATTAGAGCAGCTAGTATTCATAAAGGTTTCATATAAATATACGTTAGTTTCTCTTATTAAAGATGTTCACTTTGGTTGGGAGGCCTTTGCGCACTCGTTGAATTCGCTAGCGTCCTACTTCCCTTTATTGTTAGCCCGTTCGTCCAGTTACTTCTTTGTGTTAAAACTAGAGCAAAGGACCTTGTCCCCAGCAACGGCGCCAAAAACGTTATAACTAAAAATCGCGTGTAAGTGGAAAGTCCCAACCCACGCATAAAACCTTGGGATAACAAAGGAGATGTATCACTGTAACCTCAACACGATTATCCTCTCACTTTAGGCCCAACTCTCTAAGGCCAAGGAGGTCTCCCAATACTTTATAAAACCACTTAAGTATAAACAAAAGATAAAGTAATGAAAGCTTTAATACTTACAACTTGTAGTAGATCAAAAGATGCTACAAGTTATAATTAGGGTTACCACATTCATTCCATGAGAGACTTTAAATGAAATATACTTTAGCAATATGACAAGTAAATAATGCATTCAATAACATAAACAATGCTTCCAACTTAAGATTATCTTTTATATGTGTTAAGCTTATGATTAGGTCAATTCCAAATAGATATTACTTAGTTATTATGTGACCACAATATATGCCAAATTGAAACCTTAGATGTAAGTGATAAAGAGTGATGAGAATAACTAACAATGCTCACTTTAGGGTTATTTCCGAGTAAATAAATTTAGCATGTGTAAAAAAATAATAACATGAAAGATAACTTGCCCAAATATAAGAGTCTATTTATACTAAGCACATTTAGAATCCAATAGACAAGACATAACAAGTAAACCAAGATAGATTGAAAAGGACTACTATGGGAGCCAATGTCTGTTACATGGAGAATGTAGTCACATTGGTAATTTTATAGGTTAGTTGTTATTTATGTGAATATAGTTAACAATGAGTGTAAAGGTACAAATTGACAGGTGTTGCGAAATCATTAATAAATGAGGCATGGGTATTTTGAAACTAACATGGAAGATTGAAAGAGTGCAATCAATTGAAGGAGTAATAATCGGTGTACACCAAGGATGAAAAATGTCATGATAAGACTGGTGTAAGACCTTGGCAAGTAAATTATGGGAAGCAATTGTGTGAGAGGCAATCACCTCCTAACATATAAATAAATATTTCTTTCTGGAGCCTATGATAAATTGTGGAGTAACTCCAATCTTTGTAGGGCAATGTTATAGCACTTCAATAAATGGACTAAGAATAATTATTGCCAAAATTAATTGCTTGTGGAATAATGGATAAATAAGAAGTCACATAGCTCAACTGTTTGGTTTTTTAGAAGACGTATCAATACAATCAAGGTCATATTGGATGCTCTGACTCGGGACTGATTCCCTTGGCCCGTACTGAAAGATAGTGCACACTTGTAAATCCTGATAGGCTCATCATTGAGCGGATCATTGAGGTCATTTCTATAATTCCTTTTTATTTAAGTTAAGCCTGGAATCTTTTGCAACCTGTTGGAAAGATTGTGATAGGGAAAAGGTAAAGGCTTAAAGAAGAGCAAGCTAGCGTCCCTTACTGCCTAAGGCCTATGAATGTTAGGTAGCGTCCCTTAGTCCTGGTGATTACACACTATCTGTTCTGGCTGGGTCAAGTAATTCCCCCTTTTCTGGGTAGATCTATTAGGGAAGGGACGGTATTCCGTTGAGCGAAGCGAGCCGTCCCTGAGCCACAAAGTCTTTCCTTATTACACGGACTGGACTAAAAGTCCCATATTTATTAGCTGTATTTATTAGCTGGATTGAGTAAATCTGTTAGCTAGTATAAAGATTGGTTGCTTGTTGTGGAGATGGGCTCGAGGAAGGGGCGATATTCTGTTGAGCGATAGCGAGTCGCCCCTGAACTACGAGCTATTGGTATAAGAAAAGCAAAAGAAGCTTCGGCAAAAGTGCATGTTAAAAAAAAGGATTCCCTCTGCGGCTCTTGCCTCTGCCTCTGTCCCCGTAGCCTCTGAATCATCCCTGGGAACAAGCGGGCGCGAGATCAGTGGGCGATTTCGGAACACTCATAAGGAGTCACACTAGCGCGGAGCCCCAGAGCAGGGGATATGGGAACACTATCACTAGGCCTGACTTTAGCAGCTTATACTGTCTATGGGCCTTTACTCGCACAAATAGAAGTAGCTTCTTGCTGAGAGATCGAGATTCCGTGCCTGTACGATAAGCGGTTCAAGAGCCAGAGTAAGGAGATTCTGTTGCCCGAGCAGAAGACTGGCTCTGGCATGCGGACTCATTCATCCAGCTCCTCAACCTCGATTGTCCTATGCTCTTCAAATGCTTAATCGTAAGTCTTCTATCGTTCGTAGGTTCGGCTAAGTGCGTTATAGGCTAGGTACTTCTTCTATATGTCTCCTGGTTATCCCCTCTCCATATTAGGTAAGGCTTGGTGGACTTAGGCTTATTATGTATCCTTCCTTCTTTTTTGTGGGACTCGGTTAGGCTGAAGGTGAGAGGCTATTGGCTAAAGTATACTGGCATCTGTTGGACTTGGCTCCTTCTGTTGAGAGTCTAAAGGTTTCTGGCCCTGGAGAAAAGAGGCAGGCTGGCTAGCTAGCTACCTGGATGGTAAAGTAGTCGTCAAGATAGAGAATAGGGTTTCCCTTTAGCTTAGATCTTTCAACTGCCGGATCGCTTGGATTTATATTATGTCCCAGAGAGAAAGAGCAGAGTTGGATGGATTGGATTGAAAGGCTGCTAGAAGAAAGAGCATGGACGGGTGTTCGATACAACCACTTGCTTTACTGTAAGCACTTCAGAGACACGGCTGGCTGGGGCTTGGGGGATGGTACGAGCTAACTGGTAGGTGGTGGTATGCCCCCGGTATGCCTGGCTGGTAGGTGAGGTGCCTATGCCTGGTATGCCCGGCTGGTAGATTGTCCAGAGGAAGGTAGGCATGCATTATTTATATATAAAATAGCACTCACTTCTAAAGGGTTAGCGGGATGCCTCTCCCTATTATACTAAGAAAGAGTACTACTCATTATGGGAAGTTACTTACAACCAAGACATCTTTAATCTTAAGAAGGAGCGCAGCAGCACTAAAACAAGCATTAGAAACTGGTTCAACATCTTAAACCGCTTAAACTGCAAGAACTACTTTTCCTTCAACTTCAACTGCTGCTACTGGGGAGGCTGGTTCTACTAGTGCAGCTAAAACTAGTGCTGATGGAGATGCTGTTCCTTCCTCTTATGTAGATACTTTTCCTGCTTGGGCTGGAAATAATATAATGCCGGTACTGTTGAGGCTGAGGAGGCTGGAATCACTAAACACATGAGACATGGGGTAATTTGAAGACGTTTTCTTTGCAGCAGATCTGAGGCGGTTATGAGGATGTTGGAACCGTCCTGAACTCCGCAACCTTGACTGTTATTAGAACCTCGGTATGTTTCTCCTCAAAGGATTGAAAAGGTATCCTCAGACCTTATGTGACAGCGCCATAGAATAAATGTATAACTGTCCTACAATATATTAGGCCGCAACCTAAGCCTCAGTCTTGTAGCAGTACCTCAGGTAGGGCTGGTACATATAATATATTTATGGCAGGTGGCTTGTCTGAAGGGCTTTTCATTCCGATCCAACGATTCTAGGATCCCATCCATGGCTTGCTTGTAAAAACATTCCTGACCCAAAACTTCCTGGTCTATAGGCTACAGAAGAAATAGTGGGTGCAAGTGAAAAAGGGATAATAGCATGCATGATGTCCCTGGCTACTGCTACTGGTGTAGTATTCCTGGCTGATAGAGTGTATACTTGAAGCGCTTAGGGTTCTTCCGATCTTTAGAGGTAAAGGTAATATAATCCCATGCCATGGGCTGCTTCTCTTCTCTAAGGTCTCTAAGGCTAAACATGTCCTGACCCACTAAGTGATTCCAGTTCTAGGGCTCCAGGTCTAGCTGTCTCTGGCAAGTGAAAGAAAGAGTAAGGCAAGGGAGTGTTATAATAGCATGATGTGCCCCTGCCTACGTCGGGTATTCCTGGCTTCTATGCTATAGTGGTTACTTGCCTTAGAGTGACGTTCTGGAGAGGGTAAGGTAGACTCAGATAAATAAGGCAGAATCAGGTGAGACAGGACCCTCCCCAGGGATAATCCCACCCAATGTGAGTGATCGGCGTAGGTAGTAGTTAGAAGGAAAATAAGGAAGGTTAGAATGCCATTCATTTAGTTGGTGGTTGGTTTATATTGCTTGGGGGACTGGATGGTATTTCTTAGTGGAAGTTTAACATCTCTAGAAGCTTGTTTAAAGGATTAGGGAAGGAAACAAGAACGCTTACTTATGGATTCTGGGCGAATAGACAATATTACCATACACCTTCAAACAAATGTGATGTTACCGAATGAAGATTGGCTCGGACGGCAAATGAGAATAACCGTGTTTGTGTGATAGTTTCCCGCAATAATTACATATATATATAAATAATTACCAGCAGCTACGCCTGATCACCAAATGCATATTACTTACGAACATGCCTACCAGGCATACCACCTGGGATTGCTTTTAGGGGAAAAAAGAAAGGGATCGCCCTTACAGAGATAAGGCCAGCCAAATAACATATATAATAAAGGTAGGGTTAAGATTAAGAGAAAGGGAAAAATAGAGTATAAATAGTAAAAATGGATCTCGATAGTAGACAAGTGAATGGAAACGTCAAGGTTTTAGGACGGGGCTTCCCCATAGAGCTGTTGCACCGCCTTCGCTCTACCAACCTATATCTCTACTTATTGCTCTGTTGCCCCTGCGACTATGGACTTTGAATCTCGATCTCAATATCTCGCCTTACATTTGTCTTTCATGGCCTCCGGATTTAAACGAGTGCTTCCGGCGGTTCAACTTCAATGGGTTCTGTATGGGCAGAATTCACTGATTATTCAACGGGCTCTGTTTCTGCCCCAACCTTTGCCTTTGCGGGTTCCGCTCCCATAGCTATCTCCACCTCTGGTGCCTCTACTATTTTCTTTGAGGCTTTCTATGCTTATAATTAACCTACCTCGTTGACTTATATATAGCTACTACTTCATAATCGAGTTAAAGACTGCGCTGCAGCAACTGTTGCTTCTGCTGATAGATTAACTGAAGCAGCTACTGCTTGCTCGAATGCAGGTGATGTTTTATTCCTTAATATATCGCTAAGGGCTGCGGTGCTACTGAGACGGACAGCAACTATTGGCTTTGGATCTATAGGCTTTGGAACTCGATCTGCTACAGGAGACTATGATACTAGCGGATCTTTCTCTGCTTCAATGGGCTCTTAAATGGATTATGGTTCCCGGCTACTCAGTAAAACTAACTGGATAATAGCACGAGTAAAAGAGGAGATTAGGTTGGGCTTCACTGATGATGAATGTAGCATAGAATTAACACGTGTCAGAGAAGCACGGGCATGCATCGAACCAATGAGATAAGGTATCCCCCATACTCCCGTTACCGCTTTATCCTTGGTTAAGGGGGCTTGGCCTTATTATCCTCTCCGTTAGTGGGTTATACTTATGGTTTCCCTTGCTGGGTTCTCCTTAAGGGGCGTGAAAGCCATTGAGGGTAATTTTCATTGAGGGGAGGATATATACGTGTACTTATTTAATCCTAGGTGAGCAAGTAACGCTAAGGAAGATGGCCCCTCATTAAGAAGGCAAGCTGATAGGAGATGGGTAAGAAGAAGGCAAGTCCTTCCTAGATAGGTGGGCCAATAGCGAACTGGCTGGTCTTCCTAGAGGGTCGATAGCAAACATGTCCATACTACTTGTTCTTGTATCTTATATTTATAGTGTAATCATGGAAACATAAGCAGTGAGTACATCTTACCTTATTTACGTAATAAACTAACATGTAGTGATCTCCTATTAATAGGGTTGAAGCTGATCTATTACCATTTATTTCACTTACATAACTACGTATCCCCTGTAATATGGTAGCCTCCAGGTAAGTTATAGGAGTACTAATGTATAGTAATTCCATAATATTGATAAGTATAAGCCAATACCATTCCTATATTATGTGTGCTATGTTCATCCTTTATTAAACATGTATCCATATCTAACCAGTCTGATACTATCACCCAAATAGGAATAATGTGTTGTATCTATAGTAGTCCAAATCCCATTGCATCGATTCAAATAATGAAGTGAACACGCTATTACATCTCCATAATACAAGAGGTGATACCCTTACTATTACCATTCATGTGTTTATATCATAACTATTACTAATGTATGAATGCGCTTATACCTTCGATCATCTTACACTTTAATATTACTAGTATTACTCGAATTAAGCAAGGTTATGTATAGATTAATCATACTATTAATCCCATTT
>Ga0233330_1000032_pt1 | contig 15549 bp, 9 predicted proteins | sample GEONDECOMP201_FD_180703 | JGI IMG/M metagenome (GOLD analysis project Ga0233330, IMG submission 180703) | Leaf litter microbial communities from Shasta-Trinity National Forest, California, United States - GEON-DECOMP-201 | ecosystem: Environmental > Terrestrial > Plant litter > Unclassified... | reverse complement strand
TTCATTCGGTACAGTGAAGCAAGAGCAAATGAACACCCCCAGTGCTGCTGATGAAGATAGCATCACCACTCATTTATCCTCTATTCAAGTGAAGCAAGAGCAGGTAAATGGACTCATTTATTTCATAAGCCATCCACCAGGCATTTCTCCTCCGTGAATCACCTCGTAAACCCGAACCATCCAACTTATTAATCGACCGCTTCTCCTATGTTAAGGTCCACATTCCTCTACCTAAAATTATCTCCATCGAAGAAAGAAATGTATCACGAAATGTATCTCATTGAATAATGAAATGTATCTCGAAATTGATATTCCATAATATCATATATAAGGCAAGCATAATTACATATATAATGAGATATATCCTTGTATACGATATTCTACGAGATTATGGTAGATCGATTATGAAAGAAAGAGAGTATCAGGTAGTTGGTTAGGTAAAGACTTCCCAAATTGAATCATATCGCCATTGATAAGAAAGCGTAATTACATATGATAGACTCTTATTCTACAACGCCCCAGAATCTCGTCATGCGTGCCAGCGATTTTATTTCCCCTTTTCCTCCCTATCCATAGCGTTCCCCTATCTAGGGAACGGGATTGGGATTCACTACTACGATTCGCTCATTCCTTTACCCCGCCATTAATTAGATAGAGTGGTTCAGATTGCCTAACCTTCTGCATCTCCTCTCGGAGGCAATCCCCCGCCCCTATATCTATATCTGGACGTGGGAATGGAAATTGTGGTGGACCAACCGGACTATTGCAGTGGGTGGATCCGTGGACGACTGACTATATGGTAACTATTGCTGTGGTGGACAACTAAGTGGGCCCTCTATTCTTAACTCTGGTGGACCAACCAACCTTATCCGTGGACCAATGCCAGATAGATAGTTCAGAGCAGTTCAGAATAATCCCGTCTGGTTGAGTGGCGCATTGAGAGTGTTTTACTAAAAGTAGTTGAGTCCCAATCCCGCACGTTGAGTTTGAGTTCTTATGTCATTTAGAGTATGTCCATAGTGGATCGTACGGGAATCCGGTCACCAATCCGGTCACCAAGGTACATCTAAGTGAAAAATGACACAAGAAAAAGAGCCTAAATAAAAGACATACATAATTCATTCACACACATGTAAACACATGTATTATCCTGGAAAACTCCAAACTGGAAAAACCAGTTTCAAAATATTATATAGTCGCAAGACCAAAAACCTTGGACTAGGCCAAGTGAGCCTTCACCTGATCACTCTAACTCATTACAATGGAGTAACAACCACCTTTCAATGCCATGGGTTATGAATATAACATTACCAATAAACCATTGTTTACCTATTCCTAGGCTTCACACAATGCCTCATTCCCTGAGTCCCATATTAGTCCTAACATTCCTCATAGGATTGTCATTAAGAGGAGCACCATTTCACTTCAAACTAAGAGGAGGAGGAGGAGGTAGAACCGTAGAGGACTACATAGCCTCTTATTGCGCAGTAGGTACCCCAAATATTGGAAGCCGAATGTTTATTAAGGATATGAAAAACTTGAGTTTGAGGATTATATTGTTTACTATTGGGATAGTGGCAGGCTCATCTTATTTACACCAAGAATCACATCCCCAAATGTATTATAGGGTCAAATGTCTTCAGCCCATAGTGTTTTATTGGTGCACTACGCTATTGTTCAACATGAAGAGCCAATTGACAAACTGTAGCAAGGGAAGGAACAAACCTTTTTTGTTATTGCAAAATTATCTACTCATTCCTCTTTGAGCACATTCTGAGCTTGACTCCATGTGTACAAGAAATTAGAACCACGAGAACCTCAAATGATGTAGTGGATGGATTTGATGGCTAATATATAATGAGGGATAGCAACCTCCACTTTTGAATAGGAGTTCTTCATAAGATGGGCTCGATAGATCGTGGCTATTAATGATTATTAATAGGAGGGACTAGAATTCAGATGAGATATGTAGCTTGCATTACCTCCTAATGTTGCATGGGGAGAGAATTGTTATTTAAGCAATTGCAAATATTTTTGTTATAAAAAAATACTGATGATATAAATGTTGCTCTAACATATATTGGATCAATGCAGCCTGAGGGATATCTGTTATATAGGAGATGTGGTAGAAATGAGGAGATAAAGCAAGTGAAGAAATAACCTTTATACCCATAATCTTGCCCACTTTAGCCACAAAGGGCGTGAGTTCTCCACACCGAAGAAGAAGATGTTGGTCTCGGGGTCCCACCCAGAGATAGCCTCAATCAGATCCCAGTTGATCAGCATCTGAAGCATCTGAACCAAACCATCAAACTAAATAGCGTTTAACCCTCCTTTCTATGTAGGTGTGGCTCCCTTGACATATCCCCCTGTACTGCTTAGCATTTCACCAACATCCTTACTAGCTATCATTCCATCTCATGCATTTTGATCTATTAGCACCCTAGTTGTTATGCCTTTCACCTCATTCAATGCTTCTTTTACCTCATCTACTCCTTCAACTACCCTAATGAGTCTAGAGCCTGAGTTGATAGTCACCCTTGTGCCAAATAAAGAGAAGGCTATAGTGGACCCTGCATCCTAGCCTGATGAACCTGGTAATGCTGAGCTTGACTGGTCCTCGCAAACTGGAGACAATGAACTTTCTTGATGGCTTCGCCAACTAACGCGACCTACGAGACTTACTGCGAAGGCCTACCCGCCTGACTGGTATCTCTCTTGCCACCTGCCTAACTTATATCTTTATTGATACCCGGATGGATCTCTATTACCTGTATCTATCTCCCTGATATCTTCGATCTTGATACTTTCGAGATCTCTATTGCTTCCCGACTGATTATATATTATATATCTCTGCCTTAAATCTTTTAATGCCTTATCTCTTATCTCTCCCTTCTCTCGACCTTGACACCTGACTTCGGGATCTCTTGCGTATGGTGCCAACTTGACTCAATCTCTTCTGGTGGGGAACATGGGTGATATGGGTGTGATGATATTGCTGGTATAGGTAAGGTTAGTTCAATTGTGGTGTACTTGGCTTTTAGATCTAGGCCTATGGTGAACGTTTAATATATCCACTGTCTAATGCGTATGACCCTCAAATGGTGAATCAACATATGTATGTAAGCGTGTATCTAGCTAGGTCTATTGGTGGCAATAATCCATGCATGTTGGGCGAGTACTCACTGTGTCCTGTATGTTGTGTTGTGACCAACTAGTAGTGATGAGACGAGTCGTTGCAACGTTGTCCATAAGTAGAAAGCAAGTCTCAACTGAGCTTATTTAATAGAGAACGGGTTTAATGGATCCCCGCGAGCAGTAGGCCCTTTAATTGGTTGGTACCAGGTTGAATAGCGGCCCGTGTTCAGTAGGTAACTTATATAAATTGGTACCAGGTTTATGAAATAACTTAGTTGCTTTGGGCACAGCTGTTTGAATAGATACAATATTGACTAGAGACCCGCGGTAAGCCCAGAGTCTAATTGGTAAACAGCAGGTTGAATATAGAACAGAGGTCTGCTGGGACTAGGTGTGATGAGGCCAGGTGTATTACCTTGATGTGCGGCATAATAAGTAAAATAAATTCATTTGAGCAGGTGTATTATAGAACAGATTCAATTTGGGCAGGTTGAAGAGATAACTGCCAGTGGAACATATAATTTGGCATAAGCTGCTACAGCTCGGTGTGAACTGGTTTAATATATAACCGTGGGCAGTAGGTAATAGAATTGAATTTTGACCAGGTTTATTAGAAACTTGGGGCGTTGAGGAACTAACTGGGTGATGAGTTTAACTTATTCGTCCATTTGGGAAGTAACTTGGCTTGAGGGGTGAACTGTTCTTTTAATACTAACTGCGTGTAGTTGATAACTGCGGGTTCGCTGTGGTACGGTTTCACTGTGTCCTTTCGGTGTTGTCACTGTTTTCACTATGGGTACCTGTCTGTTGGCAACGTGGCTCTCTCGGCGGGGAACTTGGGGTACAGATAGAATCTGACGTTAAGGACTTCTCTGCGGTAAGGACTTCTATCGCGTATGTCGGGAACTTGGGTAAATCTATAACGTATGTAAACAACTAAACTCTATCTTCTGGTGGAGCACATGGGAAACTCACATATAAGCCGTTCAAAAATAGAAGTCATTCACTGAAGCCATTGTTAAGCCGTTCACTCACTGATGAAGCCAAGCACTGCATGCCCCTAGCCCCGTGCTGGGTTTAAACCCATACAATCGAAATGTGAATCTCATTGTTATATCACGTGTTCATCTTTGTGTTCCACATCCTTCAGCACTGCCAGCCCGCGATCGATCGTAAGAGTATGGAGGTTATCAGGATAAGTCTCAGAAAGCTCATTACTTATTAATAGTCCACAGCCACAGGCAAGACCAGCAATACTACATTATCTTTAGCTCGCTAGAGCAATTTACTTATTAATCTAAAGAGGCAGAAGGGCGATCAGCGGTTGTGGGTGGGTTGGCGTCTTTGGTCGCCGGGCTTTGGTGCTGGGACTACTTAGTTTAAGTGATCGCTACCGCTGTTACCACCTTCTTTACTTCCCTTCTTACTTGCCTTCCCTTATAAGCGTGCGTTAGCGACTGGCTTAAGAGCTCAAGCTATGGCCTGGACCTTTCCTCCCTACTGACTCTCATAGCTAGCATATGCCTTCTGGGCTGCTACCTCACAGCGGTTTCAATAGTCTCTGTACCAGTAGTTTCAATAGGCTTTCCATTCAAAATAGGACCTTTCACTTGCCCCATTCTCTTAAAGAGATAAGAGATAGCCCCACCTCACTCGAGAGATTTCTTTCTTTGCCTCACCTAGCCTCTCTCTCTTGACCGTTCCTTGAAGTAAGGAACCCGCTATCCTTTCTCATTTCTAGACAATATAGTACAAGGGTCACTGGAAGAAATAAGACTACCTTTGGACTTTCTGATAGTAGTGCTCAAATAATCTTCCATCCAATCTGAATGCACCTCCTAAGAATGTACCCCCTAAAATTCACATCTCCGCATTCGTACCTCCGCCTCCGCATCTCCGCATACTCAAAGGAGCATAAGTAGTAATACGTCAGTAGAAAGGGTTAATTCATAAATAGCAAGATCAATAGCTTCCATAGTTTACCTCGTTGACCCATCACCTGTAAATGATCCTTTGCCGAGACAAAAGCAAAGGTGGAGCCAGAGCCTATCCCTGTTCCGGATGCAAATGCAGAGCCAACAAAGCTACCCGTCTCAATGCTAGTAGTGTATCTTCCAAGATCCAGTTTACCAAGATGAAACCCATATAGAAGAAATACCCCAAACTCCCTATATTGTAGGGTAGAGGCACCATAGGCAGAGTTCCCAGCAACAGAGCTACCAGTAGCAGATCCGAGTCCAGTGCCGAGGGTTGGATCAGCTAAAATCATCTCCGATAACACAATTTTGAACGGAGCAATTCCCTCTCCCTTACGGTCGAGCGGCTCGTACCTCGCCCCTTATCTTCGACGAGAGATGAAATTATAACGGATTCCCCCTCTCCTGGCTGAACGCAACCATCAATTCACTAAAAACCTGTGTTTTATTCCAACTGTATTAGAAGGCAAAGCCTGATCCCTTCTAAAATAACTATCTTTCCTAAGGAAGGTACTCTACCACCTTCAAGGGGTTAAAGTAGCAATAAATTGCATGAGAATTGCCTGCGGTTTGATTCTTTTTAAAGGAAACTAATAAAGTAACTCAGGCTTTTCAGTCGTTCTTGCCTAGCCGGTCAAGCTTATAAGTGGTTCAATAGCAGCACCCACCCCAAAACTATTCTGGCTGGCTCTCACTCCCTTCCCTTTTGTCGTTAAGGACTAAAACGCTTGGTAGGTGTAACGCCTGGCCTGCCTACAGTGAGGTGACTTGCCTAAGAGCTTGCCTACGAACGTTAGCAATAATAGCTTACCTGGTTTTATTGGCTTTAGGACACGAGCCTGAGCGATTGAGGGAATAAAATAGTGTCCCGCCGCTTGCTCATAACCTTACCTCTCGCTACGGGAAAGGGCCTTCTCCTCATTATTCATAGTGTGTATGAAAAGAGGTAGGTGTGAGGGAGGGGTATCAGGCAAGAGCGCTTTCTGGCTTTATCTGCTCTGGCTTTGTCTGCCTGGTGGCTGGCTACCGGAAAGGTGGGGTAGCAACAATATTAACCTTTATTGTGGGATAAAGATTGCCCATATTTCCTTCCTTGCCGGGACTATAGAGACTGGCTTTCCTCTTCCTAGAAAGACTGACTGGCCTTCCTCCTGCCATGGTTAACTTCGTTAAGAAGTGTAGAAAAGATCTTTTCTATTCAAATAGTACTGTGCATTAGTAATGATAAGAGCCACTACCAGTACTACTATATACTCCAAGCAGCAGATTCGACTTCTTGGTGCTCGGCGTGTGAAGAGGCCGATAAAAGGTTTAGCGCAGAGAAAGAAATGCCCTTCTCACCCACTTACTCGATCTTCTCTTTCATCTTTCCTCAACTTACTCCTTCCTGTATCAACAAGTTTACCGTAGATCAGGAGTTAGTAATAACTATAGAAGCTGTGGTGGTAGAAGACACTAGAAGCGATCCTGTAGCGATGGAAAGTTTTGGGGTAGCCACGGCTAAAGCTAATGTTGATAACGTGCAGGAGCTAGTCGACAAGTTGAAGAAGGCAGAGGAAAGGGTGGCCTTGCATCTCATTTTGAAGGGAGTGTAAGTTTCTTGCTATAGCCTTTAGGACTTTTTGTAGGGGTGTGCTCTTTGTTGGTTGTTATTAGTTGGCCATAGGGTGATTTTTCCGTAAAAAATCATATTTGTAAATGTGGATAACCTTTCGATTCATCAGTCTAGATGTATATGCGATCTCTCTCCTATTGAGGAAGAACAACCATCCATTATAAGATTAGTGGACGTATCAACCGAAGACACACAATCTGGTGATTCTGAAAGCCATAATGATCCCATATTGCACACCCCTTATGGCTGGCCACTCCACATAAAGTCCCATCTAATATCCCAAAGTTCAACGGTAAAAAAAAGGGGGAGACCCACCCTCACATATAATGGCTTTTAGCTTGTGGTGTGTTTATAAGTCTATGTTGGATGGAAAGCATTAAATTTCATCTTTTTCCTAACTGGGAGTGCTTATAAATGGTACATTGAGTTGCCTAGTGCTTCTTAGACTATCTTCAATGCTTTAGCAATATATTTTTTTAATGTGTTTTAAATCACTTATCCATTATGAAACTGGAACTGACCTTTTTACATCCTTGCCCAAAAACACTACCACACCTATCTCTGATCATATTCACGAATGGCTGTAGAGACCACATCTTGTAAAAGATACCATGACAGACCAGTTATTAGTGGATTGGTTTACGAAATAATTTTTACCTTACATTTATCGTGATGCTACTATGGATAGTACAGTAACTGAAAAGAAAGCCATACGTTGTTTCTAACATTTGGATTTGATTTACTCACAATCGGGTACTTTATATGACTTTATACTGCGTGCTCCTTGACCATCAACTAATCCCTCAAGACTTCAACTAGGACCACATGCTGATGGCATTGTTGGTTCTATGTAAACTCCTTTAGTGCCAGTTAAGTGGGAAGCTTAATAAGCTTACCACTTCCAATACTATCACTTTTACAACACCTATGCTCAAACCATGTAATATTCTTGCTTAGACCTTTGAGGTTAATTCAGTCCAGTCATCACAACCGAAGAAATATCAAAAAGCTAGGGGTTAAAAGAAGAAGAGATATAAGGAACCTCCCACTGAGCAAATAACTCCACGATCCCGAACACCCACTGCTGGGGGCACTAAGAAATAAAGTTGAAGTTTCCGTGTCGCATTTGTGGTGATGACGATATGACTCATTATTGTACACGTATTAAGGAAGTCAATGAGTACATTTATCATAAAGACTCCACGCTTCAACCTGTCGTTTTAACCAATCCTTTCCCTCGTCAACAATATGATAAATAAAGGGTTTTCGCAAATCCTACAACTCCGCAAGGGTGCAACGTAGGTCATCCTTCACAAGGGGATGGTCCATTAGCTACCAATATATTTTTCTGTGAAGAAAACATCACCTTAACCCACTCGTAATCATAATTACAACCAACCTTAGATGAGTCCTCCTGAAAATGATTCACCTTAATCATCCCAACCTAATGTCCCTCTTCACATATAGAATTCTATTCCTTACATAGTCATTTTCCCTCCAAAAGGGGTACTTCGATGAGCGACACATAATCCTAATGTCTGCATTGCCCATAGTTACAATATTGTGGAAGATCTAGCACAGGCCCCTTGCACTATGCCTACTCTTGAGTTGTTGCAACGTTGTCCTGTGCAACGTAAAGCATTGTTGTAAGCTATTGGTAGGGTTGATTCCTCTTATTTGAGTTTGGTCATCTTTTACATGGAACGTAGCCAACCGAGGCTGTCCCGCCAGATTGATTTTCAAATTAAAGTAATGTATGTGGGAAGAATCTATTTTAAACCATTATTGACGAAGGAGCCTCTACTTTATTTATGTCCATATCTGGTTGCCATGTTATTGGCTCTCCAGAGCTGGTTCAATCTTCTACCACATTAAAGGCATTTGATGGTCGAGCTTTTCAACCTCATGGAATTCTCACTGCTTTACCCATCAAACTAGGGGGGAAAACTCTTAATATTAACGTCGAAGTGGTTGATGCCCCCTTAGACTATAATATATTACTTGAGTGTATTTGGTTTAATGCAAGGAAGGCAGTAGTGTCGTTGGTCTTTCGACTTCTTTGTTTTCCCCACCAAAGCCAAATTGTTTATATAGACCCACTTACTTACTACATGTTCCAACCCTTCTAGATTCCATGAAGTTTTATGAGAGTTTCACCTGCCCTATTGAAGGTGGGAAATTCAGTAAGCAAACTGGGCGTCTCCATTAGAGAAAAAGGGTTTGAACCAGCCTATCGAGAGTGGTAAATTGACTAACCCAACTGGGCGTCAAGTAGCTGGAAATGTCTCCTGACCCAGACCTTCCTTGAACTAGGGGTAATTTGAGAAGGCTTTGTGGGCGTCTCCGGATTATAGAGTAGATAGAGAGAATGCTCGCGTGGCCTATAGAAGATGGGAAATTTGGTACATAAAGGTGGCGTTGCGAGTGCTTCATTAACTGTTCCACTTAGCAAATGACTGGTGGTATTTTTGCTAGTGAAAGGGTGGCCTATAGTGCCCCACCTAAGCTTCTAATGCTGCGGAAGGAAGGTGGGTGGTTATACCTGAAATAAATTACTGAATCAATTTAACTATAGACACATGCGAATTATCGATGCAGATGGATGGATGAAGCAAGGAAGGAAGGTCAGGAAGAAAGAAAGAGAAGGTAAGGTTCCCCCTCACCCCCCCCACTCCCCACCCCAAATACACCAATGACTACTGAGCAAACTAACATTTCTTTATATTAGCCAGCAGCTGGTGCTCTTTCAGAGTATCTAACACCTGCTTTAGACGTTAAATGTGCTCCTCCCAGGTAGAGCTATAAACCAATATATCATCCAAATACACTATAATGAATGAATGAATCTAAATATGGGCGCAAAACATCATTTATCAGTCTCATAAATGTAGCTGGTGCATTACATAAACCAAAAGGCATTACCAACCCCAGTCATAAAAATCTTGCCTTGTCTTAAAGGTGGTCTTCCAGGTGTCTTCTTCTTTTACACGTACCTGGCTGGTGGTATCCCAATTTGAGATCCAACTTGGTTAAATACTTGGCATGCTGCAACTGGTCTAACAAATCATCAATCCTGGGCAGAGGGTACCGATTCTTAAGTGTAATCTTGTTCAAAGCTCTGTAGTCAATACGCTTTTGCCAAGTCCCATCCTTCTTGGGTACGATGATTATAGGTGACCCGCAGGGTGAGGTGCTTGGTTGAATCACTCCTTGCTCCAGCAAGCAACTGCTGCAACTGCTTCTTCACTTCAACTGCTTCCAGAACAGACTCTCTATACAGCCCAATATTTTATAATGGAGATTCAAGCAACAACTGTATCTCATGCTCTACTTCCCTCTTAGGTGGTGTCCCTTTAGGCTCCTAGAACACTCCTCTGTATGCCTGTTGCGACTCCTCCAACTGATGTTTTGTCTATCTGGTACACTCTTCCAGGGATGCCTTGACTCTGACCGATTAATCACCCGGCTGATTCTCTCGTAATAAAAGCAAAACGTATTTCTTACTTGCGCTAATCAACTTTTTGGCTTGGTTTGCACTTACCAGTGAGATCTTTGATTTATTTTATGTGCATTGATGATGAACGGCTTCCCATCCTTAATCAGGCGGTACTGGTTTGCTCTCCCGCATCCCTCATATACATGTAGGGGCTTCCAGACACTACACCACACACATAAAGTTCATAAATAAAATCTGCACTTACAACGAACAAATTTGATCTTACACCATTTTGTGACCTTGATCTCTGTATCCTTGTTTACCCATCCCAATGGATAAGGGCTAGGATGATCATGAACCTCCAACCCAAGCTTGCTAACTAGATCGGCTGCTATGAGATTGGCCTGTGAACCAGAATCGAATAGAGCGTATACCCTGGTCTTCTTGATCTGGATCTTTATATGGAAGAGTTTGTTAATCTCCTTCTCTTCCTTGTGATGAAGGCTACTCAGATTCACTCCCTTCTGCACTTCAGCGCAGAAAATATTCTCATCCACATATGAGCTACTCTCCATCTGCTTGCTTGAATTCGTGGCTAGAAGGTTCTTCTTCTTGGCATACTTCTTGTGGTTCTTAGGGTTTAGCTCTGGATGTAGTTTCCAACACTTTTCGTAAGTGTAACCATCAATATTGCAATGGTTACTTGGATCCTTGCACTGATGTGCAGTGGCTTTCGTATTATTGTCTTTCCCTTTCCACTTCTTCTTATCCTCCTTGGAAGCATCTTGGTTCTATTTCTGTTTGGAACCACTTACTTGGCTGTCCTTTATTGTAGCATTTTCCAGGTATTGTGCTTGCACACATTCCTCATCAATTTGATTGGGAACAGCATCACTTGTTTTCGTAAATGACTGTGCAGACCCCCCAGATACTTGAGGAGTACATCTATATTCCTGGGTGATATACCCAGCATGATAGCCATCTTCCTGAATTCGGTGGTGTACTCTTGCACACTCTGCCCTTGCCTTTGCCTGAAGTAATGCCAACGGATCCATTGGTCCTATACATACCCGATAGGGTAGAATTGGGACTTAATGAGGATGCGCAAGCAGGCTCGACCGTTTAGGGAGAGGGGCGGAGCCTAAAGACCGACGGTAGGAGGGAGAGGTTTTTGAAATCCTTCCACTTAGTTACTGGCGGATAACCCTCCTCCAGCCTAAGTGCCTACGTGTGGCTTTCCCACCAGGTTAATGCATGGCCCTCTAATTTCAGTCGAGCAAATGAAATCTTCTGCTCCTCCTCTATGTTGTGGATACTCAAATAGACCTATAATTGCTGCAACCAATTATTAAACTTTCAAGCATTGATCTCACCTTGGTAGGGCTTTATATCCACTTTTGCTTCCATCTTAAATAAAGGCTGGGAAGGGGTAATGGCACTAGAACTTGGTTGCTATTTCTCGGGCTCTTTCCTTAGCTCCTTTTCTGCCTTTATATCTCGATTTATCTTCTGATCCGACCTCTGAGTTAGAGCCTCCATAATAACCGAAAGGTCCAAACTTGCTCTCCAGAGCCGCCATGAGGATTGACATATTGCGAGAGATATCAACGACTTGTATTTCCAGCTTTGTCAATTGCTCTTCATATTCGCCCGTCGATTCTTCACCAGACTCATTCATTCGCCATGGCTAGGGTTTGAATAATTTTGCTTAATTTGGAATTTGTTTAATTTATTTAAGCTTTTGCGTAGCTAAGTGCTTAGTGCATTGTTTCTTAAGGAATTACAAAAGTAAATTATATAGAGTAAGGCTTCCATTGTTAATGTGCTCCATGTTGCTATAGTGGACTATGAAGTTGAAGCTGTCAATGATATTGGAGGTGTGCATTGTGTAATACCCTCTTTTTACCCTAGGATGTAAATGTAAATGTAATGAAGATATGGTTGTAAACCAAGACAATATGTGAATTTTCATTTGACATTTTAATATAAGATGAAAAAACTAATCACTACAAACAAACAGGACCAAAAAGCGATGGGGGGCTATGATTCCACAAGTAGGGGAAGTTAAAGGGGGATTATAGGATACTTAAAGGGGGAGACGCTAAGGATAAAAAACCTTTGTTGCTAATGACTTAACTTAAGTCCTTAAACCTTTGATTATTGATCCCTTCATTATAAAACCTTTATTAATTAAGCATTTTGTGTATTATTATAAGCTTTGGATTAGAGGTTAAATGTGGGCTTCACATGAATGAATACATGTGTTTATTTATTGGCATGCAAAGATATTCTTGATAAATAAAGCATGCAAGCATTATGGTGTAGTAGTGTTGTGGTACAAATTATGGTATGTATGGAAGGATAGAGTAAATTCTTATTATATGGAACCCTATAGAGTATCTTCATCAAATTTGTTTTTTTCAATATTACTTATGATATGATTATAATGCTACTATGAGAGAGATTTGGTCGAGCCTGCTTGCGCATCCTTAGAGGCTCGTATCATGTCGATAACTAGAGATAGCATAAAGAGAAAAGAACTCCATAATTGTTTAAGTAGCTGCCTTCCCCCATACACCGTTACTCGCTAACACCATCGCTCAGGGCTGCAGGGCTTTGAGAAGCGCCCGGGTGGGATCACTTGGATGGGAGCGCTTGGATGGGAGCGCTTGGCTCCTTCACTTGGCGGGGCTGGCTTAACACACTTGGCTCGGAACTGTTACTGAAAATAATTATGATCATGCCGGTAATGCCCTTAGAACTGCCCCGGGAACTGAGGCTTGGAGTCCTATTTAAACTGGTGGCTTATAGGGCTGCTGGTTAAAATGCAGCTTCTGGCCGGGCTCATTTTATTATAAATGTCATTGCATATCATTTTAGTATAAATGTAATTACGCTTTTCTTTTCATCGATTGTTTCCAGTCACAACTGCCATTCGTGGGATATATCTATCTATCTATATCCTATCTCGAAGGACCTCGCGTTCGAATGAGAATCGTTATATACGCAATATAGCTAATTTTGGTGTTGATTTTCATTAGCGGATGTTATGCATCGTTATATACGCGATATAGGTCATCAAATTGGGTGTGGATTTGGAAGTGATTCGATTAATATTGGGATACGGCGATGCTGCATTATATATGAGATTATGGTTCATCAAATTGGGTGTTTGAATCGAGGTGCGTAGCTCTTCTAGGGTATATATTTAAGGGGCAGGGGAAGGAAATAAATTCTTCCATTTCGAGAGGTTTAATCAAGGTCCGTAGGTGCTTGTCCGCATCGGGCAAGGAAACAAACAAAGTCTTCCTTTTTCTTACTAAAAAGCTGGTGCGGTATGGTAAAATAAAGGAAAGAAAGAAATGCCATTTGATTTGGATGCATAAGAATAATAAATGTAGAATAACCTCGCTGCTGCTTTCGGGCTGGCTTCGGAACTTGGCTTCTATCGCTTGCTGGCTGGCTATATTATTATTTGTGGGAGCATTTTCCACCGGACGAAGGAAGAATATAGAATGTGCCGGGGTTGGAAACAGATAGATAATAGAAACCTGCCTGGAAGGAAGGAGCGGCCAGATGTAGGGGTATGAGGGAGAGACAAGGAGATACTGACCCATCTTTGGTTTTGGGCAGGGTTATCCCGAGAACGCTTGATTTATTTATAAATCGAGTGATTATAACCTACATAGTTGGGAGATCCAGTCCAGACGCAACCATCTTGGGGATCTCAAGTCACCCACCCATGAAGTCCGAAGGAGAGAAAGGATAAACGGAATCATTGCAGAGTTACATGCTTGAACCAATTAAGTTTTCGTTCGGGATATCAAGTTGTGGACGGATGCCATGTTCGTGACAGACAAGGACGCTTAGCTATGAAATAGTGAAATTAGACCTTGAAGCTGAAGCTGTTGCAGCTTACTAATGCTGCTGGTGTCACTGGTGGTTGGAGCGGGTGGTCCAGTACTTCTTGTGAGGGGGCGTGTGCCCTTTTCCAATTATTCCAATGAGGAGGGAGCGGGGGTGGTGTCGACCAGCGCGATCCATCCGTGTTTGTCAAGCCCGAAAAGCAAGCATAAAGGCGCTATTATACCAAAAGGAATAAACGTTAGCACGACAAAAGCAAGTGGGCCTCCTTCCTGGGCACGTTGGAAAGAGAAGCAGATATTGTCCGTTGTACCCCACCATCCCAAAGATGTAAGCTGTGCCCCACTCGGCATATAAATAGGCTTAATCAACCCAAATAGACTATTAGTCATAAGAGGGTATAGCCTCCGTACTTGCAAGAGTATTAGCCTTAGTCTTCAGCCTACGTGCCGGTACTACTAGCCGCGGACTATTAGCCTTAGTTAGTTCCATTGCCATGGAGATAAAGGCGAAAAAACCTCAAAGCAAATGCTTTTCAATCTCGGCTATAATATAACCTTCATGAAATGGCCATGTTCAGTAAAAATAAAATAAACTGAAATTCCTCCAATTATATAAGATTATCTAGTAAATCCCTATGTTTTCCTAATGGTCTTACTTCCTAAATGAGCCTTAAGAGACACGGGGTACTATAGCTCTAGAGAGTAGCTGTAGAGTTCATTACTATTCATCTTGGATCGAGTGCATTGAAATCTGTCATTGAACCTTGTGTAGTAGTACCGGAATTAAACGGAGTAAAGACTTGCTTTCTTACTTACTTTATTAGCTTTAGTCCTCCATTGAGTGAAAGCCCTTAGATCTGTCTCTTTCTTCAGTCCCATGCCTTCTTAAGCTGTAGTCCATGGATAAGCCTTAGATTTCAACTTGAAACTAACCTTTTCCGTAGACAAGGGACTCGGGGCACAAGAAATAAACATATTGCTTCGCTCACCCACTCCCGGCACCTTATTTATTTACGTCACATAATGTATCATGCTATTTGAATGCGTTTATGAATTTCCTCCTCATTTGAAACTATCAAAGCACTACTAGGCATGAGGACCTAGGTGGATAAGCTTGGCTGAAGCAGGTTAGTTCTATTTCATTCGTTGATTCACTTTTTGTTGAGCAGAATCCAATTGATTTTGAGAGGCGAGCTTAATTTGTTTATGCCAACCGGGAGTATTCAACCAAATGATGAGGAAGGACTTTCAGGAGCGGGATAGCCAAACAAACAGCCTAGAGTGATTTGATTGGATTGTTCAAAAGCTGGTGGGGAAAGAACATAGGGATTACAAAATAGTTTGGGATACCACAATTTTACATTTTAGCTAAGGACCAAAGTCCATTGTCTTGAGTTTGCAAGAATTAATACGGGCTATAGATAGATACGGGTAGCAAGATTGATATGGGTCTCTATCAATCAATCAGATTACAGCGGGTCTCCGGTTATTCTCCGCTTAAAAATGATGGAGATGCTT
>Ga0233330_1000027_pt1 | contig 16585 bp, 8 predicted proteins | sample GEONDECOMP201_FD_180703 | JGI IMG/M metagenome (GOLD analysis project Ga0233330, IMG submission 180703) | Leaf litter microbial communities from Shasta-Trinity National Forest, California, United States - GEON-DECOMP-201 | ecosystem: Environmental > Terrestrial > Plant litter > Unclassified... | reverse complement strand
AGACCCAGCATGGCTTTTTGGTTTGACCAGTTATATTATTGGGCCGGACTGAGGCGCGAAGCCTTTTTGATCTTATTTCTATACGTCATTTCGGGATCTCTTACTTATCACGAAGCCGAACCAGTTGAGATCGGATCGGATTAGCCTTTATATAAGTTATTTTAAAATATTACCTTTAGATTTAGAATTGAGAGACCGGGCATATCGCGCGGAGAGACCTTCTTTGTTTAGATTCTTTAGGAATCACCATTATTACATATATATTATAATATTACCACTTATTATGAGCTTTCTCTTCGATCCCGCACTTACCGACTTACTGTGCGATGTTGTTAACTCCAGGTGCCCCGTCCCGCCCCAACTAGGCCTTCTGTCGTCAATAAATAAATAAAATCAAATAATAAATCATTGCTCTTGTCAATATAAGTGGCCCCATTCTTAGTGGCTCTATCTCGGTGGGTCTCATAGGTATACTCAATTGGTTCTAGAGATAAGCGCAATAAGTTATAAATCTATAATCTCTAGAGTGGAAGGATGCTTTTTCAGTGAAATCTAAAAATACGCGGGAAACTCTAAGGCTTGTTTCTCTGGACCAAGCAAGGCAAAAGACCTTCTAAGAATCTATCCAGATGGGAAATTAAGTATGCAAGGGTAGCGTATGGGGGAAAAAAAAACTATTTGACCTTCCTTAGGTGGCGTGTTATGATAGAGAGTGGGACAGGGTCTATAGCTTTAAAGGTGTGGGTAGTGGGGTAGTAGCCCTAAAATATAGTACGAATAGAGTAACTTAACTGGTGATTGAACTATTTCAAGGGTGGCGTGTAAAGATGATATAGAGAGGAGAGTGCGGGCCTATTTATAAGGGAAATTCCGTTTTCCCAGTTTAACTAACAAATTAAACCTATTTAACTAACAAATGCTTTTGGAGGCTTCACTAAAAACTTTGCCCTTTTTCACTGTCGAAGCCTCACACCTGGGAACCTTCATACCCCACCAATTGTGTTGGAACCGCCTTCTCGCAAAGGAAGGAGTCTTTCTCACTAATCAAATCTGTTGGAGCAGAGATAAGATGGTTAGTTAAACTGCTTTTGGTGACCGTCCCAATTATTGATGTGCTGTTTCGTGTATTCCCCGGTGGCCGCAGACGACGAGAGAGAGGATAAGTACTTACCCCCTGATGACGAGAGAATAGAAGGACTCCATCACAACATACCCTATAAAGGAGAAGGACTATATCGAGCCACCATATCCGAGATAGAAAAGTACCTATCGTGAATCAGTGAAAACACCGAAAGGACACGGTTGACATCAAGCTAAGCAAGTAAGCCCAGGAGGTGGAACCTGCTGCAGTTAGTTCTCTCATCACCTTTTTCAATTCAACTAGGTTATCGAATCAACCAATTAAAATTACCTCTGTTACCTACTGCGAAAGGGTATCTCTCTTCCACCTGTTATCGAATAAACCATTCCCAAAACTCACCCATTCCAAGTTGCCAATAGAAGACGATAGAAGGAACCCACCCCCCTCCATATTTAGGGGGTGTGGGTTCGTCCCTCGCCCCTTTGGGGGGGGCGAGCTACTAAACGTCCCTCACCCCGTTCAATCATACCCGCCGCCTTTCAATCCATACCCCAAAACTTATTGCCACAGCCCGAGATTGAAATCTTTTTTATAACTAAAAAGCTGAACGTACGGAACAATGGGACTACCAAGAATGCATGCAATGATTATGCTTACATTGTTGATTCACAATTCGAGGATCATACGCTACAGACAGTGATCATACAAATAATTCCACATAAGCCTAGAACCTTAAGTAAAGTCCGCGTCCACCAAGGCCACACCCACCAGATGAGGATAAAAGATAATAAACCTCAATCTTATCCGAGAAAGAAGGCCTGCATCACTGGCCGATAGAATAGAAAAAGTTCCCCATGGATACCCGTTCAACCATTGCACTATTATAAATAATTAGTCCATCATACAAAGGCTAGTTAGCCCCCACACCTTTTATAGCTATAGACCTACCTGCCTAACTATCTCTCGATCAGGAGCCTTGGGGATCAAACTCCGAGAGGACCGGAGGGCTCATATGAGGTTACGAGTATGAGGGAAAAAATTGATTTTACAGAGGACCCGGAGGGACTCCAAAAGTGGTGGAGGGAGAGGGTTTTGCTGAGATCTGGAGTACCACAACGACGAACAAACAAAAAACCCTAGGCTTGTTGGCTTTGGAATGACCCTCTCCCATTTATAGGTATAGTTCAAAAGTGATGGCTGCTATGGTTACAACCTCCTGGCTTGGAGACTTACAATGATCGACTATTGACAATAACTGTCTATCGGCGGCAATTACTAGCTGCACTGACTACTTCTTACTAGAGCTTACTTACAACCAGCAATTAACTCTTTCCTGGCAACGACCACTGGCTCTCGGCGATGAAACCTGGCAGAGGGTATAGGGTATAGGGATATGTTCTGTAGAGGTCAAGGGTCGAGATCGAGGTAGAGATATATGGTTTCATAGAGTTAGAGGGTAGAGTTCTATGTCTGGCAGCTATTACCTACTTAGAATGATCGACTATTGAATGTCCGGTTAGCACCGGCTATGTTTGGTTGGCTATATGACTGGCTCCAGCCCAGCCCAACCAAGTAGCCCAACTGATTCTCTTAGTATATACCCAGCCCATCAATTACTATTGACTATCGGCTATCAGCAAGGCCTCCCGGCAAAGACTAGTGGCTATCGGCAATCAATCAGCTTTATATTAGCTCCTTCTGTACGTCTATGATTGGCTAAGCCCCCCCGTAAATGACTAGTTACAATGAGAACTGACTATGAGTGGCACTGACCCGAGGTTATATCACCAGAGGTTTATTAAGTGACTAGAGCTTCCGGCAAGGACCTTATATCAGCAATGGCTACTAGTGAAATTGCTTATGGGCTATGACTGGCGCTCGAAACTCTAAACTCTAACCTCCATACCGATTCTATACTCTAACTCGAATTGCCATACAGTCCCATATATGTTAAGGATATAGACATTAATTATATAACCCCTTCAGTGCCCGAGAGAGTGAGTTAGGTGCACGGATACAGATTGGATTCTTCTTTCTGCTGAGGCGGCTGGCCGGTAGGAGCGTCCAGAGGGGACGGAAGTTATAACTATAGTTATCTCTATTTGAATATTTATACTATTTAGCTTATGCTAAGTTCCTCTCTCCATAGTTATTCTTCTCTTCGCTTTAGCGAAGCTAATAAGTGCATAGTTTTTCCTGAAATGATACTTCTAATTAGTGCAACTTTGAGTCCAATAATTATTTAGTTTTGAATGAAAGGGTATAGAGAGGGCAGAGGTAAAGGGTATAGTAGGGGTTGGAAGGTCTAGAGGCTCTATTTTTTTAGTTCGAAGTAGAGAGTATAGGAATGTTCGCCTATGGGCTATGACTGGCACCTGGCATCGACTTCATCGAGTACCACATTTGAGTGGATCGCCTCTTGGCAAGTACCGGCATCGAGTAACAACATTTCCACGTGGATTTAGTTTATCAATACTTTGATTTAGTGCCAGGAACTGAAACCTGGCATTGAACCTTGGCATGGAGTACCGACATCTAAACACCAGCGGGCATTGACTCTTGGATGACTCTTTTAATCGAGTGATCACCACCATCTATCTCTAAATAAATGAAATAGATAAAAGTGATTTGTTATTACTGAAGATTGCCTTTTAACCAATTATATCTATTATTGGCGGGATGGATGCTGGGGGCGAGGCACGGTGCACGGAATGACCTCTAAACAGGGTGGGCGCTTCACGGTATGGATGCAGTGAAAGGATTTTATTAATCGCTTATATATGTTGCTACAGAGTATGTGCTTTTTTTTTCTTGAGTTGATTTATTTTTTCTTGATTCAATTGATTTATTCGATTGATTGCCAACATCTACCGTAATGGGTGGTCCAATGGAAACTGCTAACATATAATGGGTGGTGGACTACATCTACTGGAATAGGCTGGAGAGATAGATAGTTATTTATTTATTTTTGGATCAATGGGCCTACCCGCTTGGGCATAGGCACTAAGTTTGGTTGGTTGGTTGGACCAGATTTGAAATACACTTTCATTTCATGTTTTCCCTTTATAAAACCCTCGCCCGGCCAACGGGAGGGCGAGCGAAGGAACCATTTATTGGACTTAAACCATTAGCCAAAGCCTTTCACTTTATATATATAGGCCTTTGCCTATAACCGCCTGTAACCACAGACCCGAGGGATAATAGAAGGAAGGCTGTGTGAACCTCCTGGATCTGCTGTCGGATCTACCACAAATAGTCATTACCAGCCAATATTAGTTTATACCCCCATTTAACATGCCATAGATAATTGCCGAGAGAGAGGAGAGCCGAGATAACTTACCAGTTTGGCAGAGTTGACACAAGAAGGAGCATTGAATGACCAATAGGAGATAGAGCCAATAAGGATATACCAGGTGTAGATCACTCGATGAAAGGACTGCCGGTAGGAAGGAGATCCAAGAGAAGTAGGTTTATGCCAGGTGTAGATCGATGCACTAGATGAAAGAAAGCTTGTGATTCACTCGATGCCGGTAGGATATCCAAGAGGAGATCCAGGTGTAGATCACTCAATTCCAACAGGAGATCCCAAAGGAGATCCCAGGGTGTTACCCATGTTCGATGTTACCCGTGTTAACTTATTGAGGTTGGTTATCCGCATCGATACCATTAAGCCTTGTTCCCACTTACCTACTACTATGCTCAAAAATTGGTCGCCGGGCTCACCCACTAGGCTGGGATCGCTCACCTGGGGAATACTCTGCTCAAACCACTTTGCTTGGAAAGACACACTTGGCCGGTAATACTTTGCTCAAACACTTGGCTAGGCTCACTTGGATGGGTAAACTACTGGGTGGGCTCCTGCTAACCTACTGGGCTTGCGCCTACGCATGCTCACCTGGAATGGAGGAACTACGAATGTTACCTGGCTTGGATGGGAGGAAAGCTGTGGTGTGGACAATTTTACCTGGGCCTATCCGGGTGGGCCTAACCATTACGTAAAAAGACAGAACAGCAGCTAGGTAGGAGGGTGGTGCTTACTACACTTACTTACTTATTCAATTAGACCAGGACATTTTTATTAGAAAGATAGATAGAAATATAGTTAACACAGCTAAAAACGCTACTTATTTATTTATATAAAGCTTATGAGGTTCGGCCCGGGCAATAAGTTTGCTCGGGTGGGGCTGAATCAGGAAAACCTCTCCCATATGGTCTTTAGGCTCCTATCCTCGCCCCTCGCCCTTCTTTGGTCGGGCTTTAGGTTCGTACCTTACCCTATACCTTTCTACCTATACCACCTAATTAATTGCTTAGGAAGCACTGCTTATACCTTCTTACCTTCTCTTAGAAGTACCGGATAAACCTTAGGCGGTAGGCTTTGGTCGGCTAAGGTCGGTGAGTCTAGATCTGGAAATGGATCTGTCTATTTATAGACTGAACCAACTGCTTAATCACTCGAATCAACCATTGGATCAAAAGCTTAACCTATTGCATAATATACTGCTTATACTTCCGGGTCTTTCTCTCGATCTGTTAAGGGAAAGCCTATTGTTAGGAAAGGGTGAGGAAGGGATTGGTTAGACTGATACTAGCCTATGAGTCATAAAGTATTTACTGAGGTCTATAGAGTCTTTACCGCTATGACAGGGAAGTTATTCTTCGCCTAAAGGCAAGCACTTTTACCGCTATCATCGCTGATATCTCCTTTTTGGTTACCAAGGGGTAACTACCCTAGTGCTATTGGTTTTATCTTGCCTACGTCCACCATAGGCGGCTAAGGAGGGTGCGGTGGTTAGCTTTGTTGATGGGATGCTTTAACAACTAACAGACAGAAGCTTCTTGATCTGACTGATAGATATGATACTAGGCCGGAAAGCAAGGCATTGTTACTGGTTCTTTATTATACAAAGTGTTTTCTTAAATCTCTTATGATGCACGCACGTAGGGGAGGAGCTGTGAAAGAATTAAGTTTTACGTGGCAGGTTTTTTTTTATCCTTAAGTGTCGAGGTATGTACGTTTCATGTTGTTATTTCTTACCTTGGTCGAGTCACAACACGTTTCCTCATCGCAAACCGACTGGGAATTTGGTTAGCTAGTGAAGGGTGGGGCCTATAAAGTTATCCTTCCTGCGTGAACCTGGTCTTTAAGTAAGTGGTAAATTCAGGAAGCAAGGGTTGCGTCTAAATATGATCGATAGAGAATGTTAACGTGGCCTATCAAACTGGGAATTTCAGCATGACCAAATAGATTCTCGCTTTCTCGCTGGTCAACGGTATGTCTTTATTCAGAATAGAAAAACATACTTTCTTTTATTATATGATGCATGCGCCGCATAGGGAGGGATTCAATCCAGCCGCAGGTTACCCCCCGTAGGCTACCTTTTTTTTCGCGCTTAATTACAATATGAGAAGATACTGGACAGAAGGATCTTTAGGATGACCAGAAGACGATGGTAGATATGGATAAGGTGCCATGGGTTTTGTATAATTACTCCTTGCTTAAAGAGGGCCTCTATCATAATAAAAGATGATCCAACGGCTTTAATATAATCAAGAGTTTATATATCTAAGCATAGATGATCTCAACATGTGTGTAATAGAAGCCCCTTATCCATAAAATACATCCTCATGTGCAAGTAAAAAAGCCACATAAGCTAGCATCCAAGCCACATATGGCGAAACCCCTAGTGAGGAAAATAGTCCACCTCATAATGAACAATGCATTATCAACGGACACATCATCATAGTAAACCACAAGATCACCATATCATCAGCCACATATGCAAGTCAACGGCCAACTGGACCAAAAGTTCCACATGTATATCTCCCTGTAGAAGCCCCTGCATGGAAAACTGCAAACTGAAGAAGCGCCCTGGAATCTGACAGGCCAGCTGGGTAGTAGGGTAAAGAAGCTGCTCAAAAGTGCCTCAACGCTCAGTAAAAGTCATCTGGATCTCCACCAACTCATCAAGTCTGTCTGCAGAAGCCCCTGCTCAGAAAAGCAGTATATAGCAGGGCGTTTGGCCATCTGATGGCCTGGATGGATAGACAAGCCCCAGAGGAGCCCAGAACTACCTCAACGTTCTGCCAAAAAAGTATGCATAATCTTATAACAACTGCCTCGGGAAGCATTAAATGTCTTGAGAACAAAGTGTCACTTCATTCTATAAATATGAAACATCTTAGAACCATCCTGTATACATCATAGACATACCGCGTGCAAGTGGTACGGGAAACAATGCCTTGCATAGTGAACTGTGGCCTGCCTCATGAAACGTTAACTAATAGAACACCACTGTATAATATATCAAATGAAAGTGCAGGACGAGGAGATTAAGGAGCAAACATCTGTAACTGAAGATGACTGATCTGAAACATGTATGAGGATGAACACTGCCTCAATATCCGCATACAGTATGATCACAAGTGTACAAGAGCAGCATATATGTACACACAAGGATGCATTGCATATAACCACTTAATAAAGATTGACTAGTAATGTAAACATGATAAGATACCATAACTGCTTATAATAAAAGTACTAATAATCTTCACATTACACGATGCACAAAGGACTAAACAAACTTATCACATGCATTTATAGCGTTTACCAGAGGACTAGTTATTTTCCGAGGTGGAGATGGAGTGCCAACATCAAAGGGCTGGAAAGTTACACTGGTTTTCATTGACTATCCGACTCAAGATAGGGGAACAGGGTAAAACCTTTGTTGCTTATACCAATCTCATTTTATCATCATATATTTGTGTCGACACAGAAGGGGGGGTGTGTTTAGGAATGCCTTTCCTTGAGATCCCAGCAATGATACTTTTTGTTTTCTTTTGCTTTGGCGAAGGTACCAATTGAAAGGCCATTACCCTGGTTTGGTAGCCTTATAGTGGTAATGTCAATCGCAGGAAAACCCTCGAACCTTACTGGGCTAGACACTGATAACGGGCTCCCCAGCACTTCCAATTACTACCCCAAACTTTCTTTGTTCACTTTGCTTTTCTTTTTCATTTTCATTGCTCTTTATGCTTTTCTTTTTTCGCTTCGGAGATACTAACTGAAAGCCACTGTACCGGCTTGGTAATTGGATAATGACAATGTAATTCACAATCACTTCTGAAAGTGAAAAGGCAGGCTCGTGATGAGACTTCCTATCTTCCAGTAAATACTCCTAAGCATCATTTTGCTATTCATATTTTGGTTTTTTTTTAACATTGCTCTTAACATGCTTTATTTTACTATCTTCAGGAAAAAGCAAACCTCAGCAGTAATGACACAGAGCCTTTAGCATTCATTTCAATAGATAGATGGTAATAAGACAACCAAGGGGGAAAGCAAGAGTCAGACCACCAACTTCAAACCAACGGAATGAGAACAAACAATGTGGAGTGGAGTGAGGTGAACAAAGCCAAAAGTGGAACTCGGAGAAGGGGGGAATAGTCATCAAGTAAATGAACCAATACATACAACAATCAGAAGTCCTCAGTGCATAAGGTTATGTTAGATAACATTCCATTTTCTATCCGAAAGCTATTACAGGTATAACTGGTCATACTCATATATCAGCAATCATATAAAACACATAGCAACACAATAAATGGGAAAAATCATCAGTCATCATCATAGATCCAGCGAGCAGCAGAGAATAGATCACATCATATATCCAATGGCAGTAGTCAAAACATGGCACATGTATCATTTCCATACCAACATATGATTTTATCAGTAGTAACATGGCAATGTACCCCCAATAAGATAGCCTCAGAGCAGCCAGGATAGGCTCTAATATCCCTACCTCTCTTCTTCTGGTCTGACCCTGACCCCGAAGTGCCTACTACTCTCTCCCTCTTCCTGCCTACTATTATTCTTATTTATTCCGGCCTGACCCTTAGTACTCTTTCTATTCTTTCCAGGTCCGGCCTGCCTAATAAAAAGCACCAGAAGCATAAGCTCCGCAGGACATTTTAGATAAGACCCCCCCATTTATCCCTTTCCATAAAGTGCAGTTACACTCCCTTCAGAGGTGCCAGTACCCCCCACCTGGTGCCTTCTTCATATGTTAATCTTCAAACGAAGTTGGTTTAGATCGGGCCTTTATATACGTCGTCATTTATTAATATAACCTTTTATATTTAGATACGTCATCTCGGGTCGGGCTTGAGAAACCTTCTTTTTTTTAAGTCTTTAGAGCTTACCTTACCTTTAGTATTAAATTATTGAAAACCTCACCTAACCTCTTCTGTGGAATATGCAAAGGAAAGGGACTTGTCTTCTTAAACTGCTGCTTATGGCTAGCTATTATTTTAACCTCCCTTTTGGCTGGCTCTTCTTTATAATTAGAACTTGTTGCCGAACGTGCTCGATAAAGGGAGGGGAGGGTTTTACTTACAGACTTAGAGTTAAGACCCCTATACGCAGACCTTTCTTTTTACCCACAGCTGATAGCAAATTCAATTTTTGCTTTAGGCGGGGTGGGTGGACAAGGCAAGGCTTAGACAGGCTCACTTTTTGAAAGAAGGTTCAGGCCTAGACACAGACTGAAGGTACCACTATACAGACCCTGATTGGAGGCACTGGTTTAGTCGACTCTAAGAATGCCTGTTGGACAGACAGCACCAGTCGTTGGATCGTGCGTGGCAACTGCCCTTTGGATTCAATACAACCAGACAGACTCCTGCCTTACATTGGAGGGAAAGGCTTGCTGGGGCGGGTTATCAGACCATTATTTGTATTACCTTTTGCTGGAGGATTCATTAAGTGTGACCTACAGCTACCAACTTACAACCTAGTGTATTTACCACCCTTTCACTGGCTCACTGACCTGAACTTAGAGCATTGGATGGAAGGATGGGCTTACTAACCACTTGCTTGACCAATCTCAGTGGGGATACTATTTCTCTTTTTGGGGGAGCCGGGCTTCGTTCGGGATCACCCTTCTTTTTTATATTCTTTATATAAGTCATTTCGGGATCTTATTTAGAATCTTTTGATGAGACGATAACTATGTAATTCTAATGACAATGCTCACCTTATTGATGGATATGACGGGTGGACTATGGCTTTACGGCAATTCAAGTTCCAACAAACAAGGTTGAAGCCATTCCCAGCCAGTTGATGCAATGCAACCCAGACCCCTGATCTTGGGCAGAAGCGCGCTCCAATTGCATTTAAGGAGGGAGGCTTTGTCGAGCGCTGAAGCCAGCCGTCAAGTTATTCGTCGGAAGTAAGGCAGCAGTAAAGTTCGAAGCAGGAAGGAAGGTTAAAGATTTACTAAAAGCTCCTATCCACGCTGGGCAACTGAACGCTGGACGTATCCTTTCTCTCCCTCAGACCTAATCCGTCCAACCGTCTAACCTTCAGATGGCCATCCCGCCCAGCCAATGAATCCATCCCGCCTAACATGGGGAACTTCCTTAAAAGCCATGTTTCTCAAAAGCAAATCCCCTTAAAGTTCTCCTGGTTACTTATTTCCTCTTCCTGAGAAGCTAGCTCCCCTTCCAGTCAGCCGCTGGTCTTCCGCGGTATCGAAACCGCACCTAAAGCGGGCGCTTTTTCAAGGTCCGGAGGTCTTGCGCTTCTGAGGGCAAGGGGTTGGTTCAATTTTGGTGTTTTAAAATCCCCTATATATCGGGCACGGATAAAGGCTCTAAGAACCCTTCCTTTGCGGGATCGTCCTTTCTAAGGTGGGTGCTATTCGCAGGGGTTGGCCCCACCCATGGTTGTGTGTATCAGGATATGATCCGCCGGTGAAATGTAATGATCCGTCCATTTGTTCAACCCGCAAACCATACCCGTCAGGTCAACCTGCCTATTTGTTACCTATCCGTCCGTCCATTTGTTCAAGCCGCTATAATGAACCATTTGGTGAACCCGCCGCTATGGTTTACCGCCAACGATTGTTTCACAATCCGTCCGTTCACCCTGCCTATAATGACCCGTCTGGTTACCCCACTATGGTTTTCCACCCGTCCAGAAATGATTGTTTGAGCAATCCGTAACGCTTTCATGACCCATTCAAGTAACGATAAGGCGACCCGGTTCGTGGTAAGCGCGAGTGTCAGCCTCAACAATAGAGAACTTCCTCCCCGAAGGTTCCGGGTAATAATGGCCTTCAATCACTAAAAGACTTTCTATCAACACGACCCTCCCACTCCGAAGATGCATTCCTCTTTTTATTTATTGTAAATCCTGACCATCCCACTCTGACACCCTCCCTCAATTGATCCCGCTCCTGCCGCCCCCCCATAAAGTGAGCTGAGCTCTGGTTCTTTCTGGAGCCACATAGTTCCTGAGAAATGCGAGTGTATCCGTTCGTTCGTTGTCTTTATTCTTCGGTGTAGCAACCTTAGGTTCGTCAAATGAAGTTGAGTGAACTCCCAACCAGCAAAGAGCCAGGGGTTAAGCGTAAACAAAAGTCTTTACCTTACGCTAATTTCCTCCTCCTTCCATCCTTCTTTCGTTGGCAGTTGCCTTACACAAAAAAGCATATTTACTTGGCAGATTCCTTACTCGTACTGGACGGACTTCTTTTTATATTCCGGTAGGAGCAGCAGAGGTAACTCACGTAGCACATAAAACGAACCATGAGCCATACAAGAGAATAGCTAGACGTGCTAGAGCGAGTTGCCTAGCTAACTATATCAATTTACCAGGAGGTAGGGAAACTATAGAAAAGTATTCATTCCCCGGCCCGCCTAAAGATAGAAATAGTGCGGTGAAAATTGGTTAATTAAAATAGTAAGCCCCTTCCTATATATTTTGTGTGGTAGGATGGGAAACTGTAGCTCAGCTGGCTGGTAGGTCCTTACCTGGCTGGCTCGAGCTGGACTCGGCGTCACCTCGGGTCGATATAAATAACGGAATTCCAGGGTCGAAAGCGGGAAGAGAGATCTGATAAAGAGAGGAGAATAGAGGAGGAAGCCACTTGACCGAAGATGAAGCTGAAATCAAGTCGGTTTAGTTTAGAAGATTGCTTTTTCTTTGAATGACCAGGCTAGCTTTCGCTTAGCTGGCTATCCAGTGCCAAAGGAAAGGACACCAACGGTCGGGCTAAGGAGCACTTCTCGCTCGTTAACAGTCGATCCCCTCTCGTCTGTTTCCTTATGGAACCCTATCAACGGGCATGAGGCTGTAGGAAACATGGTCGCTACGGGGCTTACGTCCCGATCTCAGAGGGATTGATTCGGTACCATTGGCAATTCATCTAAGTTATAGCTTTATGATCAATAAAACAAAACGAACAGATGCGCGTTCAGGGAGGGCGAGCTCAACGTACTAAGTAGAAGAGACTGTTCTAGGCGGAGAGTAAAGCCCCCGTGCGTGAGATAGTTGCCATGAGGGAAGGCAGCGAGACCGATAGCAAGGTCACGAGGCAGAGTAGTCCGGCATATTTAATGCGTTGCCCCTTATGAGAAGGTGCGTTATGAGTCTGATAATCTCTGGTCTGCTCAGTAGCTCATGATGAGGTTCCTTATTTATATCATCCTCCTTGGGGTAAAACAGCTTCGAGGAACAATAGGATGACTCCAGAGTACTGAGTGGCTCTTAAGCCGTCTTATGACAGGTTGAGGTTCGGAAGGGTAAAGGGATTATAGTAAGAGTGCCTGCCCTGCCTTTTGTATACCTCAATAATTGAAGAAAGTGTTCTAAAAGCCCGTCCAACAAGGAAGGCTTTCTGATTGACCATCATACAGCCAGTCGTGCCATCCAGAATCGGCAAGGGGAGCAGTTATAGTCCTCGTCGAATCGATCATCCAGCCGTTTATCTGAAGTGCTTGCTTTAGAGAATAAGAAATCCAACAGTTCCGCCGTTTCTCTTAAGTTCTAGCCGTGTCTAATCAGTTCTGGCTGAATGAATCCATAAGTTCCCACGCTACGATCCATCCAATTGCTACTGGTTGTGCCTCTGTGCAATAAACTTCAAATCATCCAATGCTACGCTTCAAGCAAAATATTTCAGTGTCCACCGAATTGAAGCTCACTCATACAATCTCTGGAGTCTTCTGGCTGTAATGAATCCATAGGGCAGTCAGTTCTGATCCGAGGATCGATCCCACCAACAGAGCTGCCCAACTTCACATGAGAGAATAATAATCCGTGCCGTACCATCCATCCAGATTCGGAGGAGCAAGGTAGAAAAAAGTGAAATAGCAGCCCCCCCACTAAGTATTAATTCAGCAGGTGGTAAGTGGTATAGTAAGAAGCAGGTCTAGGTCTTCCGGTTGGTAGCAGGCATTAACTGAAAGGCAGGTAGATCAATACAAGTCATTCAGTCAGAAAGCAGTTAGCCCTCTCCCTTATGGTCGAGCATGCTTACGCAACCTCATATCATAAATCAAAAATACTCAATGAGCCAACAACCTTTACATACAGCAAGGAACCACCCCACTAGATCTACTAAAATCCAAATACACATAAGCCAATAGAACCAATGCTTAAAAGACATACATTCCACGTACTCATTATACAGAGAGGAAAGGGTTCCTTATCAGATTGGTTCATGTTCAATCATAACTAGCTAGTAAGGAAAAGCTACATTAGAACCCCATCTATTAGATAGTCAGATAGTAGGATCATCAGATCATTTGTTCATAGGATAAGCCAATAGCCAGATCATTTATAGTGAAGTAACCAGATCATTAAGTCATTCATCAGGTAACCCAGTAGCCCCAAGAGAAGAAGGGTACACATTACTCTAAAGAACTCTTAGAGGGGTCTAGGCAAGGCAGAAAGAATTCTATTATGTTGTAGGAAAACATGAAGGGGTTAGGTAGATAACCATAAGAGTCAGAGCAGTGGAGATATCCGTTTGGGATTAGTGATGAGATATTATGCCCTAATAAGAGTTGTGCATACACTGCTCACCGGGACCTTTTTTTCCCTAAGGCTCTAAAAGCAAAAAGAGAAAGAACTGCTCAGTTTGCTATTTTTTCCCTAAAAAAAGACCTGGTTTCTCTTGGCGGACATTTTTATTTGCCTAGGAAGTTTTCTCCCTGGTTATTGAGGCAGCCCAAGAATATGAATATGGTAAATTACTGCATCTAAACTGGGTAAGGCATAAACTACATAAATTAGCCTTTTCCCTCTCCCTTATGGTCGAGCCTGCTTGCCGTTTGACAATGCTTTTGGTTCGAAGTGGTTGGTAACGAGTGTACTAAAAAAGGAATGGCAAAAATCGATATCTATAGATGGCCCAGCTATATGTTCTTTTAATACATCTTTAGTGACTCGAGTGACCATTCGGATTCAAATCCCTCTGGAGTTTATGTAGTCTTATAACTTCACCAAAATTTGTTCTATGGGCCTTGGTGCACTAATATCTCCGAGCTTGGATAACCGACACCATTCAATCATCTTTTCAGCAACTGTGTGTAGGCGTGTGCAATTGCTGATTTATGCAGATATAACCTCTTCAAGCGTTGTACCTGCTTTCTGGCAGTTAGCTAGTGTTGCATAATGGAGCTGTTTCTCCCTTTCTGTCATCTTAGGAAAGTCTGGAGGCGTGTTTTTCTCTTCCACTTGCGACTTCTTCAATTCATCCATAGCCAACTGGACTCCATGCAACAGTACTTTCTTGTCCTTGACTATGTATCTAACAATGCAAGAAGTTGTGTAGATAAGTATAAGTCTTGGAACTCTTTCAGGCTAGTGTACATCTGTCTTAGTGTAATCCCCATCTCCTCCTGCAACTCAAAGGTGCAAGCTTTTCACTCTGTGACACTAGTCTTATATACCTTGTAGCGTTTTAATTCCTGTTAAAGCTCTTGGATCCTTGCCTTATACTCTTCAATTTCCTGAGCCATGTTTCTTCTCGATCTGCAATCTATATCTGCTGTTTGTATACAATATTTGCCTTTTGGGGGATGGTTCCTTGAGGGATGCCCAAGCAATTCATCAGGCCCTTTATTTGTATTGTAAGGCCGCTGGAATGGAGGTTCACCGCCAGAAATCTTGCATCATTTTCCAGCTGTGGAGGGCCAAGAAGAAGCTATTCAAAATGTGAATCCCCTCGACACCATAATATAGTTTTTCAGGATGGTATAAAATACCTAGGCTTTATGTTAAAGCCAAATGAATCTGGGGGATTGGCTATGGCTTTACAACAGGATTTATAATAGGGTAACATCTTGGTATATCGGATTGTTGTTCCTAGGTGGCAGATTCACTTTGGTCAAAGCTGTGCTGGAAGCTATCCCTGTACACTGGCAGTCCCTTGCCTACATTATTATAGGTATTTTGCAGAAGATCAGAATCAGTAGTTTTAGTTTATTGTGGACAGGTCAGCATGAGATTTGATTTACGAGTGGGAGAACAGGACTTGCTAAGCGTTGTAGTACCAGTTATCAGACCAGTTAGTAGTACCAGTTATCAGACCAGTTAGTAGTACCAGTTATCGGACCAGTACATGATATTGTCTTTCTGGACATGCTCAACCCGCCTCAACCCGCTATCCCCCTTCTATCCCCTTATATGTGGCAGGTAAGCTTGCTTCTCATGTGTGTGGGAGTACTTGTCTCATGACTTGTCCCACCTTCCCATTTGAGTACTTCATTACTTGCTCTTGGGGTCGGGGTCTCTTTCGCCTAATGGCATACCACACTTCTAGGAATATTTGCTTTTACTCTAGTGACCTTCGAGAGGAGAGCATTTCTATAGCCTTTTGATAGTAAAGTGTAGTTCGGTTAGTCTAAGGAATGAACGGGAACAGATGAACGGGAACACCATAGCTTCTCTACAGGTGTGTAGCACGTATCATAATCAACTAGGTTCCTACTAATGGGCGTAGACTACATGCTTTCTCTAACCATCATCCTTTTGCATAAGGAAAAAAAATATGGCCTAGTTGAAGGTATACACATATAGTAATAAAAGATGATATGATTTTGGTGATATAAATATGGGCGGCCCTAGATAAATAGCCATTAAAACTAAGCGTGCTCTTAAATTGTTCAAAGGGTTGTTTACACTCATCATCCTAGGCAAGGGGTGTACCCTTCTTCAACAGGTGAGTAAGGGGGTGGGAGACCTCAGTGAAACCATCTATAAAGTGTAAGATTACTCTGGCATGGCCTAGAAAGGATCAGATAGCCTTTATACTATGGGGTTACAACATCTCTATGATAGTATTAGCCTTTGCAGGTTCTATGTAAATACCTCGACAGGGCGTGATGTAACCCAGCAACTTACCTTTGGTAACGCCAAAAACGCATTTGCCAAGGCCTAATAGGATATTATAGGTATTAAGGCATAATAAAAGAGTTCAAATAGTCAATAAGTCCTTGGTATGGTAACTACACAACAGGGACTTATCTAGTAGGTCATTAACATAGAACTAGAAGATCTTATGGATAATATCATGGAATGTGATGGTGATAGCACGTTGATATGTGTCTCCTATGTTTTTTATGCCTAAGGGCATGACTCTATAATAAGAAGTTTCCCACTTCTAGTTCAAGGCTATCTTATGTCTATTCTCATTGGATATTAGGCTCTAGTTA
>Ga0233330_1000026_pt1 | contig 16656 bp, 10 predicted proteins | sample GEONDECOMP201_FD_180703 | JGI IMG/M metagenome (GOLD analysis project Ga0233330, IMG submission 180703) | Leaf litter microbial communities from Shasta-Trinity National Forest, California, United States - GEON-DECOMP-201 | ecosystem: Environmental > Terrestrial > Plant litter > Unclassified... | reverse complement strand
CTAAAAGATTAATTGCTTGAGATATAAGTACAGAAGCTTAAGAGAGAGAAAACGAAAGAAGAATAGAGTGGACTAATGCCTTGTTGAAGATAATGATGTCAATGGAGTAAATCCGCTCTCCAAGTGATGGACATTAATATCTTCTAGGAAAAATGAGGCTTTAGCTATTCTCCTCCTTAGCTTGCCAAAGTATTATTGTTCCTTTGCTTTCACCTAAAAGGAACCTACAAGAAACAAAGGCTATCCCAGCTTTTTATTAAGTTTATAACAATAAGCATATGAATGAATAAGAATTGAAAACCATAAAACAATCAAAATCTTTTTTTATCTAAAAGATTTAGTACTCTTATATGACAGCAACTACCCGTGAAATCCTAGGAAACTACAGATGCACTAGTTGGGACAACAATAAAAGAGGGTTTCACTGTCTAGCATGATTATAAAACCTACAAGTAAGAAGGTAAAACACACTATTCCTACCCAACTTTATTCGCTTCGACAAAAGAACATTATACCTTAGCAAGTGAAGAACTAATAATCCACCATGTTTGTTGGTGGATTCCATGTATTTTAATTAGATTTCCCTTGTTGTTGATTCTCCCATTGATCACTACTGTAGGTAGAGTAGTAAACAGGTAGAGTGGGTCACCCCATTGGATAGATTAGTCCCATTGGCTTATTCCCATCCCCTACCAGGCAGGAGAACTTGGCACAAACACGTCCTTTCTGGCTGGGCAGCACGGCGGGCGGATCGAGAACTGCTGGTCACGTATCCATCCTGTTCACATCACTAGATTTATTATTCCCCCCACTTTATTATTCCCAGGAATAAATATTTATCTATAGTAGGTAGTCCCTGCCAGGAGTCCTTGCCGGTATAAGTGTCTTTCGCAGGGAAATAATAGGATACTACACCTACCTCTATATCTAGGGATTCTCTTATTTACGAGGTATTGATGTAGAGATCTAGAGTTTATAGTATAGAGATGTATATATTGGCAATGACACTCACTATTATGGCACTGACTGGCAATGACTAGCTTTCCACGAGTATAGCTTCAAGCGAGTACTCCCAGCTATTACTCCCGGCAACTAGTGGCTATCAACTATGATCGGAAGTTGTCATTTAGAGCTCCCATGTATTATTCCCACTATATCCGTCCCTGTATTAATGGCCTACTACTATTGATTCCATATAAGATAATAAAGAGAGTCATAATAAGTTCATATCCATGCCACTATTCATGGCCCACTAGGACTTCATCTCAAAGAATCATAATGGATCTCTGTAGTTCGAAACATCAGGTTCAGAAGGCAAGGGGTAAAGGGTGTCGCTAATTATTCCTAACCCCGCGATAGCGTTCCAAAGGCAGGCAAGGCTCAGTCGAAACACCTGCTCCGCTCCCCGCTACCTCTTGTTCGCTCTCTCTTTCGGACCCAAGGCAATCGAACCATATAAAGAAGTCGTATTCATTCGGCCTCACTAGCACAATTCATAAAAGTTCTTATAGATGCGAAAAGTGAAACGTAGAGATGCGAGTTTGGTCAAGCCTCAATCAACGACATCCTGCCCCTAATGAATCCATCCCACCTGTCATAGGGAGTAGTCCCAAGCAAACTTCTGGGGCCCAACCTGATTTCTGGTCTCACCCCAACACAGCAGACCTCTTGAGACAATGACTCTGATTGACTCTTATTGGCTAATCCCCCATATGATGAAAATTGGTTGTTGTCAGGGAGCCTGCCCCCCTTAAAGGAAAGAAAGGAAAGGAGGACCCTATTTCGCTATATAGTGAGTTCCCATGGAGAATAAGGCCTTAATGGGTGCTATGGATTCAACTGGTCCTCCTATCCTGCATGTTTACATACTGCAACTGGTAAAGCACACACATACATCCATGCAGGAATAAGAAGGAAGAGTGTAAGCTTGGTCCCAAGGAGGTATATTAGGCGGTCCAAAGTAGTAAGAGAGTAATATTTTACAAAGGAGGTATGAATATGGCAAGGATCATTCATAGGATAAGGTCAGGCAGGAAGGGAGGATCGTTCAGAAGCCGAGGGTAGGAAAAGGGTAGGAGTACAACTGCAAAGTAAAAGATTGCATTATATACGTTCATATCCACAAACGCAATAAGCAAGGCACAACCCACCCACCTCACACTAGTTCACATTCTGATATAAGTGTCTTTCGTGCAGGGAAATGGGTAGGATAATAACCTACTAACTCTATGGGTATGTTGGCTTGTTGAAAGGGGAATTCTTTAAGAAACTAGGAATGGGTGTATAAGAAGTAAGGGGAATTGGTGCACTTCACACTGAAGAGTCGTCTCTCTATTTACTACATATGTATATCGTACCTTAGTCTCTAGCTTCAGTCCCCATTTGCTACGGTACTAGCTCTATAGTATTAGTCCCTCTTGGGGTCTTAGTCCCATGCCTTAGGTAACTTGCCAAGGAAGAGGGAGAATCTAATAAATTAAGTATATATATATCTTTTTCTCTTTCTTATTTTGATCATTTCAATATTTTTATGACTCCCATTGTATTAGCAGAAGTAGCCTAGGGGAATAGAGCTAGTGTTAGAGCCGTGGAATACATATAGTTTTCCGCCTTTTCCTAACTGTTGGGGTATGAAAGAAAGGGGTGCTTGCCATCGCCGAGGAGTAAAGGATGAGTTTGTCTTACTGAACAATGGCCTCATCGCCCCTTTTTACTATAAAAAAAGATGAGTCGTTGTTACAAATACATGCAGCGGATGCCCAGTGAGATACGTGCCCAAGCCCAAGAGCCTTTGAAGAAGGCCGAGAGGCACTGAACTGCAATGGTTTTGTAGAGGACCGGAGGCGCTCATCCGAGGTACGAGGGTTAGGGGAAAATATCTGTTTCTGGGAAGCGAACTGCGATGGTTCTACTGAAGGGCGAGGAGCCCTAGTGCCGGAATAAGCTTAACTTCGAGTTGTTGGAGCTTCACACCTAGAAGTCTTACCTCACTTATTTTAACCTTTATCACTTTCAAAATACTGAAAATGTAGGTTATTTTATTTGTTATATTGAAAAGGTCTGGGTCGTAACAAAACTAATTATCCCCTACGCGCGCGAGACAAAGAGACGAACGTCTAGAACAAGTGATTGGCTGCTTAACGCCTATAACGAGTGCTCTACAAGGCTGCTTATGGCCCGAGTGGTTGGTAACCAACCGTAGGGGTGTTCTGCCCTAGATCGTTCTCTCTTGTAAGCCTTTCCCTTCAAACTTGACACGCCTTCACGAGTGCAACGCTACAAGGCCGTTTTAGACCCGAGTGGTTGTACCCACCCGTCCCGAGTGGACCTTTGTAAACAACCCGTTAGCTCATTTCTGCTCCAGCGTGTGATAAAGGAGTAAGGAAACTAAGGTAGGCTCTCAAATCGAGGAATCCTGCCACACACGGTCATACTTCACGCTACGATACCACCCAGCTACCACCCATGAAGCACAACTACTATAGGACCGTATTAAAGGGACCGAATAAAGAGACCTGTATACAACGGAAGGATCGAAGGAAGGGCACAATTGCTTAACACCACATCTACCCAGAAACTGGACCAGCTAAAAACCAATTATTACTGGGCCAACTTACGATAAATGAATTTGGCTTTTTTAGCAAATTAATGGGAGGTTAATCGCGAATTCCGCTAACAACCAACCATAGAGTTTAACGATATCGAGCTTTCTGCGGAGGGCTCACATGCGCAAATATAATGACAAGATTTGAATAAACATACTCTGCAGATTCGGAACTCAGGAATCACTCCCTTTAGCTGTACCCCTATTCCCTTATCCGAATCGAAATAATTAAAATCCAAATAATAGAAGGAATAATATAAATCCGATATACAATAATATATATATATATATAGTAGAAGGAGTAGACGGATCTCAACTAGTAGAGGGAAAAGCCATAAAGTAGTAGTAGATATCAGCCTATATAGGCCAGAGAAGCCGCCAGACCAGCCAGACCAAGCCAGCAAGACTAGCGAAGCGAGCCATTCATTCCCCAATAACCCCATCCACTCACAGAAGCCAGCCTTCCTACCACCCATTCATTCAATCTCTGAAGTTAAAGCAGTAGTTCCAAGGGCAGTTCCGAGGATCCCACCACGCCAAGCAAGGCCACCCATCAACCCAAGATCGTGATCGTCTGGTTTTAGTGAGTGAATCAATAAAAAAAGGCACTCAATGCAAGAGGGTAGCAGCTGGCTGTCAAACAGAAAGTAATGCAAGTAGGCAAGCAAGGTAAATAGTCAAGTTTTAAAAAAAGTGCATAAGTCAAGCCCGTCCAATCAATCACTAAGTTAAGTGAGCAAGTATGTTTCAAAGTGCCGACCCAAGCGCGCACATCCAATCTTGGCTTGGCGGGGTGGTTCCGTTTGATCCGAAAAACCTTTGCCACACGGGGTGAAACTCGTTAAGTCTTTAGTGGGTGGGGCCTTCCTCGGGAGAAACGTATTTTATATATATATATATATATATTTTTTTTATCATCTGAGTTAAAGAAGTCGCCTTTTGCTTTAGCCAAATATATTATTTAAGGCATTTCAGGTGATTCCATCCTTCATCCAAGATAAGGGTTCTGGCTGGCTGACTGCAGATAATCGGGCAGTCTCAAACGATCTAAGAGTTAGCTGAGCTGTAAAACTTCCTTTCATCCAGTAGGCAGGCTTTTCCGGGTCTTCCCTAAAAGGCAATAAGACACAGAGTGGTTAAGTTTATTCTATAAACACTGAACGAAGCTGGGGTTGTGCAAAGAGAGAGAGGAGAGGGATAACCATGCAAACAAGCAAGAGCCGGCGATTATACCAGCCCAGCTCATTATCCTATCAATCCTAGCTTAGTAACCTCCCCATAGCAATTGGTGTGACCATTATGGAATACCATTCTTATTTAAATAAAACGTTACTTAATTAGTTCAAGTTGATCAAAACTATAGTTTCCAGCGTGCTCAAATGTTAATATAAAGGGTTTATATCTAAATGGCCTAGTGCTTTAACTGCTCTGCCTCACCTTCCTTCTCTTCTTCCTGCTTTTTTAACCTTCCGATTGAGACCTATCCTTCCATCCTTCCGACGAATACCTCATCTGTCCCGACTTTATCTCCCGAAGACCCATCCAGCTCCACCCCCGTTGATATCCCACCAATCCAGCCGTACCAGCTAGCCTACCTGAAAGCAATACTAGGAATCAATCGTAGCTTTACATCCCCCTAGCAGTATGAAACTATTCGACCATTATTAATTTATTCAAGAAAAAGTAAGTTCAACCATAAGGTTGGAGCAGATATATAATAGTATAAGGTTTCAGAATATCCACACTATATGAATAGTGTGCGGGCTCCTAACGTCGCCCCGTTTCCAGATCTAAAAATGCCATATAATTTATTTATCCCGGATCCATCCACCTAAACTTAGAATTGCTTGCGCTCCCGGTCTAACTCCCCCTACGCTTTCTGTACTGCCTAAGCCTCTCAATGCCGCCTCCCTTACTTATTAGCGAGTACAAATTTGACATGCTTCAATTAATTTAGTTACCTACTAACAAAAGGGAGTTAATTACCCGGATAGATCCATGTCTTCAACGGGGTATGGAACTGGCTGGATCTGCAATTACGTCAGAGCATTTGGAAACCTGCCTCTTATGCTGCTATCTTTGCTGCTGGATCCGCTACTGCTGGCACTCGAACAGGATCCAATACTGAAAGATAAATTCATGGGGCTGGAACTTGGCAAGATGCTGCTCAGTCGTCTACCTTTTACTCTTTATAACTCAAATTGGCATAAGCAGGGCCCGCCCGGGTCATAGAGTTTTAGGTATAGGTGGTTCTACTCTTTATGTGCTTAACCTAGCTGCCCTGCTACGCGGCCTCGTTATCCTGGCTGGCACCTGCCTGATTGGATGGATGGAAGAAACTAAAATGCCAAAAATCCGCTAAATAAAATAAAGACAATGAGGGTTGGTATGGTGAGGTAGGCTCTTTATCTACTAGCTCAGAGGTGGTTGAGCAAGTTCTCTAGTCTATTTTCGTTCTCCAGGTGATTTTAATTAATGCGCAAGTCTCTCAAATTATCTCTGTATAAAAGATCATTTGTAATGCAAGTTCCAAAAATACCATTAAGAGCTCTTCCGGTTCAGCCAGCCGTCTAAGTTCCCCTAAATCCCAAGTAAATATAACGAAGCAAGCTCTTATCAAGGAACGAGGGTACCTGAAGTCAGCAACGGGATGCAGGAGTGGGGAGGAGGAACGATAGGCCAATAAGGGCTGGGGCACAGAGATGCACTAGAGCAGAAAGATAAGGCAGATAGAGGATAGATGGAAAAGACGAATACAAGGATAGATAAGGAAAAAAAGGAATGGGGAATGATAATTGGAGTGGGGAATGTAGATAGGGAGGGATAGGGAATGAGGGAAACCAGGAGGGCAGGGGGGGCAGACTGACATGTGGATGGAAGGGAGGGAAAGGAAATATTATCAATCTGCTGTTCCCAAATAAACTCTGGTCTTAACACGGGTCTCTAGTCAATTTTTATATATTACCTAGTTATAAAATGCCCGAAGTTCCCTACTGACCAAGGAAGGTTATCAAATAAAACTGTTCTCATCACACCCAGCTTTAGGCCCCATCGTTCCCAGATATCGTATCGATAAATTGAACATATAACGGCCCCATGTTCTCTAACCTACACCCTACACAGGATAGCCCCACCACGTATAAAACCTACCCGCCATAGCCGAATGAGCATAGCAGCTGACAAGCATAGCATATAGCAGAGCCAAGCATTGCGAAGCGTATAGAGCAGAACATATAGAGCATATAATGGACAGATTAGCGTAGAAAATACAATATAAGTACAGGTTTGCTACGTATGATGGTTTAAATGAATAATATAATATATAAGGAAAGGAACTAAACCTATACCCTTAGGTGCCCTTAGGACCGTAACTGAAACTCCTCTGTTGGGTCGTCTAGCTAGAGAGAAATCTCCTTACGGGGCGTATGATGGAACTATTATACCCTGGGTGTACCACTGCCCCCTTACGGGGAACCTTGGTGCAATAATTTTATATATAAGGCATGAGAATAAATTTATTGAGGGATATATCCAAATATGAAAGGTGCAAAGCGCTTGCTCAAAATTAGACAGACGAAGAAGCGGCCTCAGCCCAATAAATCCGTTACCTATGGGATCGAACTTTTTTAGATTCTTTTTATTGGTTCAAGAACTTGCCGGCCATATGAGTTTATAGCTACGTATGCGCTTGGACTAGCATAACTTGCATATATACTTGGATCATCTTCATATACAATGTTGCCATCTCTAGCTAACTCTTGGCTCCACTGCAGGTTTCAAACGCCATCTCTACGTTTTCACTTGACTCTCGCATATATATACTTGTTGGCTCCTAGATTGGCTTATAGCATATAGGCATAAGCTTCTTATGGTGCTCCGGTGCATCGAGACATTTAAAACAGGTTGGACTTGCATGGCTCCAGTCCTGGCAATGCTATTATGGGCTAGTTGAAACAGGGCTTCCAGTAAAGTACCCTCTGACAATGTGACACTTGCTGCGATGATACTTAAAGGTTTAAGATTGTGAATGGCTAAGGTTTAAGATTGTGAATGGGTGCAGCGAACGACTTAAGTGAACGGCTTGGATTCTGTTAGTGGCGTATGTTACTTTATTGAACTCTCGGGTTCATAAGTTCTCGATGCATAATAACTATCCCTATTATAGTCTTTCCAAAGTAAATAAGGTCTTCCTTTGGAAAAGGTTATTTACTTTTTATGGGGAAAGCTGGCAATAGGCTAGGCCATGGATGGGGCCAAAGAAGCTATTAAATCTTATACTGAGATGACAAGTCTTTCTCTCTGTTGCGGGTGAAGAGATTGGGCCCGGTGTTGAGGGAGGAGCTCCTCAAAATAGGGGAGCAGCACTTGCTTATCTCTCGAGATAAAAAAACCTTTAGATTGCATCATAGAGTTGCTTCGTAAGAGAAAAAGTAAGATTCATTGGTATGAGCTTTCATTTTTGGCGATATTACATGTTGATATGAGCTTCCATTTATTGGCATTCCATGATCGGCATTCAAAGGAGAGGATGACTTAAATAGATTTTCTATTTTTATTATTGAAAGGCAGAGCGAGCAGCAGTACTTTTTTTCGAAGGTCGTAAGGAGGTTGTGGTATATTGGTAACATTCTTTCGTGCTGCTACTGACTGGTAAGAATAATTAGACTGGTAATAAGCTATGAACTAGTCAATTCACTAGCAAATTGACCAGGGACGAGCCGAGCGAGCGCTCTCTTTTCACTAGTTCATTTACCACCTAGTGGATAGGTCTGATAGGTCTTGCATAGGCCACCTTTTCACAAGTGAAAATACCAGTAGTCTTAAGGTGTATAATTGAGAACCTTAAGGTCCGATAGGCCTTGCCCTTCATAGGCCATCCTTTCACTATCAAATTGACATCCTGAGCTCATCCTTTAAATATAGTTTTTGCGCCGCGGTTCGCTTAGCAGAAACCCTATTTTCCCCGATATATAACCTTCGCAGTTCGTGGCTCTTGCCACCTTTTAAGATCATGGTTCCTATAGCGATAAAGTTAAGCATGGTAATTATTAAGTCAAGGTCGATGAGGTCTCGATCGCTTTGCCCCCGTTGGCTTTCTTAGTAGTTGCTTTGCTACCTTCGCTTTGCTTGGGATCTAATGATTCCATGGCCCAGGAAGAATCTGTTCCTTCCTAGCGGCTACCTCTCTAAGATAGGCATTTACTGAAGCCTTACTCAAAATTGGAGTGCATTGACTCCTCCTGGCATAGACAACTAGTGGATATTTGATACCCAATGAAACTGAGACTGTCTATGGATACCCTCCAGGCTATGCTCTCTTTGTGAATGGACCGGGCGACGAGACCACCACCTTATCTTTACTGACAATGATACTGTCTATGGCGACCTCGTTACACAACCACCACCTTCTTATAAAGGCTACCACTCACCACTGTATATTGGCTGATATGACAACTGTTAATGCACCCTATCTTGGCGATGATATCCTATTGGCATCCGGTGAATGTTATTACTGTGGCAACCTTTATTTCTCCTGTTCCAATGGGTAATTAAATTTTATCAGGTTGGGAAGGGGCGGATATTTCAATAAATAGGCACCTCCTGTGACTGATGGAGTATTGGCAGACCTGCGTAGACCCGTGGGAATGGGCTATTGGTTAACAGACAAACAAGAATACATAGGTTTAAAAGAAGGAAGGCATAAAATGAACATGAAAGCAATTCCAAGATCCACATCGGTTTGCAAACTGACCGGAGAAGCCCTCGCCCTTCTTTGGTCGGGCTTTAGGTTCGTACCTTACCCCTCCCTCGACAGCATCAACTACTATTGTATTGACAGCAGGAGTAACAGCATTGATTCCTGGCATCAAGTGATTGAAACCTTTAATGAGTAGCGGACAAGCAACTCCGTTCGTTTCTTTTTATAAAGTTGGGGGTTTATTCAAATGGGTATCCCACCGTAAGTGTTTATTAGGCCGAGATAGCAGCCCAAAGGCCCTGCTCTAAATTGAGTGCATCGGCTAAGCCACCTGGATCAACTAGCGGGTTGAGTCCCGGCATCTCCTCCTGAAAGACTAATTTACACGAACTAATTGTTTGTCACAGACTGCTTCATGCACCAACTAGAGCTTCCCTGACTAGAGCTTCTTCATTATTTAACAGATAAGAGCCTTCCTTAAGGCACTTACAGGAGCTTCATTCATGGACCGGCGTACCAGCCTAGAGACGCAAGTATCACGTATATATACGCGATATAATATGTATATCGTGGCTCAATGTTTTATGGTAGGGGAATAGATAACAGGTATGCACGTAGTACAACTCCTTCCTTGTCACGTCAAGCAGTTAACAGAATCACATCTTCCTGGCCACATGGTATCAAGAACAGGTAACGTTGAACAACTGGGTGAGCTTGGTGGGGCTATTGGGAATGACCTTTACTGATAGCCTCTATAGACAAGCCTTAGCTTTAGTCCATAGACCCCAAAAGGAGAGATAAATATTGTAATTGTGGGCGACGAAGGAGCCACTCGACAAAAGGGAGAGGTGTTTTTAAATAGCTTTTGTCTCTACATAAAATGGGTGGGGCATCAACAAAGAGGGGAATAATCCAAATACGATATCCACATATCTACGTTCCATGCATACCAGTAGACCAAACCTCAGGGGATAATAAGGGGGACCTATAGCTTTTCCAGTTCCCACATGCCCAGTAAGGTAAGGTAATGGATCTGCCAGGTGAGGTGAGTTAGGCCAATATTGAGTCATTAGAACAGAGCCGGTTGTAAATGCTGCTACTCCATGTTCAGTTCAGTATAAATGCCAGGTGGTTTCTATGCACTTAATTCCAAGCCCCATATATACCAGGTATTTGGAACATAGAATTCCAGCAGCAGGGCCCTGGCATTGGAACAGGGAACTTTTCAGGTTATCCTCCATGGTATAGGGGGGCTACCCACTATGACCCACTATGATAAGAAATATCTATAGAGATATAAGTGTCCCATGGCAGCCTTAATAGACTTATAAAGGGTCTCCTTCCTCCTCTCGGCCAGCCAGTGATGGGTAACTTCTCCTGTCGTCTGATGGGAACGTGTAAACATAATAAACCTCTCATTCGGGGGATAATGCTGTAAACCCCGTCCGGCTTAACCACGGGGCTGCGAGTTTTTAAAATCATAAGCATCCATCCATTTCCTCATCTTCATGTGATAGGCAACTCATCTTTAGCCACAAACACACATCGAGGTAACAGGTTCTTTACCAGCCTTTGTGTTCGACCAGCTCTCGGTGATATTTGTTTTTCAAGCCCGCAAAGCGAGAAAGCATAAAAGCCATAAGTATAGACAGTAGCATAGCCAAGGGCAGCTTCAGGCCTAGGCGGTGGTGAATAACCAAAAGCATAGGTAGCTGGAGCAAAGCAAGCATCAGTAGCCGCAGTAGTGGACTCAGTAGAACCAACAGTAGCAGATCCAGAAGCAGATAAAGATCCAGAGCAAGCAGCGGCACTAGTAACATAAGCAAGACCAGGAGAAGTACCAGCAGTAACAAAGTAAGCATAAGTAGATTCGGTTGATCGAGACCCAACAGCATCAGTAGTTGATACAGTTGATCTAGTTTTGACCCATAAGCAAGGACATAAGTTAGGACATAAGCTAGGACAGGTGCATCAGTGGATTCTGTTGAAGCAGTCGATTATGCTGTTGTTTAATATTGTGATCCTGATCCAGAACCAATACCAGTAGCAGTAGTACCTTAAGCAAATGTAGCTTAAGAACCTGTTAGATAGTAAGAACCAAATGCGCTAGTAGCAAAGGCATCATAATCCAGTAACACCAGTAGCATAGACATCATAGGAGGTATAGATACCACCACCAGTAGCCAAGTAAGCAAGGGTAGCAGCATATCTTCCATCTCGGGAACTAGAAGAAGATGCACCAGTAGCAGTAGATTAAGCTGTTGGTTCAGTAGATCCGGTTGTTTTGTTCGCTTTTTACAGAGTGTAGTTGTTCGAGAGGCATTAAATACGTAACATGGGTTTATCGATACATTGATCGAAACATTTATTTGTAAATAATAATGTTGAGTGCATTAAATAATATAATGCTATTTATAATACTCTTTCAAATGCCTGCCCGTATCTTTTTAAGAGTGGATGTTTGTAGATCTTCCCGACTGAAAGGAGAACCTTAGATACTCCACATTTACCACTAAACTGATCTACATATATGGAGGAAGTCTCAATCTGAAAGCATTCTCATTTACCTACTAAATAATGTAAAAAGGTATATATTTAGGGGCTTTAGTTTATTGGATGCTCCTGGTAGGCATTCCTTGTGGAAGTAAAGCCACACCTTGTCTCCAATGCAGAATTTGTGGTCTTCTCTGTGTTGGTCATGTCTGGCTTTAGACTTTTGTTGGCTTTTCTCAAGTTGTTCCTGCACTTTAAAGTGTATTTGTAGGATCCTTTCTACGAATCTGCTCACCTTCCTCACTTCCCCTTGCACCTTTGCTTCTTACTGCCTTGCCTTACCATTGACTGAGGACCAAGCCACCTACCCTGCCTAAACACCCCTTACTCTGAACTGCCCTGCCTCACTTCCATCCTTCCTCCCTCTACTGCTAGCTCTGCCAATCCAAGGAAAGCTGCTCTTCAAGGAAAGGAAAGATACAGCTCAGCTCTTCCCATTGCTCTTACCAATTAGTTCATTTATAGTTCGTTGGGTTAGAGCTCGGAAAGAAATATTCTAGTACCATTCAGTCCCGGACTGAAAGCTTACTGAAAGGGAGAATTCTCTCAGCTTTTCCTGCACCCGGGTCTACCTAGGAGGATAAGGGCTCATTCCCGCTCTCCCATTCTTTCAAACAAACAAAGGGGCTGTTAAGTCGAGCAAACAAACAAACAAGCGAGCGCAGAGAGTCATCTTTCTTAGGTCAGCTGCCTCCTGCTCCTTCCGAACACGTCGAGTTGAAGTTGAAGTCCGGTGAGTGGCTATGCGACTGGCTTCTAAGTCCGAGCTTCCCCGCTTTGCATCTTCCCCGCTATACCCGCTAACTGGTGTTAAGTCCGAGGCCTGGCCGCAGAGAGTCATCTTTCTTAGGTCAGCTGCCTCCTGCCAGAAGGGAAGCCATTTGAAAGCAGAAGGGCCAGAAGGGAATACATTTGAACAGTCGGGTGGGTCTTTCTAAAGCCACTCCCACTCTTAGGGAAGACATCGGGTCTTTCTAAAGCCCACTCTTACGGGCCAGGTTACGCATTATAACTAAGGCACAATCAGGTCGGTGTTAATAAGTTTGCTTCGCTCTGCATAATAAAAAATAGAAAAGAAAGCGGGAGGCTTACGTTCATTGGTTTTATGAGTGTTGTACGGTCCACCATTTACGGGAATGAAACAAACTTCCCAGGAAGGTACCATGAAAGGGTAGTATGGATAGGAACGCATAATGGCCTTAGATAAGTTATATAAGAACGAATAGAGCCATATCATAACGAAAGTCGTAAAGGCTAGAGTCTACTCTCCGAAAGAACGAAATGTCATATCAGAACGAATGGAGTCGTTAGTCATATCAGAAGGTCGTGTTATAATTGTACGGTCTGGGCTCTTCTGGGAATGGTGAAAACTCCCCCGTAGCCAAGGGTGTATTATGGAGAGGAAGGAACGAGCACTTGTTTGTGAATGAGCGATACCAACCCAGAAAGAAAGGGCCTGTTGATAAATGGATCCCACATAGAATAGACAGACAGTAATTGTGCGAGCAATAGACCAGTGGAGGATAGATATACAATCCGGTTTGGTCTGGTACGGTCTTATCACGGCTCCGGTCATATGGGCTGGTCTTCTATTGGTGCAAGTACCGATCTTATACAGGCAGGGCCAGGGAAGGGCTTTTACAGTGAGGTCTGGGCTGGTATGGTCTGGGACGGGCGGCATCAGAGCAGGTAAGTCGGGGCAATAGTGAGTCAGGTCACGATCCGGGTGTAATAATACGGACTTGGTCAATACGTTATGGTACGGGTACGGTGAGATCATCAGGGTCCAGTGAGGTTGGAGGGGCCAATACAGGTCCAGTGAGGCTAGTCAAAACCAGACCGGGATCAGGACATTGATTGCTCTTACCCATGATCAAAATTCCTTGAACCTTTTGCTATATATACTTAATCCTAATTCCTCCTTGATCCTTGGGCCTGGTACCACATGATGTGTTGGTAATAAAACCCACTTACACTAGATCATACGCCTCGACGAGCTTGAATCGTTCATTGTGGTTGTATAAGCCACGTTTATGGTGGAGGAAAGAAACATCGTTCAGTATCTCTAAAAATGATAGACGCTTATAAGTCGCCCATAAAGAAAGAAATAAAAGCGTAATTTACTTATATAATGAATTACCCACTACGGAGGCGTCAGTAAATGGGAAAACGCCGCTTTGTGCCTAACTAAGCCCTTTGGTCGAGCAAGTGATAAACCTTGCCTGCCTTCCTTACTTCCTCCTTAGGCGTAGTACTGTGCCATCATCCTGGGTGACGTGAATTAGGCGGGCCTGAATGCGGGTGAGAATGGCATAATGGGTAATGCTCTATTAAGGCTGCCATAGGACTTAACTCTAAGGGTAGTTGTAACTATAAAGGCAAATAGTAGAGCTTACAGAAATAACTAGTAGTTCTTACACTATTCTTACACACTGCAGGGAATATATACTATTCTATTTCCATTTGTGGAAATAAATATTGTTGGGCAGTTTGAAATTGAAAAGATCCATGGTATCTAGATAGAGACGGATAGGTATAAAGATTGAAGATATAAGGTCTCCGGTTCGTTGATCAAGTTTTTTTTTCACATATAAAAAAAATTAGGTATATGTGCGGGCTAAGAAAAGGTAAGTAAGGTAAGTAAAGTAAGGCAGGGCAGGTCGTAAAGTGAAAAGACAGGGCATATAAGGCAGGGCAGGATGGTCTAGTTCCAATGGCAAGATTGGCATATAAAAAAGGCATAATTGTCCGGTTGCAATGGCAGGACTGGCTGGTCCCAATGGGTTGGTAGGCAGCGAACTGGGTTGGCAGGCAGCAGGCATTTAAGTAAAGTAAGTAAGGTGTGACGGGCTCACAGGAAACAATAAGGGACTACTTCAACAAAAAGTAAAACCCTAGGAACAGCTTTCACTTGATGTGATGCCCTTAATCAAAGTAAGTGGGGGGTTCGGGGGTTTAAAAATATCCAGTGAGCCGGAAAGCAATACAATCGCAGTAAGCCAGGAAAAAAGTACCATCCACCGTTGCCAGTAAGGGAGCAGCTCTAAATTATTAATAAGCAAGACAGTGATAAAAATCTCCATTGTAAACCAGCCCTTCATCCATTTCTAATAAGCCGGGCATCCCGAGGCACCAACCCATGATAAGCGAGCAGCAATAAATCCATTTGTAATTACTAATTTCACAATGGATTGTCCATGGCGTACTAAAACCATTCGCTAATTGATTGAGTGTATGTCTCTCGGGGTAAAACTGTCTGGGTCCCTGGATGGCTTATATAGGTTGGATTGGTGGAGAAGCATGGTAGCTGAGTGTCGTGGGGGAGGGCAGTTCTAGCGTTTCAGTAGAGGGAGTGAGGTAATAAAGCATCTAGGGTGTTCCCTCCGCCCCAGGGTGTGGGAGCAAGCACCTTTTCACTTGGCTAAAGGTAAGTAACGTTGGTACTGCGAAACAAAATAGTAAAGGGCGGGGGAGTACCTAATTGTTGAAAGAATACTGGCTAAATGAAAGTGGTGTAAATAAAAAAGCAATTAGCATGCCCGATCATACAAATTCCATATCGGGTGCTTAAGGTGCGATAAGACTCATTTTTATTATAAAAGTGGGGTTCCATGAGAATAAGCGCATATAAAATTGTAGGTTCTAAGGTGATGAGGCTGTTTAAAAAAATGTTAAGGTTGGTCCGGCCCGGTAAAGAGCGGGTGTAGCGGCGGGTAAAATAAACGTGATGCTGTCCGTCCTGATTTCAAGATGGATTGTATGTAAGCAGCTCTGAAGGCTCTCTAACGCCTCTCTCAACCCGCACAAGCGAGCCTTTAAAAGAAGAAAGGTAAAGGTAGCAGGGTATTCCTCTCTGCAATACCGCTCTAAAGATCTAACTTTGTTGGTAAAAGCTCGAAGGATAACGAAAACAAATGCTTGGTATCGACTGGATGCATACAAGTGAGTGTGCTTCTGAAGAGGAAGCAGTGTCGATCGAAGCACCATCGTAAAGAGCCCAGGTTTCGGGGTTGGCTTGAAAAAGCCCCTTCCCTTCGCTTCTCTAAAAAGTGTGTGACTGTCTGTTGGGCATAGTTGTAGGCGAGTCTCTAGTGAGCAGGGGAGTTAAAAGCTTAGGCGGGTTAGGTAAAAAGCAGTGATCTAAAAAGTCCATTTTAGCGCGCTTACGCGACACTTAAAACATAAAAAGAGTTGGTCCGAACCGATGACTGTAAAGTGAAATTAAATAGCTCTGGAGGTGGCGGTAAAATCATTTCTAAAATCTACGCCTTGTTTCGGGGTAATGGTGAAAGTGGAAAGGGGGAGGGAGTGTAATCGGGGTAAAAATAATTCAATATACAAAGACTCCGTCTAACGTAAGCTGTCTATAAGAAGGTAAGGTGCCCCGTATCTAAACAGGTATTCTGCCCTCCTAAGGTAAGCAGCGCACCTAGGTAAGTAATAGAAAGATATCTAAGAAAGGAAAAAGTTGTGAGTAAGAATATAGTTCCGAACACGGATCGAAGTGGAAGAGGAAACTAATAAAAAGGTAAGTAAAAAGGCGTGATAGGATCTTTGCGAATAAAAAAAAAAAGAAAAAGCATATGCCCGATATGGGCCAGTCTAATTCTCTCTCTCTAGTTGTAGGAAAGCAAGCATAAAGTCCCGGATCCCCTCGCTGAAAGCTCTATGACTGTTAAAAAAAGATTTTCCTTAACAACTACTTCTCTTTCTTCACAACAACTTTTTTATCTCGGCATGGTATAAAGCGTTATGCATGCGGGACTGCTGGTAGAATGCGAACTGAATGTGTATTGAATGC
>Ga0233330_1000025_pt1 | contig 16670 bp, 19 predicted proteins | sample GEONDECOMP201_FD_180703 | JGI IMG/M metagenome (GOLD analysis project Ga0233330, IMG submission 180703) | Leaf litter microbial communities from Shasta-Trinity National Forest, California, United States - GEON-DECOMP-201 | ecosystem: Environmental > Terrestrial > Plant litter > Unclassified... | reverse complement strand
TTTTTGACTGGGTTTATATTAACATTTTCCTTATTTCCTTGGGGGGGCTGTTTGGTCGAGCTTTCGCTTCCTCTTCCACAAAACACCATAGTACCAATACCAATACGGTGTAAAAAAGGGTACGAAGTGAGATTATTTCATTGTTGTATGCTATTTATTCCCATCCTCATCACACTTCGCACTTCATAGGGAGTTCGAGCATGACCCGTTCCTCGACCTTTATGCTGACATCTTCCACTATTTCACTCTTGGAGAGATCATTCTTTTCGGGGACTTCAATGCTTGTACCAGAAACCTATAGGTGTCCCTTCATGACAGAGCCGAGGATGAACTTTGCTTCTAGGAGTTAGAGACGGAGTATGTGGGCCTCCACAGAAGTTTCGAAGACAGGGTGGTGAGGATGCGATTTTCTCTGCTCACACTTCTTTTTCTGTTGCCTTTACTCCTATCTATATCGCCTTTGGTACTGATGGTGATGCCCCTACTGCAGGGTATGGATCTCGATCCGGGGAAAAAACTGCTTATACCTTGTACTCTATTGTCTTCGCGACCCCTGCCTCGCAGCCCTGAGCGATATATAAGTTGAAGTGGTATAAATAGGAATGCTGCGGGCTTTCTTTCATACTGATAAACCTCTGCTACTGGGCAATCAACTGCTTATACCCATGCCTTTGCTACTTGCTCTGTCCACGCATCCAAAGGTGCTTCTTCTGACTCCATCTTGACTGCTTGCTCCTATTTCAAGTGCTCCTTGCTCGGATGCGGGTGGACCAGTTAACCACGCTGTTTTATGGGCACATATTAAGGGAAGTCGGTAATCCAGGGTTTAGGGGCAAGCTGGAACAACGCGAGATGGTAGTGAAACTGCTCACTCTGGATCTCGGTCAAATGCCTCCACTATTGCCTAAGGCCCTATGCTGGGCGCCCCCGCCCCCAGACAGAAGGACTAAGTTTTATGCTAGGACCTCAATAAGGACCCGGAGGGACTTTCCCGAGGCACGAGGGGAAGGACTTTATGGAAAATGAATCTAGCCGGTTAACTAGTTTCGGACCACGGATGGATCACATATTGGACCCTGGCAAAACGCGACAGAGCGCAGTTCTTATTTATAACCCGAAGAATTTAGATTCCCCTCCTCCTTTTAGTCGAGACCTCCTTCCTAAGGACCTAAATTTCCAGTCATTTTCCGGTCATTCTTATTCCGCCCCCTTCCCGGTGAGGCAATCGTGGGATATGATCAATGAGATTATGCGAACATAAATTTGCCCCTGAATTGAAGCGTAGTAGGAGAGACCCATTAACAGAGATCACAGTTTAGTTGTGGCCGTCATTTTGCAGGCGGTCCCTTTAACATTAGACTATTACCGTAGCATGATGGACGGGTCCATAGTATCCATTTTGGTGGGGCAAGGTCGGATAAGTAAAAACAAAAATCGTAAAGCGATTCCCCCCGACGGGGCAGCACCCTGTGATAATTACCTATACACGCATCATAGTAACGATACTAGCAATGAGATGAACCAAGCAACCCGAGACATTTAAGCATGCAGGCTAATTGCCACCAAGACCGATGAACTCATCCATGAACGATGAGAAGCCGCTGCGCCCGATGAGCTATGGGACCAGCATCCCATACAGTTTCCATTCGGGAGTATCCACCGGTAACAGATCGAGCAGCAATCTAATACCCATATGCAGAGGCAAAAGCAGGAGTCTCGGGAAGAGAAGCTAGTTTTAGTCCCAGTGAATTATCATATACATTAACGAGCATCTCGATCTGCTCCAACCCTTGCAATTGGCTATGCTGCGAGTTTTCTTTCCGGTATTGCAACCCTCGCGTCTGCGGGATCAACTGTCTTTGCTACGGGATATGGGACTGAGTAAACTTAATAAGCTTGACCTGGAACTATAGCCTTTGCCTCCGCAGGATATACTAGCATTGGCTCTCGAGCTGGCTTTTGAACTAACCATAGGCTCTTCCACTGCTTCTCTCGCCTCTTATGCCCTTGCTACTTTTTAATATGCTGCTACTACCCGTATCCAATATAAAATGAATTGGACGGAATTTCACATGATGCTCCCAGAACTAAAAGGGTCCAATGATTTGTTTCTGAGCCAACAGGATCACTTGCTTCTGCTGAGCCATATGCAGAATATAAAGCTGGACCAACCGAGTAAACTGCTCAATCACCCTAATAACCACCTTCTGCTTCATCGACTGAACCAATCAACAACTGTATAACCAACAACTGCATCAACGGCTGCTTCATTGACTGTAAAATAACCAGGATCAACAACTGCTTTATCGACAGAATCAACCTATAAACGGATGCTACCTCTGTATCTATCTCTCCTGCTGGGATATAAAAAAGAGAAACTGCCTCTGCTACTGGGTATGCTGCTGATTCGACTGACTCAACTTATGCTGGAGGATCTGAAACTGCTGCTAGTGGGCCAGGAACTGCAACTACTCGTACTTCAACTGGTGCTGGTTTCTATCCTGCATTTGGATCAACAACTGGATAAGAAACAACTGGGGCTATCACCTCTTATGTCTCATTTAGTTTCCCATTCCTAATCTTATTCCATATATTCACACTCCTGTCAGAAAGACAGATCAATATCCAAACACGGGAGCATAGGTACCAGCAGAGAACGTAGCATAGGTTGAAACCCAGAGGCGTAAAATAATGTTCCTTCCATGTAATTTAGCCATTACCTTTCGTTTCAATTATAAGGATCTCTAGGTGTGACGATTTCTCATCGTAGAGGGGCCAACATAATCCCTGCTTCTGCACCCCTCTAAAATGCCATCGCAGTTTGCAGTAATAAACATGCATTTCTCCCTCTCCTTTTAGTCGAGACCTCCTTCCGTCGGACCTCTATTGCACTATTGCACTTTGTCATTTGGATACTGAAGAAACGTGGCGGGAACGTAAGAAATGCAACATAGGTTTATTCCCTACCAGATCTGGCATAATAACATTCTAAATATGGAAGACGACAAACGCCGAATGGTAGGTGATTCCAGTTTGTCCGGATCTAGCATAATTACATATATAAAAGAATGAACGGAATACGACTCACACCGCAAAGCAATCTCCTATTTTCTCAATTATGAAAAGCGTAGCGTAATGACATATATAAAGAATGACTGGAAAACAACGAACCCATACCGAATCTAGCATAATGTCTAGTTTTCTTCCATACCGAGTCTAGCATAATTACACTAGCATAATGACATATATAAAGAATTCCTGGAAGATCCGGTGTATGCCACACCCCCCACGGAGATCAGGTCCCAACTGGAACGGAGTCGCCTCCGCTCCCCTCTTCTTATCTATTCCCACCCAACCGGAGCCGCTCGACCATAAGGGAGAGGGGTCAATACTTCTATTCCAGTAAGGTGAGGAAAGGCCCTATCAGGTAGGTAGGGGTAAATACTGCCTTTCAAGAAGGTCCTTTCATTTATTTCGGGTAAATACTTCGAAGACTTGTCCTTATTTACCCTTGCCCGATGCGGACAAGCACCGTAGGACCTTTCGGCTGGCTATTTTTAGCCAATAATATGCTTTTTGGAGAAATACTTCGGACAATAAGGCAGGCCTTGCAAGTCAATCTTTTTTTCTTAAGGGCCTTAAAGGTTAAGGTCCTGGGTAAACCCAACCTGCCCGTTAGGTTCTGATAAACTCTCTCATTTTCTTTATGGTCCTTACTGGGCCCTTATTTAAGGGGGGTTATATATTGCTCAGGGCTGCTAAAATCCGCCTTTACTTAATGAATAATCGTTCAAGACTGCACCTTTTCCTTCTATGCCTTTGTTCCTGGCACCGGAAAAAGCAAATTGGTTCTTTTACTATATCAATGGGTTATTCAGTGGGTGCTTGAACAAGATCAACTGAGTCAATGAAGTCACCTGGATATTGACCTGGAATTCAATATGGAACCGTGCGAAGAGAAGCTATTACAGGAAGGGGTGCTGGTGGATATACTATATATGTCGCCCCAGTTTCACCATCATCATTGGAGGTCACAGGGGGTAGAGGTAGCGAAGGCAGAGGTTGGGACAGAGGCATCAGTATATTCAATTCCTATTCGAGGACTTATAGTTTCGTTCAGGACTGAAAACAATTGGATTGGAATCCGCTACTAGCTAGTGAGCTGGAACTGGTTCAGATACTAGCCCGGATGCTGGGCTTTCGGAGGCGGTTCTTTTACCGGGTCAACTCCAACTCCTGCGACCTTTGCTTTTGCAGGCCTCTACTTCTTGCTTTAGCTACCTTGGTCTCTGCCCTTTCCTATGCCCTTGCTTCTTTCTCAGTCTCCGTTTCTGCTGCTGGTGAATCTGCTGGCTGGTTCTTATTCTGCTGGATCACTGGCATCATCAACTGGATCTGGATTGAAAACTTCGGTCTATATAAGAAATAGGTTCAACTACTTGATCTTCAATTGAATATGGAACTGGAACAAGAAGGATATACTATTAAATTGGTGGATCTTCCACTGATGCCCTTGCCTCCACTGATGGGTAAATTAAGTCAATTGGTGGCTGGCTATGGCTCAATGACTGGGACTGGAAGGTACGCTAGGCGGCGAGGTGCCGACTGTAATACTGCAAGGGCGTTGGTTAAATTGCTGGATAAACTGAAACTGAGACTGGGTAAGTTAGGTAAATAGCGGAACTGAATCTTCCCCACCACTTATTATTTCGCGACTTTAATGCTGCTTTTAAACGAGTGAAAAGGTACGAAGTCGCTATTAAAACCCCACCCACTTTCTCTATGCCCCTCCCTTTCATTTACAGTTTCAATCCTCGCATTCTAAGTCTTTCTATAATTATCGGGTCCATCCGAATGCATGCCCTTTCCGGCTACCGTTCGTAATTGTGTTCTCCTGTACAGTAATAGACCTAGAGAACCTGGACCTAGAAAAGTATCTTGGCAGCAGAGAGTTGGGCTTCGAGTCGAGAGCTTTCAACTTATAAAGGCTTCGAGGCTTCAAGGTGGTGGCAGAGAGCTAGCAGCAAGGCTTCAAGGCGGGTAGAAGGCCAAGAGCGTAGAGAGGGCTTATAGGCGGTGGCTTTTAGCAAGGCTTTGGGCTTGGAGAGGGCTATTCTAGCTGTCAAACCTGTCTCCAATAGTGGCCCCTGTTTCACTTGTACCCTTGGATCCTCAACCTGTGGATAGTCTGGACCCTTTTCGAGATCCACCCTCAATAGCATAGGAACAAGCCGCTAAGGCATCAAAAGAAGCAGAGGTGGCAGCACATTCAATTATATATTATGCAAACGCAGATAAAGATCAAGACCCACCAATAGTCTAGGGAAAAGCTGAACCACCACCAGCGGAGGCAAGGGGCTATATATAGATGTCTTACCACAGCCAGCTAGCCATCTAAGCCAGCAGCATACCTTCCAGCCCCAGCCACAAAGTAACCACCAAGAGCAGCATAACCGGTTGATCCATCAGTATAGACATAGGCTCTTTATGATCCACCATCACTAGAGAAAAAATTGAGACAAATAAGTCGTACGCCAGCCATAAAGCCCACATCTCGTCCAGCTTACCTTATTTATCCACCAGAAGCGATCCAGCAGCTCCAGATCGAGACCCAGTTGTCTATAAATCCAGAAGCAGAGGGAGCAAGGACAGCAGTTGTTTGAGCATACCTAACAGTTCCATATTATACTCTAGCAGCATAGGAAGAGCCTTCCACTTAACTTACCTAAAAGGTAAGGGAAGTTCACCTGTTTATTCTGTAGATCCAGCAGGAGCACGAGCAGTAGTTAAATATGCAGGGGCTGCAGGAACACTTTACTAAGTTGATTCAGTTTATGAAGCAGTATATTAAGCAGAATATTAAGAAGACTAAGCTTAAGCCGTGGACTCAGCAGCTGCGGTAGATTCTGGTGATTTAGAGAAAGACCCAGCTCTTTCAGTCGATTAAGTAGTTTATTCCGCAGTTTATTCTGTCGATGAAGCAGAAGTTGTTGTTTCAACCGCAGCAGATCGATATTTTTCATTTAGTTATCGGGATGAAGAACCTTATTATCGAGAGCGTGATTCAGTTCCTATTGATGATTGTCATCGGTATTATTACGCTAGCGTGATCCAGAAGCAGAGACAGCACCTGCACCCCCACTAGTTTCTGTAGTTCCATAAACAGTACCAAAAGCGGGAGAAGTATATGTGGATCCAGCAACCGTATATTTAGAATCTAAAAATCCACCTATAGTGACAGATCCATACGCACCAGTTTTTGAACCGGTTGATTCAGTAGATTGAGATTGAGATCCAGATTATGACCTTCGTGATCCAAATGAAGATCTATACCCATAGCCAGTTTACCTAGTTGACTCAGCAGCAGTTGCTTCCGATGAAACAGTTTATTACGCAGTTTATTCTTGTGATTCTGTTCATTAAGCTTTTGAGTAAGTTTCTAAAGTAGCCGTTGAAGCAGTCGATTGAGCAGTAGTAGAAGAAGCAAGTGATTCTGATCTTTATCCAGTTGAATAAGCACCATCAGTAGCAGAGGAAGCAAGAGTAGCTTACCTACTTGAATATTCGGTTCCAGAAGCACCACCATCAGCGGTTGGTTTAGAAGTCGGTCCAGCTAATGTAGAGTCAGTTGGTGCAGTTGTTTATTCTGTCTATTCTTAGATTTATGCAGCACAAGCTTTTCACAAAAGCTCATCAAGATCCGCCCTTTCTTGTGGCAGTAGGCTTATCCATTCCCTGACTTGTTCCTATACTATTTGTAGGAATGGGATAAGTATTATTCTCTGTCGCTGCTGTTGGGATTAAACCCTTATTTGCTGAAACTGTGTCTATTGGCCAGATGGTAGCCTCGATACATAGATCACCCCCGAGTCATCTGTATTCAGAAGAGCTATCTCCCTGGGTTGACGTACCATTTATTATGGGAGATGGGGAGATACATATAATAGGGGGAGGAGAGGATAGCACTAAAATAGGATAATATATTCCCTAGCACCCTGCCTTACCTTGTTGGAGTTCGCTTGAAACTTCATATTCGCAATCTTTATATAACAGATTGGAATCCGCTTCAAACGATTGGATTGGTCTAGCTACTTTGGAGGATTTATATCTTTCTCGGACATTTCTTTCTCCGATCTTATATGGTCTTGGGTACGTTTCGCTTCGCACCTCCTCCTTTCGCTTCTGGCAACTTCATGGCAAAGAGCGGGAATTAGACTCTAATTTATTGTAATTAGAAGTACCTATTCGGGATCAGAGATGGAGAGCAGCACCTGGAGCTTGTAGAAGGCTTCAATTTATTGATGGACAGTCTAGTTGTTCAATTGTCAGAGTTGGAGCCACTTTGCCTATATACTTTCCACATAGTCGGCAGGATAAAAATGTTCTCTAAGAGCCTTGCAAAATGTGTCCCGGCTAGTGATGATGCTACGAGTTTGATGAAGGACCTCAGCATTGAGTTCTATGCAAAGGAGGCATCATCGCGCCAGGTATGTTTCAAATTTTTCCATCATTGGGCGGCCAATCCTTGCAGATGACAGGATACTAAGGTTAATTTCTCTCGTTCTCGCAGCTCTGATTGATGGGTGAAATAGGAGGAGAATGCCTATCAACTTGTTCGCCATCAAAAACACTAGCAAAGTGAGGAAGTGTCACTTTAGGGTCCTAGCGCAGGCTAGGTGTTGGAAGATAAAACTTCTTAAGCTTAAAACCTGCCACCTCTATAGCAAGATCATTGATCACTTGAGCGTGGTGGTGAAAAAGCTGGAACTAAGCGAGATTATGATGGTGAATTTGGATATTTACCTGGAACTCTATCTCGATCTGCTCGAACAATAACAATAACTGAATAGGGAACTCAAACTCGAACTGGTTTTGCTCGCGGGTAAACTGTTTATTCCTCTGCAACTAGAGGATCTGCTTACTCTTTAATAGGACCTGGAAGGGATGCACGTAAGGATGCTTCCCGTGCCGTAAGTGAGTGATTTATGTTGTTGGCGAGATGTTCAATATTGTAGCTTACATTCATTACAGATTGACCTGTCACTGGGGCTCGGGCATAATCATAAATGACCGGCATAGATAGGCAAGTAACTGTGGCGTGAAGGCTCTCTCCTCCCTGTGATTATAGGCTGGTTCCATAGGCCCATGGAAACGACACTTCCGTACACCATCCACGGTAACCGCGTGATATATGGGACAAGACCGGTTCATTAGAGATGGAAACCGCTGCTTTTCACTCTATCTCTGTCGCTTACTGGATCCACTTCAACTTCAACCGCCTCTCCTCCTGCTTATAAACTGCTACTACTTTCACTTGATCAATTGGTTTTTTCACTAGCTAGGATGCTACCTTTGCCTATGCTTGTTTTAGACTGGAGGATCTATAACTTCAATGAATGGCTCTGGATCTTTATCTCAAAATAGAACTGGAATTCAATCTCCATTTGCTACTGACAACCTTGCAACTCGATCCGCTGATCCTCCCTTTTGGCTGGTGAATCTGAAACTGCCTACGCCTATGCGGGTCCTGTGACTAGATATGCATTTGCATTTGGTGGATCTACAATTGGATTTGGATCTGCTATTGGTAGTGCTAGATAAGCTGGATCAACAACTGGATCTGCCACTGCCATTTACTGAATATACGTCTGCTTAAACCTCTGCATCAACGGCTTAAGCGACAGGATCAACTGATGCACCTGAATAAGCTACAGTTGTTACCTCTGCTACTGTTGGTGCTACTTGAATTGGTGGTGCTGCTGGTAGCGTTGCTACTGGTGTTGCTTCTGGAGTCTCGATCTGGACCTGTAACTGCTGCTCTTGCCACTTTTGCTTATATCCCAACCTATGCCTTTGCTCCTGCTGCTGGAATACGTGGTATACTATTAATACCTGATCCGCTGCTCTATTTTCTGCGAGTGCTTTTGCTTATTTGACTGGGTCTCGGTCTCGATCTCGTTCATCTGGCTCTGGCTATCGAACTGTTGGAAGGGATACTGTGGACTATGGGTCTGGATCTTCTGCTTCATTGACTGTATTAACTGGTATGGGACTTGCTCAAACTCCAACTGGCTCTGCTACTCGTGCTAGTGGTGGTTCTAAGTCGACAGGCTCCATCTCAATCTGTGTCTGGAAATTCATTTTCCTGTTTTTGTTGTTTACCTTTGTTCTATTTGAAAAATCCCTCTCCTAGGCGTTACCCTGGCCCTCATAGAGGAGGCCATAGTTAGGGGGCCTGTAGTTTGGGGGGAGGGGCGGTAGTTCAATCTTTTCAATCAAATAGAAAGCTGAAAGGTCGGGTTTTATAAGCATATCTTATACAAATTGTGAAAACCGCCAATTATTATATATAGAGTAGCCCTTTGTTAACACGTTCTATCGCTACTTCCATTTGACCATTGACTCGTCCATCATCAAGGTCAATATGCTCTAGCTTTCAGTAAAGAGAATAGAGATATGTCAGTTATCCTATAAGTACCGACCAAGTGAGTTGCTTTATCACCGCGTAAGAGCCAGTAGGTCGGACCAATTAATACTCTTCTCAATAATTGATCACCTTTATCTATTTGACGAATCTCTCCCTAGGCGAATTAACTAGACGAATTAACCCGACTTCCCCTCACTCATAGGAGGAGACTGTAGTTAGGGGAGCTCTGTAGCTCAATGCTTTTCAGTCAAAGAAAAAGCTGAAGATCGGGTTGGAGAAAAAAATCCTACAAATAAGGTCCGGAGGGCTTGTCCTTTTGAGGGCAAGGAAAACCGTATCAATTGCCCTCCCCCTCCTACGCCCCCCACCCCAAAATAGTAAAAACAAGCGGCTTCGCACCTTTGAACGCGTTATATTGTCACTTCCATCCCACCCTTTAATCGCGTTGCCCCTTGATGACTCATTGCCCCTTGAATTGTTGCCCTGTGACTCACGCACGCTATGGCTCAATAAACAAATATGTATATAGATATATATGCTCTTTAGGTCCCGACCTGATCTTACCCTACTTGGCTTCGAACTTATTCATGCGTTATAATGCTGCCTGCTCTCGAGACATGTTTTTTAGGGGCCAACCAAATAAGAAAATATGCCTGTCCCGCGCCCTCCTTCCTGACCTCAACCTCCTTGGCTTTCACAAGCTTTATCACGTTGAAGCGCTTACCAGAATAACATTTTTATTAGGCCAACCAATAAGGAAAGATGTCTGTATGTCCCACCTGGGTTAGTCCCATTTCCAGTCTCGCCCGACCTGGTCTTGCTCGGCTTAACTTCACTCTCCTAGGCTTGGTGCTTCCTCACGCTAAGGTACCTTGTTTCTTAGGCTAACCAATAATACAAGATGTATCTGTGGTGTCTCGCCCAACCTGACCTCACCCTCCTTGGCTTTCACAAGCAAGCTTTTTCCCGTCGCCTATCTCGAAATATGTTTCTTAGGGTCTAATCAATAATAAAGTAACATTTTTCCTAGGAGCAGCCGACCAATAAGAAAGTATGACTGGTTATTATGGTCTTCACCCTGATCAATTTACCTGATCCGAAGCTGCTGTTGTCTTATCGCGAACATCTACCTGACTAATCGAACAACTATCACCAATAAGAATATATGCAATAATAAAGAAGATATGTATTTGGTACTGGTGCTCATCTAAATAAGGCGCTTAAGTTAACTGACTAACTGGTTAGCAGCCAGCCGCCATTGAGGGTAAAAACGGGTCCTTCTCCTACGCTTATGAAGAGCAGGGTAAGCGAAAAGGGTCCCGACTTACCTTACTCGAGTATGCATACAAACGCCCCCAACTTTGAACCAGAGTTCGCTTAGGGTCCTGACTTACCAGAGTCTACCCTACCTGAACCAACCTCACCTTACCAGAATCTACCTTACCGGAGTCAGCCTTAGGGGGTCCTGCCTTACTTACCCGAGTATATTGGTGTAGAAATGCTTGGTATAGAAATGATCACAAGGCGAGCCAATTAGTAAATAAGTTCCTTACTTAAGGAATAAGTGCTGGTAGATATCCTCCCCTTTCTTTTTATGCTGGAGGATGCTAGCGAAAATACACACGTCGTCCCTCCCTGAAAATGAGGATTGGTTACTTAGGATTTTGGTTACTTAGGATCGGTGATAATACACAATCACTTGAAGGAAGATTGAAAGAAGTACGCGTGACCGCTTGAAAGCTGCGAATTAATCCATTAAGCTTTGTTGGTTGAGTCCCAATCTGACTACGCCTTACCGCTCACGAATATTTACCTCGCAGAAGAGAATTGAAGTGAAGGAAGACCGAGCAAAAGAACTTAAGTGAATATTAAAAACCATCTCAATGGCTCTTCTAGCACGTTATATCAGCACTTAAAGTCCACCCTTTTTTCTTTCAAAGTGCTTTCCTTCATGGCGATATTAAAGAATCAATCTATATGCATCAAGCACCAGGCTTTGTTCAAGAAGGCTCAAAACCACAGGTCTGTTGACTTAATCAATCTTTATATGGCCTAAAGCAGGCACCTTGCTCTTGGTATGAAAAGATCCATAATTTTTTTATCAGCTGTGGATTTTATCATTGCGAGAGTGAGCCCGATCTCTACATTTGCCATGAGGATAAGAAAATGATTATTATTGTGCTTTACGCGGATGATCTTATTCTAACCGGTAGCTCTACCTCCCAGGTTAAAGAACTGAAGCTAAGGCTTCATGAGTTATTTTCATTGACTGAAATTGCTCTGCTTCACTATTTTCTAGGCATTCAAATTACTCAGTCTACCTCTGGGATCTCTTTCTCTAAACCTAAGTGTGTTCTGGATTTTCTGCAACGCTTCAAAATGGAGGATTGTAAGCCGGTTAGCACTCCTCTTGCCATTGGGATGAAGTCTCAGGCATACTGTTCCTCTCCTTTATTTGATGCTACTATATCTATCACTCTTTAGTGGGTAGTCTTCTCTACCTTACTTATACTCGACCGGATATTGCATTTGCCATCAGTTTTTATTACCGGTATTTACAGGCACCTCATGAGTGTCACTAGCAGGCGGTAAAGCATATTTTGTGCTATTTGAAGGGCACCACTCGTATGGGTATTCACTATGCAATAGGAGCCCCTATTCATCTTCAAGGTCTCCGAAAGGACTATGTTATAGAGTAATTGTGTTGTTCTCCGCGTGCCGGGAAGGGAAATTGAATCAATCTCTTTTCATGGGTGGAATATTAACTATGCCAATATATATATATAACTGCAATTCAATCCTGTCATGGCCTCCAACTCTGTTACCAAGAGCAGAATGATGCCATAATAATTCATAATATGCTAACATAGATGCCAACAAGACTGCTAATCGAATAACCATCACAAATGTCATCAATCCATCATCAATTCTATCATTAAAACCACCAATTGTGTGTGCATCATACATTGCCAACAATGGAGGTCAATATAAGGCTGAGTTATTTAGTTCAAATTTGAGCAGAATTATAGTGTGGGATGGGAGGGAGGGCCTTGAACTTATATGTATTGCAATGGGTATCCAAATAATCATGGGTTTGACCCATTGACTTCCCACTTCAATAAACCATGGTGAAAATCACAACACCCAAAGGTGCTTAACATATGCACAGGCTGAGAGCCAGGCTCATAAAGGCCACTCTACACTACCATAGGGTCACCAATTTATATAAATATATGCTTCTAGGACTGTTATCATTGTGCAAAATACAACAATGGGTATGAAAGGAGTCAAGCTTTAAATCGGATCCATCATTAACTTCAAAATGTAGTCCAATAACTTGATTGATAGTTACCTAGCGGTTGGGACAATTAATTCCAAAGCTATTAAGGTTCCCTGCCTAGCCAGGTAAGTTCGTGAGAAGTTAGTTAGTTAGTTAGTTAGTTAGTTAGTTAGTTCGGTAACATCCAGCATGAAGTCCCATGTGGGAGATCATCGGGCGTTACCAGCATTAGATTCCTGAGTTAGTAAGAAGTAGTGCATATATGATGAGCACTATGATAAGGTCCAGATAGATAAGAATCAGGAGCGGCCCCTCCCCCTAGGTAGGTGGTTGACATAAATAATTTGAATAAATACCATATTCATTTAGCCATGCAGCCAACCATATAATATTTGTTTCCACAATAGAGCCAAATTGCAGGTCATTCCCACCATTGGGATGGGATAGGAAATCTCTCCTCCATGTGTTAGTTTGTGTGGTTGGGACAGATTCAAAAAAACCTCTGAATTTTACATTTTGCAATAGTCACATCCTCATTTTTTAGCGAAGGTGTTCTGTGTGCCATTGGATGTGCGCGGCATTAACCTGGGTAACCCATAGATATGGGATATATATGCTTATTAATATAGAACCGAGGATGTGGTGATGCTGAAATCGACCAAGGAATAGCATAGATAGAATTTACGCGTCGAAACAAGGTGCGTAGCTCTTTCCCGACAAAGGAGGGGAAGGGCTGGGATACTCTTCAACTTGTGTCTTCAACTTGTGGGAGAGGCTAATCCGAGGATCCAATGGGAATAAGCCAATGGGGAATCAATGGAATCATCCATGGGGCTTACAGAGGGGGTTGGTTATCACCTACAGAGGCGCATACTCATACAGAGACACATTGAGCTACACGATGATGAGTGAGGTTACACGTAGAGCTCGATGCATGAGCTTCAATGAGGTTATACGATTAAGGTCGAGGTAGATGTTGATCCCGATTGGTGTTGGCAATAGCGTTGGTGACATATATATATATGGATACTTTATGTTTACCTGCCCAGTTAGCATTCCGTTCTGTCCAACTACCCCAGTTAAACAGGGCATACGCTTTGAACCTTGCACCTTGGAAGCACGTGGAACACTGGCAGCTGCACTATACGTCCCCCCCATACCCCTATATACTGGACTAGTCCCAGGATGCTTAACTGGATAGAAGCTGCTTAGAGCGTTACACAAATGAAGCTTTGAGATATTGTGTTTAAAGGGGCTATATTAAATGCCTACTTCTTGCGCTATATTCACTACCGCTTGCCTACATATTTTTTCATAATATCGATAACGCTTGCATGATTAGTACCGCTAACGCTCGATACAAGGTCTTCAATATAGAAATGGGAATTGAAGACTTTACACATGGCCTCCCCTTTATCCCTTTCTATTTTCCCTTTATACCTACTGCCTTCTATGAACGGTACGGGACACTGTTGGGACTAATACTGCACGGTACGGAACATAGTGAATGAAAAAACACTAACTACTTTATGTACGGAACACAGTGACTACTAACATAATATTACCATTTACAATAAAGCCAATAGAGATAGAAAGAACGCGGAAGTGAATAGTATTTTTTATTGCTATATAACTATGAGCTAATAAAGATAATTGATAATAGGAGATATATAGTGTTTATTTGAAATAGAACCAACTAAGCTAACTAAATAGTGTATGCAAAAGGATAGCGCCATAGGAAACAAATAAAAAAAAGAAAGCTAATAGAGCATTATAACGTATATAATAATAAAGAAAGAAAGAGCTAACGGGAATGGTTGACGACTGACAGACAGATTGCCTCCTCAAAGGGCTCTATTCTCTACCGCGTTAAGCAAAGGGCTATATATCTCAGCATCGGTTAAATCGAGGATCAAGGCGCAGAAGCTAAAAGCAAAAGATGTCGTCCGGCCAATCGTAGAGCAAGATAATGAAATGGCCTAGTTCAATTTGACTAGAAGAATTGAGGAAAGAGTTAGCTGAGATGGGCTTGTTCTATGGGTTTATTTCCTGATGATGCGATGCGATTAGGTTTAGGAAAGCATGAGAGACGAAGGCATGAGAGCAGGAGCTAATGAGACTGTGCTGGATTGCTCTGTATTTCCTGGGCATTATAGGAACTAATGAAAGAGTCTTTTTTTATTGGGCTATTCATGCAATCGCACGTATCTATTTGCACGTCTCTATCGTCGATATAGAGGAATTGCAAGCTGTAGACTTACTCGTTTCGGTCTATCTCCTTCATTAGCTAAGGGCGTAATTCCATCCCCTCCTTTGTCGGGAAAGAGCGTAGCACCTTAAATAGCCCTGTTGAAAGAGCTTGGTTACAATATTGCTTCTATTAGTGATATGTGACAACCCCATTGTCATTAGGTATTAGCTTAACTCTCACTGTTCGTTCCATCAACAGATGTTATGTTCAATCCATCTCTAATAAATAAGAAATCTCTACATATCTAGGATTTAGTCCAACTAGTTGTTGCATTAGCCTTGGCCTTAGCTGAGCTAACTAAGCATGGCTTTCTCTTTAGTGTTAGTGCGCTTACCTCTGCATTCTGTTGTGAGCCATAGAAGCTTAACCTAGCCCTCGAACTCTACCCTCTATATTGAACTCATTTACCACACTTGTATAAAGAAGAAGAATCCGGATCTAATTCCACAGGTAGGCGCACTGGCAAGGGGACAACCCGCATAGCCGATACCAGGGCAAAGCTAGAAGCTCCTAGTCTCCATTCCTTTGTAATATGTATGAAATCTTCAATTATTGCTACGGGGTCTTGCTGCCTATTTGACCTGGGACTATGGAGGCTCCTCATTGCATGGAGACATTTTAACATATATGAGACTTGCATCGAGACGTTTACCTTGTCCATTTAGGTGATCCTTTGTCAATAAAGAAATGCCAGGTGGTTTCTATGCACTCAATCCCATCCCAAAAAGAAAAGAAGAATAAAAATCTAGATATAATTCCACTAGCTTTACTTTGAGAAACAGGTTGAAAGTGCATATCCATGTTGTTTGGCGAGGTTGTTACTAAGGCAAAATCTTAAATGAGGATGTACTTATGTTGCAATAGAATAAAGCATAGTGAGTCTAGCTTCCAAACTGCTATAGCAATCCTGGCCCGGGTAGAGTTTCACTTTGATTTTCCCGCTTCCAACACGCTTTAAGTGGCTATGCAGCTTCTGGCCGGGCTCCTATTCCAGGCAATAAAGTAAGGCACTAACTATCTTGTTACTCACTATGGCGGGCGGCATCCAATCGAGCATTTAAGCAGCCACTTTATGCGGTCTAAGAGGATACAGGGGCCCCCTAAACACGAGATTTTTCTTCATAAAACACCATTGACCAGAGGTTCATGCACTAACTGAGTAGAGTTTTTATGAGTATAGGTTCATGCTAACCTTCTAGCTCTGAGAGTTAAAGCCTTAGAGTGAAAGCCCCTATACGAATGATAGTAAAAAGAAAGTTTCCATTCTTTTAAGAGGAAGGGGACTAGTTTCAAATGACAAGAATGGGAGACCTACCAAGAAGCTTCTTCGCTCTAGCTCTGAAACGATAAAAACTTCAATATTTTTACTACTCACACGTATAGGATAGAATGAACAAATACTAACTTCGTGTATATTCAAAATTGTAGTACTTCTTGAGGCATGGAGATAGTTGAGAGATGACCTAGAGAGACAAAAAGATTTACTAGTTAGTAAGCAGTCTCGGGCAGAGCAAGATATTTTATCACTAGGACAAAGGATAGCTCAGCTAGAGGCAGATGCACAGGCTGGCACAGGACCTAGTGATCCAGCGATGTTGTCAGCTGTTGTTGCTCAGAGGGATCATAGGATTCAGGATCTTATGGATGAGCTCAAGCTCAGCTTCAGGATGCTCAGGGAGATAGAGCATAGCTGATAGTGGATATAGCACAGA